>Ga0189284_100144_pt1 | contig 98740 bp, 109 predicted proteins | sample N32C7minimetaG_FD_130314 | JGI IMG/M metagenome (GOLD analysis project Ga0189284, IMG submission 130314) | Marine microbial communities from the Costa Rica Dome - N32 C7 mini metaG | ecosystem: Environmental > Aquatic > Marine > Oceanic > Photic zone | place: Costa Rica: the Eastern Pacific...
CAAGCGTTCGGGGACCGAGTACAGCGAGGTCTTCATCAAGGGTCCCGAGACCGAGGCGGTCGGCCGGCTCGTGCTCGATCCCTTCTCGGCGACGATCTACTCCTCCGATCCCGACACCTATGCGGCGATCCAGGACTGCGAGCGGCGTGGGCACAGCCTCGCCGATGCCATCCGCATCGTGGCGGGAGGCGGACAATGATGGTCTCGCACCTCGTCGACCGGACCCCTCCGGCCAACATCCGCAGCCTGATGCCATTCCTGCAAGGGAGCTGCTTCGTCCTCATCGAGACCGCGCGCTTTGCCGCGACCTCGCTGCTGATCGTGCTGGGAATGCCGCTCGCGCTGTTCCTGTTCGTTGCGGGCTGGGACCTTGGCGGCCTCTTCACCCAGCTCGCCAATCTGTCGGATCGCTACCTCGAAGCCGACGGCCTGCGCCGCAGCCTGTTCAGCCAGGACCTCAAGGGCTGCTTTCTCGTGCTGACGGGCGCGGTGACGCTGTTTCGCATGCCGCGCTTCCTGAAGCGGCTCGCGGCCGACCTCGACAACCATCCGGCCCGGGAGGCGAACCGTGACTGACACGCGCAGACTACCATCCTTCAATCGCCCGCTGTTGCTGAGAATTCTCAGCGTGCTCGCGCTCGTGGTCGCACTACTCTGGGCAGCCTGGGTCAGCCGCGAACTGTCCGAGCCGCGCCAGCAGATCGTCACCGTCCGGCTTGCCGAGACCATCGCAGGTTTCGTCGATGCCGAAGCGCGCGGGCAGCAGGATCCCGAAGCCAGCCAGGCGCGCGTGCTCGCTTTCCTCCAGGCGTCCGAGCGCGCCGTTGCAGAAATGGGGACCGATGGCCGCGTGGTGCTGGTCGGCGAAGCGGTGCTCGCGGGCGATGCCCCCGATGCCACCGACGAACTGCGCGCACGGATCGCCCGCCAGCTTGAGCAGGGAGGCGGTCAGTGACGCACTTTGCCACTCGCCTTGTCCGCACGATCAAACGGCCGTTCGTCCTGACCGCGCTGGTGTTGTTGCCGCTCGGATGGGGCGCGGTTGACGCCTTCGCAAAAGACCATGCCTTCCTCATCAATACCAGCCCGAGCCTGCCCAACTGGGCCTTCTGGCTCGACAAGCACGCGCGGATCGAGCGCGGCAGCCTGATCTTCTTCGAGCCGCCGGCAAGCAGGCTCGTCGAAGTGCATTTCGGAAAAGGCGCGCAGCTCTTCGGCAAACGGGTGCTGGGCGTGCCGCGCGATGTCGTGAGCCACCGCGGTCACGAGGTCTTCATCAACGGTCAAAAGATCGCCGCGCGGCTCGATGAGACCCGTCTCGGCATTGCGCTACACAAAGGCCCCGAAGGACCGATCCCCGACGGCTGCTTCTACACCGGGACCAGCCATCTCCGCGGCCTCGACAGCCGCTACGCCGAGATCGGCTTCGTCTGCCGCGGCCAGATCCTCGGCAGCGGGAGGGCGATCCTGTGAGCAAGCTCATCCTCCCTACGGCCCTGCTTGCAGTCCTGCTCTGCCCTGCCGAGGTGCTGGCACGCGACTATGGCCAGCGCGGCACGGTGTTTCCCGTGATCGAGCGCGACCTCCTCGAGCAGATCCATTCGCGCCTGACGCAGATGGAACGTTCGGGAGAAACCGCGCGGCTCAATGAAGACCTGAAGCGCCGCACGATCGCGCGGGTGGGCCGACCCGACCCCGTCGCGGGAATCGTCCGGGCCAGCGAAGCGCGGCGCTGGCAATTCGATCCGACGATTACGCTCGCTGCCGATATCCGCGGCGCAAAAGGCGAGCTGATCCATGCCGCCGGCACGAGGGTCAATCCGCTCGACAGCGTCGGCCTTCGCGCCGATCTCCTGTTCCTCGATGGCGACGATCCCGATCAACTCACCTGGGCGCTGAAACAGGACGCCAATGCCAAGCTGATCCTGGTGAAGGGCGCGCCGCTCGAGCTGATGAAGGCTCGCCAGCGCCGCTTCTATTTCGATCAGGGCGGCAAGCTCACGGAGAGGTTCGGGATCAGGTCGGTGCCCGCACGCGTGCGCCAGCAGGGCCGCCTGCTGGAAATCAGCGAAATCGCGCTGCCACCGAAAAGGAGGTCAGCCCAATGACCCGTCTAAGAAAGTTGGCGCTTGTTCTGGCCGCTATTCTTGGTCTCGCCACCGCAACGCCCGCCATGGCCGATGCCGGTCCCGGTCGCTGCACCGGCAGCTTCGTCAACCCGATCACCGACATCTGCTGGTCGTGCCTGTTCCCGATCTCCATCGGCGGACTGGACATCTGGCCGTCGAGCCGGCCCGATCCCGATAACCCCGATCTGCCGGTGTGCCTGTGCGGTCTAAGGCCCGGGATCGCGATGGGCTTCTGGGAACCGGTGCGGCTTGCCGATGTCAGCATGAAGCCGTGGTGCTTCGTAAACCTCGGCGGCATGAAACTCGATCCGGGCTTCGATATCGGCTTCCGCTCGATCTCGGGTCCATCAGCAGTGGGCGGCGCGAGCCAGTATTATTCGAGCTGGCACGTCCACTGGTATGCCTATCCGCTGATCTACTGGATGGAGATCGTCGCCGATTTCCTGTGCCTGGAATCGGGTTCGATCGACATTCTCTACATCTCCGAGATCGATCCGCTGTGGCAGGATTCCGAGCTCACCGCGATCATCAACCCCGAAGCCGTGCTGTTTGCCAACCCGCTGGCGCTCGCCGCTTGTGCGGCCGACTGCGTCGCCTCGACCGCGAAGCTGCCGATCGACGAGATGTTCTGGTGCGCGGGCTGCCAGGGATCGATGTACCCGATGAACGGTAATGTCTCCGCCTCGATCGGGCATGTGCAGGCCTCGCGGCTCGTGCTCTCGCGCTTTGCCTACAAGCTCCACCGCGAACTCGTCTCGTGGGGAACGATGGGATCCAAGGGCCTGTGCGGCAAATATTTGATGCCGGTGATGCGCAAGCAGCAATACCGCTTCCAGGCCACCAACCCCAACCCGGCGACCTCGGGCCGTTACGCCTGCCCGCCTATCGGCGCCTCCACCACCTTTCAATCGGCCGGACAGGTCATCCCCGCCATCGGTGAAGACATGGGATACCTCGTCTGGCGCAAGCGGAACTGCTGCGCGCTATGAACAAACACCTCCTTCTTTTGCCCGTCGGCCTTGCCGTCACCCTCGGTGGCCTCGCTCTCGCCCAGAGCGCGCCCGAAGGCATCGACCTTGAAGCGATCCGCGAGCGTGCGGCCGAACACGCCGACGATGCGCAGGCGCTCAGCACCAATGTCCGCCAGCGCGCCGAGGCGCTGACCGAGGACGCACAGACTATCCAGGCGCAAGCGCAGGCCAATCGCGCGGCCTATGCGGACAGCATCAAGGCAATCGAGACCGATGCCATCCTCGACTTCGACGCGATGATCGCGGGGCAAGCTGCCGCCGAGAAGGCATCGCTCGGGGGAGCCCCCCGCTTCATTGCCTTTGCCAGCCTGTCGATGCCGCCCGAGGCGCTGAAAGCACTGGTCCGCGACATGACCAGGGCGGGAGGTGTCACCGTGCTGCGCGGCTTCCCGCAAGGAAACAGCGAGGCGTTCAAGAAGCGGCTCGCCGCCATCTGGAGCAGCCGCGACGCGGCCGGTTCGCTCGGCATTGATCCAAGGCTGTTTCGCGCGTTCAACATCGAGGCCGCGCCGAGCTTCGTCATGCTCAGCACCGAGTTCAGCCCATGCGACGGGTTCGATTGCACCAGCGAGGTGCCGCCACACGACCGTATCGCCGGCAACATCAGCGTAAGCGAAGTCCTCGATACCTTCGCCTCGGGCAAGGGTCCGGGCGCCGAGCTTGCCCGTCTCCATCTGCGCCAGCTCTCCAGGGAGGAACGGCCATGACCGGCAGAACTCTCGCCAATATCCTTGCCGCGATCATCACCGTGACCAGTGCATCGGCGCTTCACGCTCAGACCCGCGATGAAGCCCGGGCCGATGGCAAGGACTTTGCCACCGAGCTGCTGGGCGAGGCGCGCGACGCCGCAACGACCAATCCTGATGCAGCGCGCGTTCCCAATTTCGATCCGCAGGCGACGCGCGACCTGCAGGATCTTGCGCGCGATCCCGACCAGATCGAGGCCCGCGGACGCAGTGCCGCGACGACCAGCACGCCGATGCGGACGATCCGCGACAGCATGGCCAATCGCGCAAGGTTCGAGCCGAACGAGATCGAGGACGTGATTGCCCGCAGCCTCGCGATCAACGAGACGCCGCTCGACTACACCAGCGGCATGGCAATTTCGGGCAGCCAGGGATCGTGCGTGCCGCTGCCGCCTGGTTCGGGGTCGGCGGGCACCTATACCGCGACCTGCAATACGGGCACACGGATCGATCAGTCGGCAGGCCAATGCACGGTCCCGCTCGTCGCCAGGGTCAGCCAGAAACCACAGTATCATTACCTTTGCAGCCCATTGGGCAGCTTCAACCTGTCAGGTGAGCCGGATTGCGAAGAGTTTTCGGGCGCTCTTTGCCGGGTGACCGGACACCGGGACGGTCCTTGCCTGCAGTGGGGTTGGTCCGGCGGTCGCAAGTGGTGCACCGAGCCGGGCGATCCGATTACCGAGCTGACCTGCGACGAACAGGTCGCGGGGCAGACGCCCTACCGCATCGCCACGGCAACCACCGTCACAACGACCCCTGACGAAAGCCAGTGCACAGGTCTTGCGGACAATAGCGATTGCACGCTGGACGCAGAGATCTGCACCGATACCGATCCGCAGACCCGCGTGATCGACGGCGTCTCTGTCACCAGGCCCTGCTGGGAATGGCAACGCAGCTACACCTGTATCGCGCGCGAAGCGGCGACCGACTGCTCCGACATCGAAATCCAGGGCACCTGCCGCTTTGTCCGCGAGGAATGTCTTACCGACGAAACTCCCTGCGAGACCTGGGAGCGCATCTACGAGTGCCCGCTTCCCGGGAACGACAGCTCCACCCAGTTTGTCTGCGACGGTGATGTCTATTGCATCGACGGCAGCTGCGAGACGATCGAGCGCACCGCGAACGATGAGTTCAAGGATGCCGTCACCGCCCTCCATGCGATGAACGAGGCCCGCGGCCAGTTCGATCCTGAGACGCTGACGCTGTTCCGCGGCACGCGCAACACCTGCTCATCCAAGGTCTTCGGCGTGCTCAACTGCTGCAAGGGTAAGGGTTTCCCGCTCATCCCCGGGATCAGCCTTTTGGTCGCGCTTGGCTGCAGCCGCGAGGAGGTGCTGCTCCACGAACGCGATGCGCAAGGGCTGTGCGCTTATGTGGGGACCTATTGCTCGGACAAGTTCCTCGGCGTCTGCCTGACCAAGAAGAAGGTTTACTGCTGCTTCGAAAGCAAGCTCTCGCGGATCCTGCAGGAACAGGGCCGGCGCCAGCTGCCCAAGCCTTGGGACAAGCCCAAGGAAGAGCAGTGCGAGGGGTTCACACTCGACGAATTCGCCCGGCTCGACCTCAGCCAGATGGATTTTTCCGAAGTCTATGCCGAGTTCACCGAGGCTGCGCGGCTCCCCGACGAGCTCGAAACCAGCATCCTCATCCAGCAGAAAATCGAAGACTATTACGCAAGGAGTGGCCAATGACGCGCCGCCAATCACTGCCGATGCTGGCCCTCCCAGTACTGGCCATGTGTCTCGCTGCGCTGCTTCCCGTTCGGGCAGTTGCCCAGGAAGCGCGCCAGACAGAGCCAGCTGCCTCGGCAGACAGCCTCTACTGCGAGCAGCGCAGGCTCGGCTACTGGTTCTATTGCGTCAGGCCGGAGCCGGCAGAGGAGCCGGAGATGGCGCAGCCACCGGCCCAGGTAACCGCCACGCAAGAACTCGACGCGGTCACGGGGGAACTGCGCGAGCTCAAGGCACGCGCGATCCTCTATCCGACGCCGGAAAACGTCACCGCCTATATCCGTTTCCAGCGTGCCCAGCTCGACCGGGCTTCGTTGTTCTCCGATGTCTGGCAGCGCGCGATCTGGCAGGATCCCGAGCTCGACTACACGCTCGAACGGCCGGTCGGCGCGCTCGCCAAGAAGCAATGGCAGGACGCGCGCGCGGCCGACCGCGACGCGGTGATGGCCAGGCTCTCCGAACGCTATGGCCTGTTCTACTTCTTCGCCCAGACCTGCGGCGCCTGCGAAGTGATGAGCCCGATCGTGCGCTCGGTGGCGGACCGCTGGCATATCACGGTCCGGGCGATCTCGACCGATGGCGGACCGTCCCGGCACTTCCCCGACTACAAGGTCGAAAGCGGCCAGCGACCGCGCATGGGGCTCGAGCCCGGCATCACCCCGGCGCTTGTGCTGTGGGACAGCGTGGCCAGGCGCACGATCCCGATCGGATACGGCGTGCTCTCGGCCGACGAGCTGCAGGACCGCATCTACCTCCTCACCTCGAAGGAAGCCGGACATGATTACTAGCATCCGCAATGCGGCGCTCACCATAGCTGCCGCCGGCATGGTCGCGTCCCCCGTCGCCGCAAACGTCGGCGACAGCATGGACCGTTTCATGGACGACATGGGCGCTGCGGCCAATGTCACCGGGCCGAGCGCGTTCGAAGGACAGTCGGCGGGCTATTACAGCCTCGGCAATGTCTGGACGCGCTTCCCGCAAAAGACGACCAACATCGCCAATCTCCAGCTTCCGCGTGCCCGCGCTGGTTGCGGCGGTATCGATATCTTCGCCGGGTCCTTCTCCTTCATCAACGCGAGCGAGATGGTCGCATTGCTCAAGGCCGTCGCGAACAATGCGGTGGGGTTCGCCTTTAGTCTGGCGATCGATACCGTCTGCCCCGAGTGCAACAAGATCATGCAGGAGTTCAGCCAGAAGGCGCAGCTCATGAACAATCTCTCGATCAACTCCTGCGAGATGGCGCAGGGGCTGGTCGGCGGCGTCTGGCCCAAGGGCGATCTCGCCGACAAGGCGATCTGCGAAGCGATCGGCAATTCCGAAGGCATCTTCACCGACTATGCCGCGGCCAAGCATGGTTGCGGCACCAGGGGCCAGCGCGCCTCGACCAACGAGGGCGCCGGCGCCGATTATGCCGACGTCAATCCCGGTGTGCCGCGCAATTACACCTGGCATGTCCTCAAGCAGAGCGCCTTCTTCAACCCCGGTGGCACTTTCGACCGCGATCTTGCCGAGTATGCGATGACGCTCATCGGCACGGTGATCTACGTGCCGCCCCGCGACGACGAACCGGGCAAGTTCGTGCCTTTCGCGGGCGATGCCTCTTCTACGCTGGTGACCGCGCTGCTCGACGGGACACAGGGCCAGTCGGTGCGGGTGTTCCAGTGCGACGAGCCCGACCAGTGCCTCAACCCGACTTTCCAGCAGATGAGTCTCACGAGCGCGAAGGCCATCCGGCCGCGCGTTGCCCGGCTCATCGGCAGCATGGTCGAGGCCATCCGCAGCGACACAGCGATCGGCAACGAGGAAAAGGAATTGCTCCAGGTGGCATCGGTGCCGCTCTATAAGATCCTCACCGTACAGGCGGCCTATGGTCGCGGGATGGCCACCGACGACCGCGACACGCTGGCCGAGATTGCCAGCATCGATCTCCTCTATGCCATTCTCGAGCGCATCACCGCAGAGGCTGGACGCTCGATGGCGAGTTTCATCGCGGCCGATGAAGCGAAGCTTGCGATTTGGCGCGCTCAGGTTGCCGAGGTGCGATCGAGCCTCGCCCAGCGGCAAGCGACCGGACAGGCGCGGGTCTCGGCGATCATGCAGATCATCGAAAAGACGGCGATGATCGAGAACATGCTCGCTGCCTCGATGTCACCGTCGATGGCGGCCGCGCTCGACTGGTCGCGCGGGATGCAGTCCCGCTCCATCGTTCCATAAGGGTCAGGCAGCATGGTCGAGATTTTCACGGTCGGCGGCGGCGAGTACATCGTCAACGTCCTCAACGCCGTTGCCGCCTGGACCGGTGCGGGCGGCTACAAGAGCCTCATTCAGGTCGCGCTGGTCATGGGCATGGTGCTCGCGGTCATAGTGGTCGCGTTCAACCAGGACTGGCGTGCCTGGCTCAACTGGTTCCTCGGCGCGACGCTTATCTACATGTGCTTGATGGTGCCGCGCATGGACGTCCATGTGACCGACCGGGTCAATCCCAGCCTTGCACCGGCAACGGTGGCCAATGTCCCGCTCGGGCTCGCCCTGATGGCAAGCTTCACCAGCCAGGCGGGGGACTATCTGACCCGCTCTGCCGAGCTTGTCTTCGGCCTACCCGACGACCTCAACTACTCGAGTAACGGCATGATCTATGGCGCGCGGCTGCTTGAATCGACGCGCAGCTTGCGCATTTCCGATCCGGAGTTTGCTGCGAACTTCGATGAGCATGTCCGGCAATGCGTGTTCTACGATCTGCTTCTCGGCCGCTACTCGATGAAGGAGCTGTCCGAAAGCGACGATATCTGGGCGACGATCGCACCGGGCAGCGCGGCGCGCGCGCAAAAATTCCTGACCCGGCAGGCCGACGACAGCGTGACGGCCTCGATCATCACCTGCCGTGAAGCCTACACCGCGCTGTCGGGTCAGTGGGCGAGCCTCATTGACGATATGACGCTTGTTGCGGGGCGTCAGCTCTATCCGCGCCAGACCGAAGCGCTCGCCAAGGCCAAGCTCATGGCCGACCTCCCGATTGCCTATCAGTATCTCACCGGCATCTCGCGCAGCGCGAGCGACATCTTCCGCCAGGTGCTGACGATCAATGCCATGAACCAGGCTATGCACGGCTTTGCCGGGGCGAGCGGCACGGGCAGTATCGACGTCTTCGCGCAGACCCGGGCAGATATTCAGACCGAGCGGACCTATTCCTCGATCGCGCACAACGCGATGAAATGGGTCCCGATCCTCAATGTCGTGCTGACGGTGGTGTTCTACGCGCTGTTCCCTGTCCTGTTTCCGCTGTTCCTGATGCCGCGGACCGGACCCATTGCATTGAGAGGTTACGTCACCGGCTTCTTCTACCTTGCGGCGTGGGGACCGCTCTTCGTCATCCTGCACATGATCCTGATGTTCAAAGGCGCGGGCGATGTCGCCGCCGCTGGCGGCAGCACGGGCCTTAGCCTCGCGACCTTTGCCGGCATGAGCGACGTCAACAGCGATATCGGCATTTTGGCGGGCTATCTCGTCGCCTCGATCCCGTTCCTTGCCGGCGGGGTGGCGCGCGGTGCACTTGCGATCTCGGGCCAGGCAACGAGCTATCTCAACCCGAGCCAGAACGCAGCCGAAGAAGCCTCGCGCGAAGCGAGCACCGGCAATGTCTCGCTCGGCAATTCGAACTTCGACAATTCGACAGTGTTTTCCCGCCAGTTTGCGCAGGGCAATCTTGCACCCAACATCGCCTATGGCGCGGCACAGACGCGTGGTTTCACCGACAGCGGCACGCAGACCACCAGCTTCCCCGATGGAGAGTTCGCTGCTGTCCCGAATTCAAGCTATCCGTTCACGCCGACACTGGGGCAGGACTTCACCGGCCGCCTCGGAACGATGGCGAGCCAGAGCCGGACGCAGAGCGAGACCTATGCCAACCTCGCCCAGCAATCGACGAGCTCTGCGCTCACCCGGTTCAGCGAGATCCGCAACGCCTACAGCCAGGGTCAAAGCTCCGACACGGTCAGCGGCGTCGGCACGAACGACAGCATCGGCACGGCATTCAGCGAAGTCGGCAATGCCTCAAGGACGCTCCAGCAGCAGTTCGGCCTTTCCCGGCGCGCCTCCGACGACATTACCGTGTCTTGGTTCTTGAATGGTGACGCTGGAATTGGTCTGAAGGGAGAAAGGGGGCCGGTACAGGCGTCTGCTGGTTTGCGGGGTGGTCGCAATCAGACTTGGACGGACAGCGATATCGGGATCGCCTCGGAAGATCGCGGCAGGATCATGGGTACGCTGCGGCAGCTTTCGGATAGCCGCAACTGGTCGAATACGCGTGAAGGCTTTCTGCGCGAGACGAGCTCAAGCTCGGTATCACAGGTATCGACCAGCTCGTCGGGTCTCAGCCGATCGCTGACCGAAGCCGAGAGCTATACGCGAGAGGCGCGTCGGGCCGAAGAGATGGCCAGTCGCCTCGAGAATCAGGCCAGCTGGTACGAGGCCAACAGCGCCGCAGGCACGCTGAACTTGAGCCAGGCCTATCGCGAATGGGGCATGGCCGAGATGGAAGCCAATCGCGACTATTACGGGCCGGTGCGCTTCGACGACATCGAGTTTCAGATGAGCGCGCGCGGCCAGCAGCTGCAATCTCGGTTTGTCGAAAGCTATGCCGATCGGCTGCAGGACGACATCGAAGCCGACCTTTCATTGCCGGACTTCGCTCCTGTCAGCCGCCCCGGGATCGGGGGTGCTGGGCAGGTGCGAGCTAGGGGAGCTGTAGGTTCTGCGGGTGGTCCCTCAATGCCCGATGCTCCTGATCGGTCTGACATCACGGATGAGGTCGAGCGGGTTCGCCAGCAGGGTCGTGGAAGGATTGGTACCGTTCGAGGTTACCTGGATCGCCAAACGCAGGGCGCCACGGGCGCAAGCGAGGAAGCTGCCGACGACGTAAAGGAATGGTAGGTGGTCAAAGTACCAAGTCGTAGATCACCACATAGATGATGAATGCTAAGAGAAGGATCGCGAATGCAATGAAGCCAACCCGCCCCCATGGGTCGGCCCAGGCCTTCTTCCATGAGTAGGACGTGAGGCGATTTTCGGAGATGGCACGGTCGATCTCTCGTAGGCCCTTCCAGTCCGTCTCGTCATTGTGACCCTTCTCATTATCCATTCCCATCACTCCGACCTAAATAAAGTAGCAATTTTGATGCATTATCGATGATAAGCGAATTAAGGTATCGATATTGACACATTATGGCCCTTCATGTAAAGACGCAAAATCGCTACACAACGCTCCATATTGGAGATAATGTCTCGATAATGCCACATTATGATTCACCAGATCTTCGCCCTCTCTCTGTGCTGCTATCCGACCTCGGAAAGCAGATCGAAGCATATCGCATATCACGCAATCTCAAGCAGGCCGAGCTTGCGGAAATGGCTGGCATCTCGCGTTCAACGCTCGCCCGCCTGGAAGCCGGCAATGGCGGGACCATCGATAGCCTTGCCAGGATCATGCGTGCGCTTGAAATTGAAGACCGCCTTCTGGATGTCATGCCGGACGCCAAGCTGAGCCCGCTCGATCCCCGGTCCGACACCGGCAAGGCGCGGCAAAGGGTGCGCAAGTCTTCTGAAGGTGAGGCTGGCGAGGAATGGAGCTGGGGTGACGAGGCCCCATGACGCGTGCCGTAGTCAATCTCTGGGGCCGTCAGATCGGCGCCGTCCTGTGGGATGAGGATCGCGATGTCGGGGTTTTCGAATACACTCCGGAATTCAGCCGCAGCGGTATCGAAGTCGCCCCGCTCACAATGCCCCTGCGAAGTGGCGTCTACGACTTTCCCGCGCTGAATTACGAGACCTTCAAAGGGCTTCCGGGCATGCTGGCCGACAGCCTACCCGACAAGTTTGGTAACGCCCTGATCAACCGTTGGCTTGCCGAGCAGGGCCGCACAGCCGAAAGCTTCGATCCGGTCGAGCGCCTTTGTTACACCGGCCGCAGAGGTATGGGCGCGCTCGAATTCGAGCCTGCGACCGGTGAGCGCCGTGAACAGGGTCGGCCGGTCGATATCGCTCCGCTTGTCGAGCTCGCCAACAGGGTCATTGCCGCGCGTGAAGAACTGGCCGGTGTACTCAAGGGTGAAGATGATCACCGCGCACTCCAGGAGATCCTGCGCGTCGGAACCTCCGCCGGCGGTGCCCGGGCCAAGGCCGTCCTCGCCTGGAATGAGGAGACCGGAGAATTCCATTCCGGGCAACTGACTGCAGGGCCCGGGTATACGCAATGGCTGGTCAAGTTCGACGGCGTGTCGGGCAATGCTGACAAGGAACTTGCCGACCCGATGGGCTTCGGTCGGCTTGAATACGCTTGCTATCTGCTAGCCCGAGAGGCTGGCATCGACATGGCTCGCTCTCGTCTGCACGAAGAAGGCGGGCGGGCACATTTCATGACACAGCGCTTCGACCGCACGCCTGATGGCAAGAAGCTTCACATGCAGTCGCTTTGCGCAATGCGCCATTTCGATTTCAACCTCGCTCGCGCATACAGCTACGAGCAGGCGATCGAGACCATCCGCATGCTCGGTCTCGGCCGCGAAGCGATCAAGGAGCAGGTGCGCCGTGCGGTGCTCAATGTCTACATCCGCAACCAGGACGACCACACCAAGAACATCGCTTTCCTCATGGATAGCTTGGGTCGCTGGAGCCTCTCGCCCGCATTCGATGTCGTCTACGCCTACAATCCTGACGGGGACTGGACTAACGAACACCAGATGTCACTGGCCGGCAAAACCGACGACTTCGAACTCGACGATCTGCTGGAATTCGGACGGTTTGCTGACCTGAAACCTGCTGAGACCAGGTCGATCATCGACACGATCCGGGCCGCAGTCAGTAACTGGAACAGGCACTGCAATACCGCCGGAGTGGAAGCCGACATGGCACGGAAGGCTAGGCGCGGATTCCGTGAAATCGGCTGAGAAGCCGGCAGGCCGGGCGATCGCCTACAGCTGTTTGTTGAAACCGAAATGTCTGCCCTTGCCCGTGGGGAACTTTCATGACATCCCGTCGCTACAACTACCCGAGGCAGACATATGCAATCTGAGTTCCGAATTCTACGCTGCCGGGCCGGGCTCTCGACCGAGGAACTCGCAGAAAAACTGGGTTACTCCGAACGGGAGATTTTCCGCTGGGAGTCCGGACACATCAGACCTCGCAAAGTCGTGCTCGACTGGCTGCGTGAGCGAGCCAAATCAGTCCCCACACATACAAATGCGAGGGGGTTCACATTCATTGACCTCTTTGCCGGCATAGGAGGACTACGCAGGGCTTTTGATGGCATAGGCGGCCGCTGCGTATTCACGTCTGAATGGGACAAATATGCACAGCTTACTTATCACACCAACTACCCGGACAACCGCCCGATCGCCGGCGATATTACCAAAGTCCCCGTCGATGAGATTCCTGTGCATGACGTTCTGCTCGCGGGCTTTCCTTGTCAGCCATTCTCAATCGCCGGGGTGTCAAAAAAGAATGCGCTGGGCCGGAAACATGGGTTCCTTGACGAAGCTCAGGGAACGCTGTTCTTCGATGTTGCACGGATCCTGAAGGCTCACAGACCACGCGCATTCCTGCTCGAGAACGTGAAGAATCTGAAAAGCCACGACAAAGGACGGACCTTCGAGGTCATCCGCAAAATTTTGGAGAAAGACCTCGGATACGAGCTCCATGTTCGCGTTCTAAACGCACGTCATTTTCTTCCCCAAAACCGTGAACGGATCGTGCTCGTTGGCTTCCGCGAAAAAAGTGGATTTGATTGGGCGGACTTGAAGCTTCCGGTTGAAGGCGAAGCGCGGATGCGATCGGTACTGCATCCCGAGAACGGCAGCGAAATTGCAGAATCGCACTACACGGAAGGAGAACTTGCGACGGTCAGTGCCAAGTATACCCTGAGCAATCACCTCTGGAAATATCTCCGAGATTACTCAGCCAAGCATCGTGCAGCAGGCAATGGCTTTGGGTATGGCTTGGTAGGCCCGGACGACACCTGCAGAACGCTCTCAGCGCGCTATTACAAGGATGGGTCTGAAATTCTCGTACAGCAAAAGGGACGCAAGAATCCCCGACGGCTTACCCCGAGGGAATGCGCAAGGCTGATGGGTTTTCCCGACACGTTCCGGATCCCTGTTTCCGATACGCAGGCGTATAAGCAGTTCGGTAACTCGGTGGCAGTGCCGGTGTTTAGCGAGGTCGCAAGGATCATGCGTCCGCATATAACCCGGGAAGCAGTCCCGAACGATGAGGTGGCTGTCCGGGAGTATGCCTGACGTCCATGATCCCGCGACGAGAAGCCGTAACATGGCGGCTATCAGGGGAAGGGACACGAAGCCTGAACTTCTCATTCGGAGTGGCCTTCACCGGCAGGGTTTTCGCTTCAGGGTCAACCGGAAGGAACTGCCCGGCAAGCCCGACATCGTACTCAGCCGGTTTCATGCAGTTATCTTTGTGCACGGCTGCTTCTGGCATGGTCATGATTGCCATTTGTTCCGGCTTCCAGGTACACGCACCGAATTCTGGACGGCGAAGATCGGCGCCAATCAAGAGCGGGACAAGGTTGTCGGATCAGCGCTGCTTTCGGAAGGATGGCGCATTGCCACCGTCTGGGAGTGCGCGCTCAAAGGAAAGAGCAGAATTGAACTGCAGGAACTTCTGACGAGGCTGACGTCTTGGCTCAGGGGTGATGAGCTACTGCTCGAAATCAGAGGCCAAGATGTAAAATCCATGCGTGCCTCGTCAATGCACCCGCCGGAAGCCACGGAGCCGGATCCTTCCGGCAGGTAACTGAGGGTCCGGATCAATGATCGGGTTCACGACGGGAGCTTTGCTAATGGCTCGCTTAGAGCGTCTGTCGTTCGGATAGCCGCTCAGCACTGCCCAGATCGTTGGTGCGGCTTTGCTGATGTCGCGCACCGTCAGTCGCCATTTCCAGGCAAGATTCTCCGAGAATTCTCCGTAGTTGTCCCGGGCACTTTCGTAGCTGGCCCGGGCTTCGTCCCAGTATTCCAGCCAGAGGTCATCCAGCCATACAGGCAGCTTGCTGAAGTCGTGACCGATCAGCACTCCATTCAGAAAACTCAGAAACACCGTTTCTTCGCGTTTGACCGTGGGCAGATGGGTATCGAGGGCGTCGGCAACAGCCTGCAGTGTCATCTGGCTCCCAAGAGTGCGGCTCGTCCTGAGACGGTAAATTTCGGACGCGCGCTTCGTAATGCGGGACGCAGTCAGCAAGTCACAGAAGAGGACTCGAATTAACGGCCCAACATTCTGAAATATAGTGCATAAGTTGAGGGGCCATTGACAAGAGCCCGCAATAAAGACCGCGGCCCCCACACGAGTACCACAAAAAGGCAGTATCCTTCTCTAATCCCAGCCTCACATATCACATGGAATTCTGCGCCTGAATAACCGCACAGATCTTCATTCAAGCCTAGGTTGACCCTAGCCCTGCCTATCTCGCATCGACTGAAGCAAGCCAATAGTGCTGATCCCAATCAAATTGACTCAAGTATCCGGTTTTGAGGGACTTCTTCACAGCGGGAAATGACCAGTTTTGAGGCGAAACCGGACGCTTTGTCTTTGGCTCAAGACAGTCGAGCAAAGTTTGCTGCACCAGGCGACGGAGCTCGTGTTGATGTGGCCGCTGATTCGCTCTGCGGAACCAAACCTGCGAGCAGGTCGGCCAGTTCGGTCAAGGGTTTTTCGCCAAGCCTGTAGTAGACAAGCTTAGCCTCTTTTCGGGTTTCAACGAGGCCAGCTTTCCTCAACACGCCCAATTGCTGTGAAAGAGCTGGCTGGCCGATTTGAGCAGCCTCTTCAATCTCACCGACATTGCGCTCACCCTCGCGCAAGACTTCAAGGATGCGCAGGCGCAGAGGATGCGCGATTGCCTTGAGCTCTTCGATCAATCCTTCGCTCATTTGCGCCTCCCCTTGGGCATCTCTCGCAAGAACCACTCGGTTTCATCACCAGCGTTGTAGACTTCGTCTAGGTCCTGTGTCGGCGATCGCAGAAGTGGTTGACCAACTTGCCAGTTGGCTGGCGCTAACCCGTCTTTCTTGTCGATGACTTGAAGCGCATCGAGTGTCCTGAGCATTTCCGGGATCGAACGCCCAACATTTGCTGGGTAGCAGGTCATGGCACGGATCACGCCCTCAGGGTCGATGAAGAAGGTTGTCCGGACTGTAGCGCTATCATTGTCGTTTGGAGCTACCATCCCGAAGGCGCGACCGATCACCAGCGTCGGATCTTCCACGATCGGGAAGCGCACTTCGATATCGAAACGTTCTTTGATCAACCTTAGCCAAGCAAAGTGCGAGAACAGGCTATCAACCGATAGCGCCATCAGTTCGCAATCACGCTTCGCAAAGTCAGCCGCCTGCTTTGAAAGCTCCACAAACTCAGTTGTGCAAACCGGTGTGAAGTCAGCCGGGTGCGAGAAAAGTATCAACCAGCGCCCGCGATAAGCGGAGAGCTTTACCGGTCCGATGGTGCTGCGCGCCTCGAAATCGGGAGGTGTGTCGCCAATACGCAAGCCCGCGCAGGCAGCGGCTGATGTGACTGTTTCGTTTTCCATGCCCTAACTTATAGAGGTTGACAAAATAAACGCAATACATATACACATTTTATGTAAATGAATTGGAGATTTAACATGAGTCGCGTTGACGCTTCGTTGCAGTCAGCTTCCGAGCAAGTCGCACGAGCGCAAGAGGAGAGAGTTCTGCGCCCGTCGATTGCGGGCTTCTTCGATGAGGCGACAAATACAGTCAGCTATGTCGTGCATGACCCCGCTACCCTTGAGGCGGCGATCATTGATTCGGTCCTTGATTATGAAGCTGCTTCAGGCCGGACCTCTTACGGTTCCGCCGACCTCATCATTGAATATGTACATTCACATAATTTGAAAGTGAAATGGCTGATTGAGACGCATGCTCATGCGGATCACATCTCTGCTGCCCCCTATCTGCAAGAGAAGTTGGGCGGAAAGCTCGCGATCGGGAAAGAGATCATCCGCGTTCAAGATGTTTTCGGCAAGCTGTTCAATGCTGGGACTGACTTTGAGCGTGATGGATCGCAGTTTGATCATCTCTTCGTTGATGGAGAAACGTTCTCACTTGGGGGGATCGAAGCCATCGTTCTTCACGTACCCGGACATACCCCCGCCGATATGGCCTTTATCATCGGTGACGCGGCCTTTGTTGGCGACACAATATTTATGCCTGACTTTGGCACCGCCCGCGCGGATTTCCCCGGTGGCGATGCGCATCAGCTCTTTCGATCGATCCGCCGTCTGCTCTCATTGCCGGACGAAACGCGCTTGTTCCTGTGTCACGATTACAAAGCGCCGGGCCGCGATGAATATGCTTGGGAGACAACGGTCAAGCAGCAGCGCGAGGGGAACGTCCATGTGAAGGATGGTGTGACCGAAGATGAGTTCGTCGAGATGCGGACCACCCGCGATGCGAAACTTTCTATGCCCAAGCTCATCATGCCGTCCGTCCAAGTGAACATTCGCGGGGGGCGATTGCCTGAACCTGAGGATAACGGCGTCAGCTACATCAAAATTCCGGTGAACGCCGTATGACGCTTCCTGGCTTTCCTGACGCTGCCCCGCTTGCGGGCCTTGGTGGAGGCATTCTGATCGGTTTGGCCGCTGCCGTCATGCTCCTTGGGGTTGGCCGCATTGCGGGCGTTTCTGGTATTGCCGCCCGAGCGACGGGTATGAGCGACAGCAGTTTACCCAAATCATCTGCGTGGCTCTTCCTCATCGGCCTGCCCTTGGGTGCGCTTGTCGTAATGCTTGTCGCTGGGGAGGTGGAGCCGAGTTTTGCGAGTCCGCTTTTTCTTGGCGTCGCTGGACTGTTGGTTGGAGTGGGAACTCGCCTCGGCAGCGGTTGCACAAGTGGACATGGTGTTTGCGGAATGAGCCGCTTGTCGCCGCGATCTTTGGTCGCAACGGCGACGTTTATGATTACGGGATTTGCAACAGTAGCAATCATGAACGCCATTGGACTGGTGGTGCTGTCATGATGGGCCGCCAAATACCGTTCATTATTGCCGGTGTGCTTTTTGGAGCCGGTCTCACGCTTGGCGGCATGACTGACCCAGCCCGCGTGCGCGGGTTCCTCGATCTATTTGGCGATTGGGACCCCACGCTTGCTTTCGTCATGGGTGGAGCCGTCCTGGTTATGGCTATCGCGTGGGTAATCCAGCCCAAGCTCACGCAGCCTCTCTTCGCAGAGAGTTTTTCGCTGCCTTCGCGGCGCGATCTAACGCCTAAGTTAATCGGCGGCTCGGCACTATTTGGTATCGGCTGGGGTGTTGCGGGTCTTTGTCCGGGACCGGGTATTGCCGCTCTCGTCATTGAGCCGTTCTCAGCAGCCATATTCGTGGTTTCCATGCTCGCAGGCATGTTCCTGGTTCGCCTTACGGAAGGAAGCGCATGATGGACATTCGGGAAGTCGACGCTGGTTTCGCCGTTGCTCCGCAGATTCAACCTGACGACCTACCTGCTCTGGCAGATCAAGGCTTTGTGGGTGTTGTCTGCAATCGTCCCGATGGCGAGGAAGATGGACAGCCAAGCATCGTCGAGATGCGGGAGGCTGCACAGGCTTCCGGTTTGGCTTTCCATCATCTCCCTGTCTCCGGCGGCGAACTTCCTGATGCGGCGATTGCAGCCTTCCGAGCGGTTCGCAAAGGGACGCAGGGGCCTATCTTGGCCTATTGCCGAACGGGCACACGTTCGATCACGCTCGATACGCTCGCAAACCCGGACGATCTCGATCCGAGCGAACGTCTGACGCGGGCCGCCGCCGCTGGCTACGACCTGACCAATCTGAGCGACAAGCTCATCTAGGACCCCGGGAGAAAGAAAATGTCCATCTCACACACGGTTGTCATCGTTGGCGGCGGATCCGCCGGTGTGGCGACCGCAGCATCGCTGCTCAAGCGGCGCCCTGGCCTCGACATTGCGATAATCGAGCCATCTGACAGCCATGCCTATCAACCGGGATGGACGATGGTCGGAGGCGGCGTTTTCGACGTCAAGACCACGCTGCGGAGCGAAGCCAGCGTCATGCCCAAGGGCGTGAAGTGGATCAAGGCCGCTGCAAAGTCATTCGAACCGGACAATAATCTGGTCACGCTCGAAGATGGTCAGACCGTCACGTACGACGCGCTTGTGGTCGCCCCGGGCATTCGGCTGGCATGGGAGAAGATCGCGGGCGTCGAAGAAGCGCTAGGCAAGAACGGAGTGACCTCCAACTACCGCTATGATCTGGCTCCCTACACGTGGCAGCTGGTGCAAGGCTTGAAGAAAGGCCGCGCAATTTTCAGCCAGCCGCCGATGCCGATCAAATGCGCCGGAGCGCCGCAAAAGGCGATGTACCTTTCCTGCGATCACTGGCTTCGCACAGGCGTGCTCGGCGATATCGAAGTCGAGTTCCGCAATGCCGGCGGGGTTTTGTTTGGCGTTAAGGATTATGTCCCTGCGCTGCAAAGCTATGTCGACAAATACGGCATCAATACACATTTCAACCAGAACCTTATCGCGGTGGACGGGCCGGGGCAGAAAGCCACCTTCAAGATCGAGGAAGGTGAAGAAACCGTCTCGTTCGACATGCTGCATGTCGTGCCGCCACAGGTTGCGCCGCAGTTCCTCGCCGACAGCCCCCTTGCTGCCGAAAGCGGGTTCACCGATGTCGATCAGCGTACGCTTCAGCACGTCCGCTACCCGAACGTGTTCGGGCTTGGTGACGCCGGCTCGATGCCCAATGCAAAAACCATGGCTGCCGCGCGCAAGCAGGCACCGGTCGTTGCGGTCAATCTTTTGCAGCAGCTCGATGGCAAGAGTCCGAAAGCCGGGTACGATGGCTATGGCTCGTGCCCACTTACCGTTGAGCGCGGCAAGATCGTGCTTGCCGAGTTCGCTTATGGCGGAAAGCTGGCACCGAGTTTCCCGGACTGGCTGATTGACGGCACCAAGCCGCAGCGTCTTTCGTGGATGCTAAAGGCTGACGCGCTGCCCTGGATCTACTGGAATGGTATGCTCAAGGGACGCGAATGGCTGGCAGGCCCCGGCGGATTGATCGCGCAGTAGCGCGCGAGTTCGGGGCACTACAACATGCTATCGCGCTATCTTCCGATCCTCGAATGGGGTCGGACCTACAATCGATCAGTCTTGACGAACGACATGATGGCGGCGGTGATCGTCACCATCATGCTCATTCCGCAAAGCCTGGCTTATGCCTTGCTCGCCGGGCTTCCTCCGGTCGTGGGCCTGTACGCCTCGATCCTGCCACTGGTTCTTTACGCAATTTTCGGGACCAGCCGCACTTTGGCTGTCGGGCCGGTCGCAGTGGGGTCGCTCATGACCGCGAGCGCGGCGAGCGCGGTCGCGGTTCAGGGAACGCCCGAATATTATCAGGCAGCGATCATGCTGGCCTTTCTGTCCGGCGTATTTCTTGTTCTGCTTGGCCTGTTCCGGCTTGGTTTTATCGCCAATCTTCTGTCACATCCGGTCATCAGCGGCTTTATCACGGCGTCGGGCATCCTCATTGCGACCAGTCAGCTGAAGCACATCCTGGGCGTGCAGGGTGGCGGTGACAACTGGCCGCTGATGTTGGGGTCGCTGGCATCCGCTGTGGACGAGATCAACCCGTATACGCTCGCCGTGGGCATACCCGTAACCCTGTTTCTGTTCTGGGTGCGCAAAGGCGCCAAGCCGGCCTTGATGAAGCTGGGGCTGGGCGAGACACCCGCCGCCATGCTTGCAAAGGCAGGGCCGGTAGTCGCTGTGGCGCTGACGATCCTTGCCGTCATCCTTTTTGACCTGGAAGGCAAGGACGTGAAAATCGTTGGCGCGATTCCGCAGGGTCTCCCACCCTTTGCGGTGCCGACTCCCGACCTTGCGCTCGCCGCGCAGTTGGCTGTTCCGGCTCTGCTCATCTCCATCATCGGCTTTGTCGAGAGTGTATCGGTCGGGCAGACACTTGCCGCTAAACGGCGTCAACGCATTGATCCCGATCAGGAACTCGTGGGTCTGGGCGCCGCCAATGTCGCCAGCGCGTTTTCGGGCGGATATCCGGTCACTGGCGGGTTTGCTCGCTCGGTCGTCAATTTCGACGCCGGGGCCGAAACGCCGGCGGCCGGAGCCTACACCGCCATCGGCATTGCGCTGGCGTCGCTGTTCCTCACCCCGCTGCTGTATAGTCTTCCCATTGCGACACTGGCCGGAACAATCATCGTCGCAGTGTTGAGCCTGGTCGATCTGAAAACACCGGGCGAGCTGTGGCGCTATTCCAAGGCAGACTTTGCCGCGCATATCGCGACCATCGGTATCACTCTGCTCGTTGGTGTGGAAATGGGTGTGATCGCAGGCGTCAGCGTGGGATTGCTGCTGTACCTGTGGCGCGCAAGCCGCCCGCACGCAGCCATCGTAGGGCGCGTTCCCGAGACCGAACATTTCCGCAATGTCGATCGACACGAGGTGTTCACCGTGTCGCATGTTCTGTCGATCAGGATCGATGAATCGCTGACTTATCTCAACGCGCGCTGGCTTGAGGAATATGTGCTCGAAGAGGTCGCTGACCGTCCTGCTGTACGCCACGTTATCTTGATGTGCAGCGCCGTGAACGAGGTGGACGCCTCCGGGCTCGAGAGCCTTGAAGCGATCAACCACCGTCTCGGAGATGGTGGTATCGGGCTGAATCTCTCAGAGGTAAAGGGTCCGGTGATGGACCGCCTTAAGCGGACACATTTTGTCGATGAGCTCAATGGCAAGGTGTTCCTGACGCAGGAACGAGCTTTTGCCGAGGTATCGCTCGACAATGGCGAGCCTCCCGAGCCGGTTGATCACTATATGGCACGCGGGCTGATCTGAGGTTTGCCTATTTTCCTGCGCATCGTTCCTGCCGCAATTTTGCTGGCTCTCCCCTTTGCCGCCTCCGCGCAGAATGTAAGCGGCGTTCCAGGCCCAGTGGTTCGCGACGACGATCGGTCTGCTGAATTCCGCATCGGCGTTGACCCGGACAGCGGTGAGATCGTGCAGCGGCTGCATTATCAGCAGGCTGTCGAGAAAGACACGGTTGCCCGCCTCCAATTGCAATACCGAACGGATATCGGTGAACAGCCAAAAGCCGATTTCGTCCAGCTTCAGATTTGGCATCAGCTCACTCCAGACAGCACACCGGAAAGGCGGCAGGACTGGCAAGCCGCGTTAAGGTTGGATTTGCGCCTCGAAGGCGATGGCCCGCCAGGGCGGGTTGCAGTGAACTGGCTAAACCAGTTTCATTTGGGCGAAGGTCTGAATGCACGTGTGTTTGTCCAGGGAGCGCTGCAAGTCGGCGCTGGTGCCGATAGTGGTTTGCTTCTTCAAAGCCGGACCAGCCTGCGACAAAGGTCTGATATCGGAACAATAGGTCTGGAACAGATCAGCAATTATGGATCGACGAGAGATTTCGGCGCTCTTGCAGACCAAACGCACCTAGTGGGTCCGTTCCTGGCTGTTCCTGTTGCAAGTGACTGGACACTCAATGGCCGTGCACTTTTGGGCCTGACCAGGGGCTCTGACGATGTGAACGTACTGCTTCGTATTCAGCGCAGATTTTAAGCTGACCCCGAAAACAGACTGGAAGAGGATTATGCCTTCAATACCGGACAAGGACCGTCGCTGCCGAGAGATCGAAGCCCTCATCGCAAAGGGTATGGGAGTGTGCGAAAGCTGCCGCGAGATTGGCATCTCCGAAAAGACCTTTTACCGTTGGCGAAAAGCAAAGACCGTGGGGGAAGTAGCAAATGCTCGCATCAATTGATTCAATTCTTACGCCGTCAGAGCGTATCGCGCAGTGGGCAGAACTCATTTTTCGGATCGCCACCAGCTTCATCTTCATCATTGGCGGTCTGGGTCATTTTGGCCGCCATCAGATGATGCTGGATCGAATGGCTGATTCGCCCTGGCGCGACACCGTCAATGCAATTGGTGATCCGTCCTTGCTGCTTTGGCTAAGCGGCGCAGCCTTCGTGGTGTTTGGCATCGCTTTGGCGTTAGGGTTCATGACCCGGCTGTCCGCACTTGTCATCTTGCTTACCCTGCTGCCCATAACTTTTTTCACACACATCGCACCGGGACATACCGGCCCATTGTTCAAGAACATTGCGATCATGGGCGCGCTGATATTGCTGACAGCCAAAGGCGGCGGAGCATTCTCAATCGACAACAGGAACCCTTGATCGAGAATTTCTGCGCTTGATTCCGGTAACGGGCGCCCTAGTTCAATTGCAAAAATCTGTAATTGTTTTGCCTGATTCACCTCAGATGCGGGCTATATTGACCTATTTATCCCTTGTTTGGAATTTTCGATTAATGTAAATGCGTAATTGAATTGGACGAGTCGAAGCGCGAAAGCTAATTCGAGCTCATCCAACAAGGAGTACGCATTATGAGTTTGCACATTGGCGATACCGCCCCCAACTTCACCGTTGCCACGACCAAAGGTGAAATCGATCTCCACAAATGGTCGGGCGATAGCTGGGTCTTCTTCTTTAGCCACCCGGCAGATTTTACCCCTGTCTGCACCACCGAAATGGGCATGACGGCCAAGCTGGCCGCCGAGTTCGAGGCGCGCAATGTCAAGCCGCTCGGCCTCTCGACCGATACGGTCGAGGAGCACCTTGAATGGGTCAAGGACGTGGACGAGACGCAGGGCGTGACCCTCGACTTTCCCATAGTTGCTGATCCCGATCTCAAGATCGCGAAGCTCTACGACATGATCCATCCAGATCAGAGTGAAACTGCAGCCGTGCGTTCAGTTTTCATCATCGATCCATCGAAGAAGATCCGCCTCGTTATGACCTATCCGATGAGTGTAGGTCGCAACTTCGACGAAATCCTCCGCGTGATTGATAGCCTTCAGCTTTCGGATCGCGCGACGATCGCCACCCCGGCAAACTGGAGCGTGGGAGACGATGTGATCATCCCGCCGTCTATCAATGATGATGAAGCGGAGAAAATGTTCCCGCAAGGCTTCAAGACGATCAAGCCATACCTCCGAACGACAAAAGTCGCCTGAGGGTCGCAAGGTTGCGCCCGCCTCAGATCCCCTCCACCCTGAGGCGGGCGCTTCCACTTTCTGTTATCTTTGCACCGTGTGTTAGGTTCGCTTATGTTTGATCAGCTCGATGCCTTACTGCTGGCGCGCATCCAATTTGCCTTCACGGTCAGCTTTCATTTCATCTTTCCGAGCTTCTCGATCGGGCTGGCGAGTTATCTTGCTGTGCTTGAGGGCTTGTGGCTGAGAACCGGCAAGCAGGTTTATCTCGACCTGTTCAAATACTGGATCAAGATATTCGCCATCGCCTTTGCCATGGGTGTCGTCTCGGGCATCGTTATGAGTTACCAGTTCGGGACCAACTGGGCGGTTTTTTCCGATAAGGCAGGACCGGTGATTGGGCCGCTCATGGCCTATGAAGTTTTGACTGCATTCTTTCTCGAAGCAGGCTTCCTCGGCGTCATGCTGTTCGGAATGAACAAGGTCGGCAAGAAATTACACTTCTTTGCAACGCTTATGGTGGCGCTAGGCACGCTAGTGTCGGCGACATGGATCCTGTCGGTCAACAGCTGGATGCAAACACCGGTTGGTTTCGAGATGGGAGCCAATGGGCAATTCCTTCCCGGTGACAGCTGGTGGGATATCGTCTTCAACCCCAGTTTCCCCTATCGTCTCGCTCACACGGTGACGGCATCTTACTTGGTCGTTGCCTTCGTGGTCGGTGCAGTGGGCGCTTGGCATCTGCTCAAAGACAAAACCAACCCCCAAGCGCGCAAAATGTTCTCTATGGCCATGTGGATGGCTGCGCTTGTCGCGCCGCTGCAAATTGGCCTCGGCGACATGCATGGTCTCAACACTCTGGAGCACCAACCGCAAAAGATCATGGCGATGGAGGGGCATTTTGACAGCCATCCCGATGGCGCGCCACTCATCCTGTTCGGCATCCCCAATAGCGCAGAAAAGCGTGTCGACTATGCGATTGAAATCCCCAAGGCATCGTCGTTGATCCTGAAACATGACCTCGATGCGCCAATGGCGGGTCTCGACACCATTCCCGATAACCAAGAGCCGCCGGTAGGGATTGTTTTCTGGTCCTTCCGCATCATGGTCGGGATCGGCTTTGCCATGATGGGTTTGGGTATCTGGAGCCTGTTTGCCCGTTGGCGTAATGGGCTCTACGAATGGACGTGGCTGCACCGGGCTGCCATCGTGATGGGGCCGAGCGGATTTGTCGCGGTCATCGCAGGTTGGATCACGACCGAGGTCGGCCGCCAGCCTTATGTAATCTACGGTCTCTTGCGGACCGCCGATGCGGCCAGCCCGCTCGATGCGCCTGCGGTCGCGGCATCATTGTTGGCATTTGTGCTGATCTACTTCGCCGTCTTTGGTGCTGGTGTCTGGTATATCCTGCGCCTGATGGGCAAACCACCGGCGACCGGCGAGGTGGAAGCCAATCATGGATATGACGGGCCGATCCGCACGGCTGGCATCACGCCTGGGCCGACACAGAATCCGGGACAAGCAGAAGCCCTGCCAAGCGAGAGGGAGGACGCATGATGGACCTTACTGTCATCTGGGCCTTCATTATCGCCTTCGCAGTTTTTGCCTATGTTGTGATGGACGGGTTCGATCTGGGCATCGGCATTCTGTTCCCGACTTTTCGGGTCGGACAGGGCAGGAACCGCGCGATGAACTCGATTGCGCCGGTATGGGATGGAAACGAAACCTGGCTTGTGCTCGGCGGCGGCGGATTATTCGCAGCGTTTCCGCTGGCTTATGCTGTCGTTCTTCCGGCAACCTATCCCCTTATTATCGCGATGTTGCTCGGCCTCGTCTTTCGCGGCGTTGCCTTTGAATACCGTTGGCGCGACGAGCGCCACACGAAATTCTGGGACCTCGCGTTTTTCGGTGGGTCGCTGATAGCCGCAATGTCGCAAGGAATGACCCTGGGCGTATTGCTGCAAGGCATCGAAGTAGTCGACCGCGCCTATGCTGGAAGCTGGTGGGACTGGCTTACCCCTTACACCTTGCTTACGGGCGCGGGGACCGTGGCGGGCTATGCGCTGCTTGGCAGCACGTGGTTGATATGGAAGCTTGACAAAGGTGTGCAGCGACATGCCCGATATGTTGCAATGCGCTCTGCGATTGCGACTATCGTATTGATGGGCGCGGTGAGCCTTTACAACATTTTCCTCAACGCAGAATACGCCGACCGCTGGCTTTCTGCACCGGAAGTCTATTTCGCCGCTCCGGTTCCAATCCTAACGGCTATCATTGCTATTGCACTTCTTAGGTCGATTGTACGAGGACGGGATCATACGCCATTTTGGCTGGCGATTGCATTGTTCTTCCTTGGCATGGCGGGCCTGGGCGTGACGATGTTCCCCTATATCGTGCCTCCGGGTCTTACGATCTGGGACGCTGCGGCACCTGAAAGCAGCCAGATATTCATGCTTGTTGGCGTGGCGATCACTATGCCGCTGATTATCGGCTACACCGCCTGGGCGTACTGGGTGTTCAGAGGGAAGGTCGGCGAAGAGGGGTATCACTGATGCTTGCGCCACCGGAAAATGAGCCGCCGCTTTGGAAACGCGTCGCGTGGATGGCCGGAATATGGCTAGCGAGCGTGACTATACTAGGCATCGTAGCCATGGTCATTCGATTCTGGCTGAAAGTGTAGGCTCGGGAGGTGATCGTGAGCCCAAATAGAATTCGGAACTTTTTCCTGGTCATGGCGACGTGCGCGTTCGGCGCGTGTTCGCAAGGTGGGACGAGTCCCTCGAAGGAGGCGGAATTTCTGCGCCAATCGGAAGAGTTGACTGATCGATTTCAATCTGAACTCCAGATGGAGCTTTCTTTAGCTCTCAGCGAGGTTGGCCCCGTTGACGCGATCGGGGTTTGCCAGTCAGCAGCGCCCGCAATAGGTGCCCGTCTTTCGGAAGACAGCGGTTTCACGGTAAGCCGCATCGCGCGTGGCAACCGCAATGCAGGAAACAGAATACCCCCAGAGCTTGAGGCGCTATACAGCGAGCTGGAAACATCGCCGATGCAGGATGGCTCACCTCGATCCATCCATCGCACAATCGGCGAGCGGTTTGTCTACCTCAGGGCCATTCCCATGCAGGAGCAACCCTGCTCGACTTGCCACGGGTCGAATATCGATCCCGCGCTCTCGCAAGTTATCTCGCAAACCTATCCTGAAGATCGGGCGGTCGGATTCGAGCCGGGCGAACTTCGGGGCGCTTTTTTGATTGAAAGTGCCTCACGCGATCTAACAGAGCAGTCTCAGAGCTTTGAGTAGTCGCCCTGGCGTCTCTGCTTGGTTAAGCATCCAGCAAAAGCACGACGCGCTTTGACGCTTTGTCAATATCCTCAAAAGAAGCCTAGTAATTCAATGAATGAACAATCAAGCACTTAGCCCACCCGATGCACTTGCTGGAGCCGCCGTCTTGAAGCTCAAGGCGGGCGACACCGTTTTTAAAGCGGGCGACGCTTGCGACAACTTCCTGTTCGTCCTGTCTGGCTCGGTCCGAGTGGATATGATTTCCCTAAGCGGCAAGGCGGTTCTGCTGTATCGCATTGGTCCGGGGCAATCCTGCGTGATGACCACCAGTTGCTTGATGAGCGGGCGTGATTATTCCGCTGAAGCAACAGCTGAAACCGATTGTGTCGCCTGCGCATTGTCCGCCTCACTGTTTCAAGAGAAGCTCAGCCAATCCGTCGATTTTCGCGAGTTGGTTTTTGATGTGTTTGCCGATCGCCTTGGAGCGATGATGGACAAGGTTGAAGAAGTCGCATTCGGTTCGATTGATCGCCGCCTCGCGCGGCGAATCCTCGAACGCCTCGATCACGGTCCAGAACTGACAATGACGCACGAAGAGCTAGCGGTGGATTTGGGCAGCTCGCGCGAAGTCATCTCTCGCAAACTATCCAAATGGTCGGATCATGGCTTGATCAAAAAAGCTCATCGCTCAATCGAGATTTTGGACGTTTCTGCGCTAACGCAGCTTGCGCAAGCAGATGATTGATCCGTGACATTGTCACAGACGGGCATGCAGACAACCCAATAGAGAGCCCAGATGGAATTTTTCGGACTGGATGAAGGAGCAATCAGGCTCAGTGTCTTTGCAGGCATATTCGCCACTATGGCGCTGGCCGAAACGCTCTTCGCTCGCAAAACGCGCACACAAAAACGAACATCGCGTTGGTTTACCAATTGGGCATTGGTCGTAATCGACACGGCAGTTTTGCGTATCATCTTTCCTGTTTTGGCTGTGGGCGTGTCTGTTTACGCCCAGCAAAAAGGCTGGGGCCTCTTCAACGTGATCGCGCTACCCACTTGGTTGGAAATAATGATCGCCATCGCCTTGCTGGATATGGCCGTTTGGGCACAGCATGTCGCCACGCACAAAATCCCGCTGCTTTGGCGTTTTCACAAAGTCCATCACGTTGACAGAGACATTGATGTGACGACCGGCGTGCGCTTTCACCCCGTCGAAATTGTGCTCTCCATGGCCTATAAGTTGGCAGTGGTGGTTGCGCTGGGACCAGCAGCTCTTGCTGTGTTCTTGTTTGAAGTGATCCTCAACGCATCGGCGATGTTCAACCATTCCAACGTTAAGCTGCCTCTTGGCATGGACACAGTACTTCGCACTTTCATCGTGACACCCGATATGCACCGTGTGCATCACTCAATCGTCAGGCGCGAGACTGACAGCAATTACGGCTTCTTTCTCTCTGTCTGGGATCGGCTGTTTCGCACTTATATTGCTCAGCCCGAAAAGGGGCATGATGGTGTGGTAATAGGTTTGGAAGAACATCAAGATGATGCGCCATCCTCTTTGATCTGGTCGCTGATATTGCCATTCAAGAACAGCACGCAGCCTAGGCAAAGCGTTTCTGCACGGGAGAAGGTTCAATGAAAAAGCGGCTGATTTTCGGCAGCATTGCCGTAATTGCGCTGATTGGCGCGGTGGGCGGTGCATTGCTCTTTCAGACCTCTGATCTCGACCGAATTCACGCAGGCATCGCCGCAACCCATGACAATGTCGATCACATGTCCGCCGATGATCTCTTAGCCCTAGGCAGTGATGAATTCGTCCTCTTTGATGTTCGCGAAGCCGATGAATTTGCAGTCAGCCATTTGCCTGGCGCGGTGCTCGTTGATCCTGGCATGAGCGCAGCAGAGTTTGCCACGCGCTTCGGTGAAAAGCTCGAAGGCAAACGCGCGATCTTCTATTGCTCGGTAGGAGTGCGTTCCTCGATATTGGCGGATCGCGTGGCAAAACTGGTCCAAAATTCTACCGGCAATACGCCAGTCAATTTAATCGGCGGGCTTTTCAAGTGGCGCAACGAAGGCCGCGAGCTGGTGACGGACACCGGTCAACCCACTGGCGATATTCACCCATATGATGACTATTGGGGACGTCTGATCGAAGACCGCGAAACCATCAGCTACTTACCTGAAACCCAGCCATAAACAGGCATCGGAGCACATCTGCATGATTAAGAAATTTTCTCTCGCTGCCGCAGTGTTGATCGCTTGCGCAGGCACCGCTTCAGCTCAACCAGCCGGATTTCAAAATGGCCAACTCATCACTGAGTTTGGTCCTATTGCGACGATTGAGGACTACGATCCCATCCCGGCTGATACATCGTTCAAAGTCAGCTTTGACGTCGTCGACCGATCTGATGCAGGTGAATTGAACCGCAACTTGGTCAGCGCGGCGCGATTTTTGAATATGCACTTTGAAGCGGGTGTCGCGCCTGAGCAGATGCAATTGGCAATCGTGATCCACGGCAGTGCCGTTCAGGATGTGACAAACGCCTCGCACTATAACGAACTGAACGAGCACGAAAATGCGAACGCTGCTCTGATAGCCGAACTCATCAAACATGGCGTCGAAATTCACATTTGCGGCCAAAGCGCAGCGTTCCAGAATATCGATGCCAGCGATTTGCTTCCGGGCGTTCGAATGTCTCTTTCCGCAATGACCGCCCATGCGATTTTGCAGAATCAGGGATTCACTTTGAACCCGTTTTGATGACGGAATGCTGATGCAAGTGCAATTCATCTGGTAAGTGTGACTTAGTCACAGAAGGGCCGCGCCAGAACCGATATTCCTCCAAGCATCAAAGCAAGGAGAGATAATATGAAATTTGCAAATGTCGGAAGCGCTGATCGCATGATCCGTCTCATTTTGGGGGCTATCTTCGCCGCTATCCCGTTCGTAGTTGGCTCAATCGAACCCGCTAGCACTCTTGGAATTGTGAGCTTCGTGGCCGCAGGCATCATGGTGGTAACAGTTACCGTAAAATTCTGCCCGATCTACGGCATCTTCGGCCTTCGCACTTCTCCCAAGAGCTAAGGTAAGAGCGCATAGATGGGCATGTTTGATTGGTTGACCCGCAGCGGGGCGAAAGCACCGAAGCCACAGCTTGTCAGCGTGATTGATGCGCAAGCGCGCGCTCATGCTGGCAGCCTCACGATAGTGGACGTGCGGATGCCTGAAGAATGGGCTGCAACGGGGCTACCCGAAGGTGCCAAAGGCGTAGCCCTAGGGGCGCCTGAATTTGCTGATGCGCTGGCCGAGTTATCAGACGCTCATCCAAGCAAGACACTAGCAATGTTCTGCAAATCTGGGATGCGTTCTGAAAAAGCGGCAAAGATCGCAAAGGCGCATGGTCTCGACCGGGTCGAAATTGTTGCGGGCGGAATGGAAGCTTGGACGAAAGCGCAGCTGCCAACCACGCCCTTTGAATCTGCCTAAATGCTAAGGAAACCAATCTGATGTCCGCAAAACATGCATTTCTGCCCCTCGGGATCGCACTTTCCTTGGCGCTTACCGGATATTCGAGCGAAACAAGCGGACAGACCGCTGAGCCTACCGATACTGTTGAGCAAAGCGCGGTGGTGGATGTCACCGTCGCCGAAGCCAAGGCGCTGATTGACGGCGAAGGTTCGGTCGTCGTCCTTGATGTGCGGACGCCGGAGGAGTTTGCCGAAGGACACATCGAAGGCGCTCTGAATGTGGATTTTCGTGACGAGAATTTCCCAGAGGAATTGGCAAAGCTTGACCGCGATCAGCGATACATCGTGCATTGCCGGTCTGGCAGACGCAGCAGCGCTTCGATGGAGGTGTTTGAAGAACTGGGGTTTGCCGATATCCAACATATGTACGAAGGCTCGAACGGTTGGCTGGAAGCCGAATTCCCGATGGTGCGCTAAGGTGCGACTGGTCGCAAACGCTTGAGGACAAAACCAATAAATGCCGAAACGCTTAGAGCTTTTGATCCCACCCCCAATTTTAGCATTGCTCACAGCACTTGCGATGTAGGGTATTGCTCGCGCCTTTCCTGACGGGGGATTCGCCTTTCCGCTCCAAGCAGCAGTTGGCTATACGCTGATTGCGATCGGTATTGGGCTGGAACCAGGCTCAGGACTCATTGATTGAGCCAGAAGATGACGGTTGCTGCGATGCAGATGGCTGAGAAGAAGGTAAGCGCGCTGCGATCGTAGCGTGTGTGGATGCGCCGCCAGTCCTTGAGTTTGCCGAACATGTTCTCGACCTTGTGTCGCTGGCGATAGAGGACCGGGTCGTGAGCGATGGGCACTTTGCGATTGGTCTTTGACGGGATACAGGCAGTGATGCCGCGCTTGGCCAGGGTATGACGGAACCAATCGGCATCAGAACCCCGGTCGGCAAGCAGCGCCTTGGCCTTGGGGAAGGAATCGATCAACAGCGCCGCCCCCTTGTAGTCGCTCATCTGCCCTTCGCTGAGCAGCATAATCAATGGGCGGCCCTTGTCATCGCAGACGGCATGCAGCTTGGAGTTCAGCCCGCCTTTGGTGCGCCCGATGCGTCGGGGTAGAGCCCCTTTTTTAAGAGGCTTGCCGCCGTCCGGTGCGCCTTCAGGTGAGTGGCATCGATCATCAGTTGATCAGGCTTGCCACCTTTGGCCGCCAGCTCGGCCAAGATGCGATTGAACACGCCCATCCGGCTCCAGCGGATGAACCGATTATAGATCGTCTTGTGCGGACCGTAGCCGACAGGCGCGTCACGCCATCGCCGCCCGTTCCTGATCACGAAGATGATCCCGCTCACGATCCGCCGGTCATCGACCCGCGGAATGTCCTGCGACAACGGAAAATACGGCTCGATCCGGCGCATCTGCGCCTCGCTCAACAACCACAGCTCGGACATCGTTAGCACCTCCCTCGTGCCGCCGTTGAATCAACCGTTCGCCTCCAGCGCAAGCGATTTAATAGGTCCTGAGCCTAGCTGGCGTCTGCTAAAACTCTTTTCTTGGTACGACGCGTCAACAGGAATGCCAGTATTGCGATCGGGAGCACAGAGAATGCGACCACGGCATCTTTATACAGCACAGTGAATGGTAGACCTTTCAGAACGTATGTCAGCAGCCCTACCGCATAGTATGTAATTGCTGCCACTGAGAGACCCTCAACAGCCTGAGCTAAGTGCAATTGCTGCGACGCCCTCAGCTCCATAGAGGCAAGAAGCTTCTGAGACTGCTGTTGAGCGGTATGGTCCAGTTGTGTTCGAACTAGCGCCAACCCTTCCGAAACTGAGGAAGCAAGATCATTCACGCGCCTTTCGAATGCCCTAATCGTCTTCATTCCTGGATCGAGCCGGTGTTGGATAAAACCCTTTAGGGTTTGTCGTTGGCCGATTGGAATTTCTTTCAAACTTTCCAAACGGTCATTGACAAGGCCGTAGTAAGCGTTGGATGCCGCAATTCTAAATGAGGCTGTGGTACGGATCGCAGATACAGCTTTCAAAATGTCAGCCAGTTGATGAATCGTCTCATTGAGGTCTTGGTCTTCGTTATCGAGAGTACGGCTCACGTCTGCAGCTCGATCTTCAAGTTTGCTTAGCTCAGACCCTAGTTCCCGAACCAATGGAAGACCAAGCAATGAGGCCGATCGATAGGTCTCTAGGTCGATCAAGCGCTTAACAATTCGCCCCCTTGCGAAAGCGTCGTCAAACTGGCCGCAAACAGCATAGTCAATTAGCTCATGTTTCCCCAATTGAAAGTCGGTCGTGACTGTCACGGAATCGAACATCGCTTCACCACCGAACAGTCTTGAACCTGAAAAGAAACCGTTAGGCACCTTATTCGGGGTCACCAATATCCTTGCACCTGCCAGCTGCACGCCAGGGCATTGGCTGATGAGCGCTCGGGCGTCTTGGTCTGGCGGTTCGGCGCCAAAGTGTGTCAGAGAAGCAAACTCGGTATGACGTTCAAAGCGAAGAATCCCATTAGCTAGCTCAATAACCTGGTGATGAGCGTTAGGATTCAAAGGCTCCGGCCAGTCCCGTGAGCTTTGCTGTTTCGGCGACAGAACCCAATGCCAAATCTCGCATTCATCGTCCTGTAACGGCATCGGCGGCCGAGCATGCGACTCCGCGTGGATGACTTCACGGAGTTGATGCTGTGTATGCAGGCTTTCCTGAATTTTTGCCGCTCCTATCCGCCACTCAGTGATCGCGACCATGCTAAATTAGGAATTTCGATTGTCTATCACCTTATATTTTTGTAAACTTAGTTATGCATTCTGACGTTCACACCATAGTTTTCGTATCCTCAGACGAAGCGGCAATCCGCACTGCATCGAAGGCTTTGCAAGGTGACGGCAATTACCGCCTAGTCATCCAAAGAGATGAGGCTCAAGCTGCGATTTGGATAAGGAGCGCCAGTTGTAGTCTGATTTTCTTTGACGAGGCTTTGGCGGAAAGCTCGGAAAGCAACTTTTTGGCCATCGCACGGGTGCAGTGCCCGGAAGCACCCAGAGTTCTTTTTGGCGAAGCCGTCGAAGATGGCAATACGAAGGACCTTGTTCGGAGCAGCGCACCGTTTCTCCAGCTCTCAAAGCCCATGCGCGTATCGCAGCTATCGATCGCCGCAAAACGGGCATTAGAGATGGCGGAGCTTTCGCGAAGGCATCGTTTACTATCTAGAGAACTACGCCTTTCGATCGACGACGACCTTTTCGGCGAACATAACGAGGAAGCGATAAAAGCACCCTGGTCACGCTTTGAAAAACTTATCTATGCGAGCCCCAAAATGGAGGAGTTGTGCTCAAGTGCTCGGCAGGCGGCCGCAACAGAGCTGCCAATCCTGATCGAGGGTGAAACGGGAACAGGTAAGGAATTGCTTGCACGCGCTGTTCACTACAGTTCTAGTCGAGGAAACTCGCCGATGCATGTGCAAAACTGTGGGCGAGTATCGGATGATGACCTCCATTCCGAACTGTTCGGTCACGTTTGTGGCGCGTTCAACGGAGCGATTTCTGATCGACTAGGCCTTTTCCGTGCTGCGGATGGTGGCACCGTCTTTCTTGATGAGATATCTGAAGTTTCAGAGAAGTTTCAGGTCAGCTTGCTCAGGTTCCTACAGGAAGGGGAGGTAAAACCTCTTGGGTCTGACAATGTTCAGAGGGCAGACGTCCGTATCATTGCAGCGAGCAACCGAGATCTCGAGGAAATGGTTGCAAGAGGCGAGTTTCGGAAGGATCTTTTTTATCGGCTCAAAGGGTTTGAGCTAGATATCCCGCCGCTGCGTGAGCGTGTCGAGGACATCCCTACACTCGCCGCTTACTTCCTTGAGAGAAATTCGGACATAAGCGCGAAAAGAATAATTGGCATTTCACGGGACGCGCTTAAGAAGCTTGCCTGCTACGAATTCCCTGGGAATGTGCGAGAGTTGGAAATGGAGGTCGCGAGAGCTGCTGCGTTGGCAAGTAACAACAGCTATATTCTTCCCAAGCATTTCTCCGACAGCATCGCGAACATTGAAGTCGTTGACAAGAGTCTCGCGAATTTCAGCCGCGAAGGAAAAACTCTGAAGGAAATGACGGAAGAGCTGGAGCGGCATGCATTGTTGGAGGTTCTCGAGAAGCTCAGATGGAACCAATCAAAGGCTGCGCAGGTTCTTGGGGTATCCCGTGTAGGCATCGCAAACAAGATACGTCGCTATGACCTCAAGCGGACTGAGGCGAGCTAGCCTGAGATAGCCAAGGGAAGGACACCATGGCGGACGACACACTTATCCGATTTCCGTTTTCTCGAATGCAAGGGCCAAATCGGGATCGTCCCGTCAACGTTCTGGGAGAAAGCAAGCTGTCTAAAGAAGTTGGCCCAGCCGGATCAGGCAAGACTGGCCATTGGTGCAGCGAATGCAAGGGCGTTTGGTTTGGATTGGGTGCAGAAGTTGAATGCCCAACCTGCGGGAATCGGCACGGATAGGAGCGCCACCACGCATCGAGTTAGATGCTCTATTCTTGGCAACTGCAAACCTAGTATGCTGATGTCCGCGCAGTGCAAATGTTCTATGCAGAACGCTCGCTTGCTATCTGCGTAGTGCTATCGATGATTCTTGTTTGATCAGCAGAAGATCCTTAAACCTCTAATAATAAAGAATAATGCAGTCTGCGAGGCTGTCCAATGGTGGCGGTGAGTGCATCAGCCAGCGACGCGCTTCGGCCATTTCGAAAGAAGCAGTCACGTGATCTAGTAGTACATGCAAACAAGATGCGCTGAAGTCGGGGGGGTGTTTTCGTGCCTTTCGCATTACACTAACATTCCAGCATCTTGGCTCGCTTTTTTGCGGCCGACAGAAGATATAGGGAGAGGGATGTATGGCCAACCTACTTTGGCTCCAAGGGGGTGCGTGCTCCGGGAACACCATGTCGTTTCTGAACGCAGAAGAGCCTAGCGCTTGTGATTTGGTGACGGACTTTGGGATTAACGTCCTATGGCAGCCATCGCTCGGACTTGAGTTGGGTGATCAGGTCAAAACAATCCTTGAGAAATGCATCTCTGGCGAAATCCAGCTCGACATCTTCGTTTTCGAAGGCACCGTGATCAATGCGCCCGATGGAACCGGGGAGTGGAACCGGTTTTGTGGCGAGCCGATGAAGAATTGGGTCGCTAAGCTATGTGACGCTGCTCAGTACGTCGTTGCCATTGGCGATTGCGCAACCTGGGGTGGCATTCCGGCGACGGCTCCGAACCCATCTGATAGCGAGGGCCTCCAGTTCCTAAAACGCGAAAAAGGCGGCGCACTGGGAGGCGATTTTGTTTCCAAGGCGGGTCTTCCTGTAGTCAACATCCCCGGGTGCCCAGCGCACCCGGACTGGGTGACGCAAATTCTGGTTGCGATAGCTTCTGGCCGCGGCGGTGACTTAGAGCTCGATGAGTTCCACCGACCGAAGACGTTTTTCTCTAGCTTCACGCAGACTGGCTGCACGCGGAACATGCACTTCGCGTATAAGGTTTCGACCACGGCTTTTGGCCAGCGTAAAGGCTGCCTGTTCTACGATCTTGGTTGCCGCGGACCGATGACGCACAGTCCTTGCAACCGGATCCTGTGGAACCGCCAATCGTCCAAGACGCGGGCCGGCATGCCTTGCCTGGGATGCACCGAGCCAGAATTCCCATTCTTTGATCTCGCCCCTGGTACGGTCTTCAAGACTCAAACAGTGATGGGTGTACCGAAAGACTTGCCGACCGGCGTCGACAAGAAGGGTTACATGAAACTTACAGCAGCCGCGAAAAATGCTTCGCCCGCGTGGGCCGAAGAAGACATTTTTGTGGTTTGAGGACGAAATTCGGGGATTAAGATTATGTCTGCAGTTCAAACACTTGATATTTCGCCGGTCGGCCGGGTCGAAGGCGACCTAGACGTCCGTGTCGACATTGAAGATGGCGTGGTCACCAATGCGTGGACCAATGCCGAAATGTTCCGTGGCTTTGAGGTCATCTTAAAAGATAAGGACCCTCAAGCAGGCCTCGTGGTGACTCCGCGTGCCTGCGGAATTTGCGGTGCCTCCCACCTTACCTGCGCCGCTTGGGCGCTTGATACAGCTTGGGGAACCACGGTGCCTCGCAACGCGATTCTTGCGAGAAACCTTGGTCAAATCGTGGAATCATTGCAGTCGTTGCCGCGACACCACTACGGCCTTTTTATGATTGATTTCACCAATCAAAACTACGCTAGGAGCCAGTACTTTGAAGAGGCGGTTAAACGCTATTCGCCGTTCACCGGTACTTCCTACGAGGCTGGTGTAACGATCTCCGGACGCCCGGTTGAGATATACGCATTGCTTGGCGGGCAGTGGCCGCATTCTTCCTACATGGTGCCGGGCGGCGTGATGTGCTCTCCAACTCTCACAGACGTCACCCGCTCGGTGGCCATCTTGGAGCACTTCCGCCGCAATTGGATTGAGCCACTTTGGCTTGGTTGTTCAATGGAGCGCTACGAAGAAATTCAGTCCTATGACGACTTTTTGGCCTGGTTGGACGAAAAGCCTGAGCATGCGAATTCTGACCTCGGTCTCTATTGGAGAATGGCCAAAGACATCGGCCTGGACAAGTATGGTCGCGGTCACGCGAAATTTGTGACGTGGGGCTATCTGCCGCATGAAGACAAGTATCAGAACCCCACAATCGAAGGCCGCAATGATGCAGTGATCATGAAGTCTGGTGTTTACGATGGCGCGACTGACACTCACAAGCTCATGGATCAGGCCACAGTTCGTGAAGATGTGACCCATGCATGGTATGACGAAGTCGGTGGGACGCATCCCTTCGACCGAACAACAAACCCTGTTGGAAAGAACCCGATTGACCCTGAGGGCAAATATTCGTGGTCAACGGCTGTGCGTCACTCAGACAATGGCCGTCTTGAAGCTGGTGCGCTTGCCCGACAGCTGGTTGCTGGTGGAAGTCACGGTCAGGATTGGCAGCATAGCGATCCTCTAATTCTTGACATGTATCGCAAGATGGGGGGGCCATCGATCCTGCTTCGCCACTTCGCCCGGATGCACGAGCTTTGTAAGCTCTATCGCGAAGCGCAGCGAATTCTGACGGAATTCAAACTTAACGATGAGTGGTATATCAAGCCGACTGAGAGGGACGGGCAGGGTTGGGGGGCAACCGAGGCCATTCGTGGTGCTCTCTGCCACTGGATCGATGTTCGCGATGGCAAGATTGCCAACTACCAGATCATCGCCCCGACAACCTGGAATGTGGGGCCGCGTGCCACAGATGGTGAACGTGGTCCAATCGAAGAAGCATTGATCGGAACACCTGTCGAGAACACGGCAGATCCGGTCGAAGTTGGGCATGTCTGCCGCTCCTACGACAGCTGCTTAGTCTGCACCGTGCACGCTCACGATGCCAAGACTGGTGAAGAACTGGCGAGGTTCAGAACGGCCTAAGTTTGGGGAATTGCCCAAGGACGATTGGGGGGGGGGACGTTCATAGTGAGCGATCCCTCCTAGGTCGTTAGTGGGAAAGGGTTTGAATGACACAAAATGTGCAAGATAATGATGGGTCGGGGGCAAAAGATGGCTTGAGTGGGGACGACCAGGCAAGTCAGAGGCGTATGATCGAGGACCTCTTCGAAGGAGGACTCGAGACGCAAGTTGATCCGTTCCCTGAAACTGACAAGGAATTCTCCAAACTGTTGGATCAGTTGCGAGAGCTTGGCCCTGATGATTTGAGGGAAAAGCTCGTGGTGAGTGGCTGGAAGCTCACTCCGCATGGCGAGGATGAGATGCGCTGTCAGGAGTGCATGTATTATCTGGTTCACAAACGCTGGTGCGATTTGCCTGAGCTGGATTTACCTGCGGAGCCGGAGTGGTGGTGCAGGCTCTGGCGCATCTAGGAGAGCCACATGACTGAAGGCGAGTCGACCCTGGAGGATGGCAAAACCCGGCAGGTCATTGCAGCAAAACTTGCTGGCGGACTTCAGGTGGAAGTATATCCGCGCGCTGAAACATCGGAAATGTTCAATGAGATAATTGGCAGGCTGCGGACAGGGGCCGGCGATGATCTAGATCAGAAGCTCATTGTCGCCGGGGTGACAGACTATGTTGTCGAGGCCAATGATATCGAGCAGTCATGCGAAAGCTGCATGTATTATCTGGTGCACAGAGAGTTTTGTGACTTGCCGGAACTGATGATTCCGGTGGAACCAGATTGGTCTTGCCGACTGTGGCGCATCTAGATGCAAAAGGCACAGATTGCGATCATCGGGTGCGGGAACAGCAACCGGAGCGATGATGGAGTTGGCCCGTCTGTAATCGCACTTCTTCGTAGTTATGATCTGCCAAAAAACGTCACGTTATTTGATGCCGGAACCGATGGTATGGGTGTGATGTACCAGGCTAAGGGTTGTAGCCACCTCATCATAATCGATGCGAAGCTACCTGAATCGAGCCCCGGAGCGATCTATGAGGTTCCAGGTGACATCTTGGCCTCGCCGCCTCCGCAAAGTCTCAATCTGCATGACTTTCGATGGGATCATGCCTTGTTTGCGGGCAAGAAGATCTACGAAAGCGATTTTCCCAAGAATGTGAAGGTCTTTCTCATCGAAGCTCGATCCATAGACTATGGATTGGAGCTCTCCGACGAAGTGTCTTCTTCCGCTTCAGAAATAGCAAAAAAAATTGAGGCGCTGGTTTCGCCAGTTTCAGGTGGGAGCTGGTCGTGAGCGCGAGAATATCTATCTCGAACGGCTCCATCTACTTGGCTGCTACCGACTACGGTAAGTACTTCCAAGGCATCGAAACGGTCATCGTTCTGATCGATGGTGGATACCTCCAGATCCTTCCGGTGAAGCAAATGGCATCAGGAGGATATCTCCTCAAGATTCGCAATGCTCAGGGAGATCGAGTCATCACATCTCCTGATGTCTTCCAAAATGACGGTCGATTGGATTGGTCCAGCGGAGATATCATTGGCAAGTGGTCTTCGGACCGTGGGGCATTGGTTTGTGAACTGCCCGAATTGCAAACCTAGTTTACATGATGCTTATTTAGTAGACATCGTGAACTTGCCCGCATAATCTCCCACCTTCGGCCCGCTAAAGGGGATTCTGGCGGGATCGGAAGGGAGAGAACCATTGACCGGGTCAAGTAGAGCAACCGTCGAAGCGGAAGCGGCTCGCCAAGCCGTATTGGACGTTGACGCTTCTGAAACAGAAAAGGCTGAGATGCTGATGGAGATCGCAATGGGTCTCCAGCAGAAGCCCAAATCTCCAAATGACTTGATCGAAGCGATTTCGCTCTACGAAGCAAGTATTGAATTATGTCCGGCAGACGCGCGTCTTTTGGAGGCTCGCGTACAGTCGCGGTTGGCAACGGCTCAGATGATATTGCCAGCGGAGGACTATTCACCGCTTGAGGCCGCCAAACAATCGATCGAAGGCTCTTTGAAGGTCTTGAGAGATTTAGGTGAACCGGCAGAGATTGCTGAAGCCGAAATGAACTACGGGCTGATTTTGCAAAACCTTGCCGGTGCGAACCGAGCTCGCATTCAGGATGCCATTAGCGCTTATCAGCGCTCCTTGCGTACCTTTGACGCGCAGGCATATCCGGCAGAGTTTGCGGTTCTGCAAAATAATCTCGCCACCGCCTTTCTGTCTATCCCTTTCACAGGCGACGAGTCCAAGATGCGCGAAGCATTGGCCGTCCAGGCGTTTGAAGAAGGTCTGAAAATCGTAAACTTGGTCGACCATCCAAGCGAGTACGCGATGCTTCAGAACAATCTTGGAAATGCACTCCAGTACGTGTCGTCCAGCCATCGGGTTGAGAACGGATTTCGAGCCTTGGAGGCGTACGATGAGGCACTCCGCGTGAGAAATGCCAAGGACTCACCCGGTGAATATGCCAATACCTTGGCTAACAAGGCCAACTGCCTGTCCAATCTTCCCGACGATCCCGCCGATCCCGACAAAGGCAATACGGATAACTTGAGGGCCGCAATTGGTCTCTATTCCGAAGCATGCGCGATATTCGGGTCCACCGGTGATCTCCAGAAAGCCGAAACCGTTCGCGCGGCAATCGATTCTTTGGAGGCCGAGCTATCGCGGTGACAGGACCATAAACGAAAATAGAAAAAGGAGTTTAGAGAGGAAATGACGTTTGTAACTTTGATCGCCGCAGGGGTTGCGGCCGCCCTAATTGCAGGAGTGATATCTGGCATTTTAATCGGCGGAAAAGCTCTTGGGTATGAAATGGCAGGTGCAATGGGTGGCCTATACGGTTTTCTGTCTGGGGCAGCAGCTGTTGTTGTTGGCTCTCTTCTAATCACATTGATCCCGGGAGTAGCCTAATGCTTGGAATGATCCTCGACTCAATGAAGCTCTTCTTCACTGGAAGACTCTTTCAAGACTACAGGATGGTTGCGATCCGCTTCCTTGTTGCTGTGGTCTGCGGAGCTTTGACCATGCTGGCGGTCGGCCATTTCTTTGCTCCGTTAACCGGTGCCATCGCGGGAGGTGCTGTCGCTGGTTTCCTCCAGCCTATTCTCTTCAAAGATCTGAAGTACCGATAGTCTCATGGCGGTGACTGAATCAGAGGTCCAGGAGCGTGATCTGAGTAGTATGCTCTCAGACATCGCGGCGCTTGAGGCGCTTGCTGAAGACTGGCCGATGGAGCAGCAGAACGCCGCGCAAGCTAGAGCTGAAGCGGTAGATTCGCTGAATGCGGCTGCGTTCAGGCGACTAATCCGTTCTTTGCAATCGGCGCCCGGCATCGGCGCAGCGTTGAAGTCAGCAGCTGGCGATGAGGTTGTATACACCGTCCTGCGCCGCCACGGAATCTTGAAACCTTCGCTGCATGAGCAGGTAGATGCAGCATTGGACACTATCAGACCTACCCTTGCTTCGCATGGTGGCGATGTGGAGTTAGTTGATGTTGAAGCGACGTCAGTAACAGTAAAGTTCCTTGGAGCTTGTGATGGTTGCCCAGCATCCGCGCTGACATTTTATAGTGGGGTTAAAAAGGCGATCCAAGATCGGTTCCCGCAGATAACCGAAATCCGGCAGAAGAAAGGGCTGGGAGGGGGTAGCGGCGTCGAATACGCGTCCCCCTTTGCCGATTTTCAGGCGGACGATTGGGCGCAGGTCGCGGCGCTCAGTTCGATTGATGACGGGAGCACGCAGGTCTTTGACGTCGAAGGCGAGTCTGTTCTGCTGAGTCGGCTGGGTGATAAAGTCACGTGCTTTGCCAACTCCTGCGCGCATATGGGCATGCCGATGGATGGCGGCGATATCAGTGACGCTATAATTACCTGTCCCTACCATGGGTTTCGCTATTCGCTCGAGAGTGGTGAGTGCTTGACCGCGCCGGAGGTTCAGCTGCAACCGCACGGTGTCCGGGTGAAGGATGGTCAAATCGAAATCCGGTTGACGAGGTAGCGCATGAAGGTCTCACTCGCCCCCTCATTTACACCCGTCAAAGAAGAGGCAACTCAAAAGATGGGGCCATCGCTACTCGATGCTGCTGGCCCAAAGTTTGTTTTGGGTTGGGAGGACGATGCGCTGGTCGCTCCAAACGTCCCATCCGCATCGGTACTCTTTGGTCCCCGGGGAGCGGTTCGACTGCGCGACGGTTCCTTTTGGGTTTCGGACACCGGGCATCACAGGCTTCTGGGTTGGTCCCAAGGTATATCAAGAGACAATCAGCCTGCGGATATTCTCATCGGACAACAGGCCTTTGATCGAGAAGGACGTAACGCAAAAGGTGCCGCGACGGCCGCAACGCTCAATGTGCCAACGGGCATTGCTAGGTGGGGCGATGGACTTGCAGTTGCCGACGCGTGGAACCACCGAGTGCTACTTTGGCGAAAGACACCTCGGTCTCATAATCAACCTGCTGACATCATATTAGGGCAAGAAAACGCGCATTCCGTATTGGCGAACTCAGGCCTGGATACACCAAGATCAACTACGATGCATTGGCCCTACGGCGTTTCTGAAGTCGCCGGCAGGCTCGTCGTTTGTGACACCGGAAATAGGCGGGTTCTAATTTGGGATGATCCAAGTTTCACAGGACAATCCGCCGATCTCGTCTTGGGGCAAACGGGATTTGAATGCCGCGACGAAAATTCAGGAGAAGGCGTGTCGGCTGCTGGTATGCGGTGGCCACATATGGCTCAATTATGGCAAGGTGGCTTGGCTGTTACCGACGCCGGAAACAATCGCATCATGTTGTGGGATGACTTTCCAACGGCAAACGGCCAGCCTTGCGTCGCCGTGCTTGGTCAACGCAACTTTACGGATTGTGACCATAATTTGGCCGCATACTATCCCAGCAATGCTGCTTTGAATATGCCCTATGCAATTTGCAGCTACGGCGACAAACTGATCGCTGCAGATACCGCCAATTCAAGAATTGTTGCATGGGAAGAGCGCAGGACAGGCTCGGAGGCTGCTTGGCTGACAGGCCAACCAGACTTCGCATCAAAGGGTGATAATCGCTGGGGATTTGCAACCCGCGATTCATTTTGCTGGCCATATGGATTAACGGTTAGCGATCGAGAGATTGTAATCGCAGACAGCGGGAACAACCGCGTTTTAGTCTGGGAGGCCATATGCTGACCGGAGAAGTAACGTCCGGGGCGCTTGTTGTTGTCCGCGGACAAGTGCAAGGCGTGGGTTTTCGTCCTACAGTGTGGCGTTTGGCAAGAGAGATCGGCCTGAGCGGCGATGTAAGCAACACATCGGATGGGGTTCGAATAAGGCTTTGGGGTTCTAGGATCGATGAGTTTGTTGACCGGTTGAGAGCGGAAGCTCCCCCACTTGCTCGAATTCAAGATCTAGATCGTCAGGAAATCGAAGGACGAGCGCCGGAAAGCTTTGAGATTTCAGAGACGACCGCAGGTACGATGCGGGTCGCGATTACGCCCGATATTACTATCTGCAATGAGTGTCGCGAAGAGATCAACGATCCGTTCGCGCCGAGGTTTCGATATCCGTTTACCAACTGTACAAACTGTGGCCCAAGATTTTCCATAATCTCCGCCGCACCGTATGATAGGGCAAAGACGAGCATGCAGGCGTTCGACATGTGCGACACCTGTCGTGCTGAGTACGAGAATCCTGAAGACCGTCGATACCATGCCCAACCGATTGCTTGTCACAAATGTGGCCCACGAGTTTGGATAGAAAAACTCGGTCATGGCACTGTAAATTCCGAGTCGTTCTCGATGCTTGACGACATTGATGCGGTAGGCGGAATGATCACGTCCGGTCACATTGTGGCGGTAAAAGGGATCGGTGGCTTCCATCTTGCCTGCGATGCGACGAATGAAGATGCCGTTGCCAGGCTTCGACGTCTCAAGAAGCGACCCACAAAGGCATTAGCCCTTATGGCTCGCGATGTTGATATGGTTCTCCAATACGCGAAAGCGAATGAGAAAGAGATAGAGGCCCTCTCCGGACCTGAGGCGCCAATAGTCTTGCTCGAAGACCGCAAGGACAATCCACTGCCGAGTGAAATCGCACCCGGCTTGGCGCAGCTAGGCTTCATGCTGCCCTATTCTCCCTTGCATGAACTCATGTTCAAGCGCGTGAAGCGACCGATAGTGATGACCTCCGGTAACGTTTCCGGCGAGCCGCAATGCACCGGAAATGGGGAAGTGCGTACTCGCTTGGATTCGGTCGCTGATTTCGCCTGCATGACTGATCGCGACATCGTCAATCGAATTGATGATAGCGTCGTACGGGTTGATCGTGATGTGCCTAGAACACTTCGCAGAGCCAGAGGTTTTGCCCCTTCAAGTTTGCAATTGCCGAAAGGCATCCCAACTACTCAAGGGGTTTTGGCGTTCGGTGCCGATCTGAAGAATACGTTCTGTCTGACCAAAGACGCTGAAGGCATCTTAAGTCAGCATATGGGCGACCTAAGTGACCCCTTCACCGAGGACGATCTTCTCAAAAACCTCGGTCTGTTCGAGCAGCTATTCGAACATAGCCCGGACCTGATTGCGGTTGATCGACATCCGGAATATCGATCATCGAAACTCGGTCGCAGAATGGCGGTCGAAAAGGGCCTGCCGATCATCGAAATCCAGCACCATCATGCTCACATCGCTGCATGCATGGTGGAAAACAATTGGCCCCACGACGGCAACCGCGTGCTCGGCGTAGCGCTTGATGGCGCCGGCTGGGGTATGGACGGGACAGTTTGGGGCGGTGAATTTCTCGCGTGCGATTATGAGTCGTTCCAGCGTCTTGCCACGTTCAAGCCTGTTCCTCTTTTGGGAGGAGATGCGGCAGCTCGAGAGCCATGGCGCAATGCCTATGCGCATATTACAGCTGAAATGGGCTGGTCAGAATTCTCTATGAATTTCAATCAACTAGAGATATTTCAGTACTTAAGCGCTAAGCCTCGAACTACGCTTGATGGTATGATTTCTGGCGGTATGAATTCTCCACTAACGAGTTCATGCGGTCGACTGTTTGACGCGGCGGCAGCAATCGTCGGCCTCTCCCGTGAGACGCAAACCTATGAGGGTGAGGCAGCAATGCTCTTCGAAGCTGCACTCGACCATGAGGCACTCTCAGAAAATGCTGAACTCGATTATCCATTTACCATCCCCCTGATCGGCGGCTCAGGTCTGCCATACATTGAGCCTTTGGCGGTATGGCGCGCAATGCTCGGTGACTTGGTCCTTGGTACATCAATTGGCGTGATCTCCGCTCGATTCCATCGAGGTTTGGCTAGGACCATAGTTGCCATGATAAACAGGCTGCAAGGCGACGAGGTCCCCTACGCTGCTGTGGCTCTTAGTGGAGGTTGCTTTCAGAACCGAACGCTATTCACTTTGGTTTGCGAGGCGCTGGAACACGGCGGGACCAAAGTCCTTACACATCAAGCAGTGCCTGCAAATGATGGTGGAATAGCACTCGGCCAAGCTGCGATCGCTGCTGCAACTTTTCAGAAAATTCGAGAGAGGACTTAGCCATGTGCCTAGGAATACCAGGTCAAATCAGGTCGATTTCTGACTACGAGCGAAAACTTGCCTTGGTTGAAGTGTCGGGCGTCAATCGCGAGATTAATATCGCGTGCATCATGCCGGAAGATGGCGATGCAGACTCGCTCATTGACACCTGGACTTTGGTCCACGTCGGCTTTGCGATGAGCCGGATTGACGAGAAAGAGGCAGCGCTCACACTCGAGCTTCTGACCGAGCTGGGAGAGGTCCAGGCTGAAATAGATGCCATGCGCGCGGCAGAATCAGCAATGGAGCAGGCAACATGAAATACGCCGATGAATTTCGTGATCCGGTGAAGGCCAGAGGTGTCCTCGCTCAGATAGAAGAGGCGATTGACGAGATCGGCGCAACAGCAGATGCACCAGTCTACATCATGGAAGTTTGCGGCGGCCATACCCATGCGATCTTTCGTTATGGGCTCGACAAGCTTGTGCCGGAAGGCCTTGAGTTTATTCATGGACCCGGTTGCCCCGTATGCGTGCTTCCAATGGCCAGAGTGGACGAATGCGTCGAGTTGGCCGAACGTTCCGATGTTATCTTCACGACATTCGGCGATGCAATGCGCGTGCCTGGGACTCGGAAGTCATTACTGCAAGCAAAAGCTGACGGCGCCGATGTCAGAATGGTATATTCACCGCTGGACGCACTTGAAATAGCGCGACGCAACCCGAACAAGGAGGTTGTCTTTTTTGCGCTCGGTTTCGAGACAACCACCCCATCTTCTGCGCTCTGCATTCAACAAGCTTCTCAAGAAGATTTGTCGAACTTCTCCGTTTTTTGCAACCACATCACGGTGCCGCCCCCGATCAAGGCATTGCTTGATGATCCACACATGAAGCTCGATGGATTTGTCGGACCTGGTCATGTTTCGATGGTGATAGGAATTGAACCATACCAGTTTATCGCACGTGACTACGGCAAGCCAATCGTTGTTGCAGGCTTTGAGCCCCTGGACTTGTTGCAATCGGTCCTGATGGTCCTCGAACAGATTCGCAGCGGTCGCGCTGAGGTTGAAAACCAATACTCACGAGTTGTGCCTGACGATGGGAACCCGGTCTCAATCGCTGCATGCGAAAACGTCTACGAACCCAGAGAAAAGTTTGAATGGCGCGGTCTAGGAGAGATTGATCATTCGGGGCTGAAGATACGGGAAGAGTATAAACGTTTTGATGCCGAAAGTAAGTTCCGCATCGGATATGGAAAGGCGTCAAGGATCGTTCCTGAGCCAGAAGGCTGTTCATGCAGTGATGTTATGACAGGTAAGATCAAACCGCCTCAATGCGCTCAATTCGGCAAAGGGTGTACGCCTGAAATGCCACTTGGAGCTCTTATGGTCTCAACCGAAGGGGCGTGTGCAGCATACTATCACTATGGTGGCGCTCGGCCGGAATTGGAGCCCGCGCAGTGAACCAGATTCCTCTCACCCCTAAGCTGCGTGATGCTCGCGTCACGCTCGCTCATGGAGGGGGTGGCAAGGCCATGCGAGACCTAATTGAAGCCGTTTTTACTTCGCAGTTTGAGCCAGATGGGAATGAAGATCAGGCACGCCTTGAGGTGCCGGAGGTGCTCTTATCTGGTGGGCAACTCGCGTTCACAACTGACAGCTATGTGATCCATCCAATCGAGTTTCCTGGCGGAGATATTGGAAAGATCGCTGTTTGTGGAACTGTCAACGATTTGGTGGTCGGCGGCGCACATCCGCTTTGGCTGTCTGCCTCGTTCATACTCGAAGAAGGGACCGAGATAGCATTGCTGCAACGCGTGGTCGGTTCAATGTGCGAAGCGGCGGCTGACGCTGGCGTTCGTATCGTGACCGGTGATACCAAAGTGGTTGAGCGCGGAAGTGCCGACAAGATCTTCATCACTACTTCTGGGGTGGGTGCCATTCCGTCTGATACTCACTTGGCGGCGGCGAACGTAAGCCCTGGTGATGTAGCAATTGTCAATGGCGTCCTTGGTGATCATGGAGCTGCAATATTGACTGCCAGAGGGGATCTGGCGTTGAGCAGCGACATCAAGTCAGACTGCCAGCCTCTGCAAAGGTTGATGGAAGCCGTAAAAAAGGCTGCTCCAGGTATTCGTTGCGCCAGAGATGCGACACGTGGGGGACTAGCCTCTGCGCTGAACGAAATTGCGGACGCATCAGGTGTGAGCATCACCATCGACGAATCTGTTCTTCCGCTTCGCAAGGAGGTGAAGGGTGTTTGCGAGATCCTTGGTCTCGATCCTCTCTACTTGGCCAATGAGGGTACGCTTGTTTTGTTTGTTCCCCCCGAGCAAGCTGACGATGCTGTTGCCGCCATGCGTGACACTCCCGAAGGCAAAGGAGCTGTTGTGATTGGGACAGCCGGGAGCGGGATTCCCGGGCGCGTGGATATGACGACCGTATTCGGTGGATCGCGGATTGTCGACATGCTCGTGGGTGAGCAGCTGCCGAGGATTTGCTAATGTTATATGTTCTCATCTTGGGATTCTTCATCGGCATGAGCCACGCGCTTGAAGCCGATCATCTCGCTGCAATGGCAGCTATGTCATCCGATCGCTCTGAATCCCGTCGTCATTTCGTGCTTAGGGGAACCTTCTGGGGCATTGGTCACACGGCCACCCTATTCCTGCTTTGTGCCATCGTATTGATATTTGGCTTGTCGCTGTCCGAATCAGTGGCTGCCCGTCTTGAATCGATTGTCGGCGTAATGCTCATAGTGCTCGGTGCTCACTTGCTTGTAAGAATGGCGAAACAGCGAATTCACTTTCATGTGCACCAGCATGATGAAGGTCCAGCCCACTTGCATGCTCACAGCCATGCCGGTGATGCGGTAAATCACTCTGAATCGGCCCATCGACATGAGCATCCAACAACGCCTCCGAACCGGGCGCTTTTGGTAGGATTGGTTCACGGCGCTGCCGGTTCTGCTGCCCTGTTGACCCTTGTCATCGCCAGTACTGAGAGTGTTGTCTTAGCGATATCCTATGTTCTCGTCTTTGGCTTGGGGTCAATCATTGGCATGACGCTCCTATCGCTTGTCGTTGTCTGGCCCCTTCAGCTTGTCGAACGTACAGCCAAGATTCTGCATTTCGGGGTGCTTTCGGCTGCGGCCATCTTCGCAATTGGTGTTGGCGGAAACATTGTTATCGATACGGCTCAATTAGCCTGGGGAGTGCTTTGATATGCACGAGTTAGGGCTGAGCCGGTCGATTGCTGCCATCGTTTCTGAAAACGCAAATGGTAGAGCAGTAAAGAGGGTATGTGTTGCCATCGGGCCGTTGGCATGTGTCGAACAGCGCTCCCTTTTGTTTTGTTGGGACCTTGTGACCGAGTCGACCGGCCTGTCAGGCGCGGTCCTTGAGTTCGTCGATGCTGATGGCGACACCTTCGTGATCAAAGAATTCGAGTTTGAACAGGAGACGGCTTAGATGTGTGGTACTTGTGGATGCTCAGATCCGAGCAACAACGTGACGCTAACAAATGTGGAATCGGGCGATAGCATCGTTGTTCGCGAAGGTGGACTTGTCCCGCCTGGCTCCCAGGCGCACCCCCATGAATCCGGTGGGCATCGCGATCAGCACCATCACCATGAGGGTGATGATAAGCCCCACGTTCATGGTCCAAATGGCGAAGTCATCAGCCTTGAGCAGGCCGTCTTGTCAAAGAACGACACGATCGCGGCACAAAATCGTGGTTGGTTTGAAGGCCGGGAAGTCTTGGCTCTTAATCTCGTCAGTTCTCCGGGTGCAGGGAAAACGACGCTTCTTGAGGCCACTATCAAAGCGGCGAGCTTTGCGAATGACCTAGCAGTCATTGAAGGTGACCAGATGACCACAAATGATGCTGATCGCATCAAAGCAGCTGGCGCGCGCGCAGTTCAAATTAACACCGGCGCGGGCTGCCATTTGGAGGCAGACATGGTTGCTGAAGCGGTCAAGTCTCTTCAGCTCAAGAGCGGCGCGCTTCTTTTCATTGAGAACGTTGGCAACCTAGTTTGTCCCTCAATGTTCGACCTCGGCGAGAAAATGAAGATCGCCGTTATCTCGGTAACTGAGGGCGAGGACAAACCTCTAAAATATCCTCATATGTTTAGAGCTTCATCCTGTGTGGTTGTAAACAAGATTGACATTGCTGAGGCAGTCGAATTTGACGAAGCTCTTTGTAGGGAGAACATTGCCCAGGTGAACCCAGAGGCTCGCATAATCTCGGTCTCCGCGAAGAGTGGCGATGGAATGAGTGAATGGTTGGGTTTTCTTCAGGAGCATTACTCCGACTTTCGCCAGCTTGCTGAGTAAACCTGCGTGATCTCCATCGCTTGAAGCCACGAATTACAAACTGTTCCGATAATTCCAAGTCGATCAGCTAAGTACTTTCATACTTGTTCGACAGACGAGACCAAGCCGACCGATTTCGGCCCACCTTTTGACTTAGCTTGAGAGCCGGCACTGGGTGTGAAAGCGGAAAACCAGGCTTCAGGCGCTCAAGACAGTCGAGCAAAGTTTGGTGCGCCAAGGTGCGACTAGTCAGAAACGCTTGAGGGCAAAACCAACAAATGCCGAAACGCTTAGAGCTTTTGATCCCACCCCCAATTGTCGCATTGCTTTCGGCACTCGCCATGTGGGGTGTCGCGTGGGCGTGGCCCAATCTAGGGTCCAGATTCGAGCATCAGGCCGTGCTTGGCTATGCACTTATCGCAATAGGTATTGGGTTTGATCTCATTTCTATTGCAGGGTTTCTGAGGGCCAGAACGACTGTCACACCGCTTGTTCCGGAGAAAGCGTCAACCCTTGTGACTGACGGTCTTTACCGCATCACTCGCAATCCGATGTACCTAGGGCTTTTGCTCATACTCACTGGCTTTGCGATTCTGCGCGGCTCGCCGATTAACGCAATCTTTCTCGTAACATTCGTGCTTTATTTGAACGCGTTCCAAATCAGACCGGAAGAAGAACGTCTCACCAAGATTTTCGGCGCAGATTATGAAAGCTACAAGCAGCGGGTTAGGCGTTGGCTTTAGCTTCCAACTGGTCGCTGAGCATACTCGCAATGTGATGTTGAGTCGTTAGCTGTTGTCTGGCTTTTGAGACGCGAAGCTATGCAAGTTTATCTGCAACCCACTCGTCAACCTCATCACAAGCCCACGCCACTGCATGTCCCCCCAACTGCACCGGCTTCGGGAACTTTCCTTCGCTCATCCAGCGGTAGATCGTTGAGCGCCCAAGCCCGACCCGGCTCATCACTTCCGGCAGACGAATTAGCCGTGTGACGCGACGGGGGTCTCTCAGCTCTTCGTCCATCGGCTCACCCATGGCGAGTTCCTTCGACTTCGAGGAAGACGTCGCCAAGAAGCACATCCTTGCGCTCAAGCTCATCAATATGGTCTGACAGCAAGCGCGCAACCCGTTGGGCGGTGCCCTTTGCCCATCGCGGCCTCACTTCCTGCAACCGGCTTCCGAGTTCGCACACCAATGCGGTCGGTATAGCTGTCAGGAAGTCTTCCAGGAAACGTCCAATCTCGGTCCCCTGCCACTCGGCGCATTGATCTGCATCGGTAAGCAAGAACATGGTGAGCGCTTGCTGTGAGCGTACGCCGCATGCCTGCAGGATTCGCGATGCCTCTCCCAAACTTGCCGAACGTTTGCCGGTCAAAACCCTGCGCAAGGCGTCCTTATGTATCTGCGCATCACGCGCGATATCGTAGCGCGTGCGCCCGCTTGTTTCGACCGCGCTAGTCAGCAGCCGTGCCAGATCAATACGGGTCTGTTCTTCGGAAAACTGCACCATGTCGGTCATTGCCGATTCCTTCCTTGAGCTGTGGCTTCAGGATCGAGCTATCGATCTAGGAAGGGTGTAGGAAATACAAAAGAACATAAATAGAACACCAAGGAATTGCCGAATCAGTCAATTCTCATGATTCGCGCGGATTCCGGCAGGTTACGCGCACAATGCGGCATTCTTGGCGCACCAGATGGCGCGGACCGCTCCATACGACGCCCGGTCGACGCACATTCCGGCCCTGCAGCCTTTCAATGTCGCTTTTTGCTTGGTGCGGGCGACAAACTCTCAGTTTCGCTTTTCCTACACCCCGCCACTCAATCGAGGAAAGAACATACAGCGAACGCATCGCTGCTTCTTGTTCCCAATGGAGTTCCTCGATGACCAAGACCCTTACTCTCCCCCAAAAGGCCAAAAGCAACATTCGGACACGCGATTATATCGTGCCTGCGGCCGTTGCCCTGGCCTGCGCCAGCGCGGCCTATGCCGGCGCTGATACGACCTTCGATCCCGCGCTGCAGAAGTTCACTGACTTCCTTGAAGGCTCCGGCGGTAAGATCATTACTGTCCTTAGCCTCGCCGGTGGCCTCATCGCGCTGGCCTCAGGCCGTTTCGCGCTTGGTCAGGTCGCTGTGCCTGTGGGCGTTGGCATCGGCGTTGGCACCGGTGTGCCGATCGTCACCTCTGTCGTGACCGCGACCATCTGATCGCTGGTTACGCTGAAAGGAGGGCGGCATGGCCGACACATACCTGGTGCCTCAAAGGCTCGATGATCCGGAGCTGATTGGCTTTTGGACAATCGATGAGTTTGCGGGACTGCTGATCCCGTTCGCTTGGGGCATTCTAGCGCAGCACATTCTCATCGGGACTGGCCTCGCGGCCGTAACCTGGTTCGCTCTTCGGAAAGCGAAAAGATCTGGTGCAAGCTCGAAACTGGTGCACGCTGCCTATTGGTATTTGCCGGGGAGTTTCCTCGGATTGAAAGCCACGCCGCCCTCCCATTGCCGCCTGCTTGCCGGCTGAGGGAGGACACCCATGAAATCTGAATTCGCCTATGAAGAGGCGCAGCGCCATCTGAAACAGCGCAACCGCTTTGCCGCGCTGGCAGGAGTGCTGGGCCTCACCACGGTCTTCGCCGTCGGTGCCGCAGCAACCCGCGATGAAACGCTCATCCTCATGCCGATCACGTCGCAAAGAGTTGAGCTCTCCAGCGGCGCGATCGATGCGCCATATCTGGAACTTGTTACCCGCGACACAGCGCTGATGTTGCTCAACCGCGCGCCCGAAAGCCTCGATTATTGGATGGAGAGCATCCTCAAGCTTGCTGATCCAGCAGCGCGCGGAAGTCTCAATGCTGAACTGATCAAGATCGTTGATGAGCAGCGCGGCTCGGACATCAGCCAGGCGTTCGTGATTGCGCAAATCCATGTCGATCCGGACGCACTCACTTCGACCGTCAGCGGCACGCTCAAGACCTTTGTCGGCGCGCAAGTGATCGCCAGCCAAACCCGCAGCTTTGAATTCATCTGGCAGCGCCGCGGTCTCAGCCTCGGGCTTTCCGGTTTCCGCCAACTCCCCAGCAAAGAGGAGGAAAGCCAATGAGCTTGTCCACCCGATCCCTGCCGACGGCCCTTACAAGTGTGCTGCTCGCTTCAGCCTCGCTCATCCAGGCTTCCCCTGCGCATGCAGATCAGTTTGTCGAAGCCGCTGATGGAGCAACGATTGACTGTGTGCTCGCCCGCGGTGCGCTCACCCGAATTGCGCTTATCAAAGATGGCTTTGCCAATGTCTCCAAGATGGCAAGCGGCTATCCCTACAATGATTTTGAAGTGACGCATGAGCCAGTGCGCGGAGACATTTATGTGTCTGTCCCGCAGCAATATGCGAGTGCAAGGGTCAGCTTCTTTGCCACCAGCAGCAAAGGCTATGTCTACAAGTTCGCCTGCAAAGTTGAAGGCGAAGACGCGAACCAGCTTTTCGTGACCAATCCGGCGCTTGCCGGACCGGATGAGGACGAAGGCTCAACGTCCACCCGATCCGAAGACGAAGCCGCGATCCGTCTGATCGAAGCGATGGCGAGCGATGCGGTGCTACCCGGTTTTCGGACGCGGGCTGCGCTGTCGCGCCCGCGCCGCACGGGAAGCCTCGAAGTCCAACAGGTCGCCGAATATGAAGGCGCGGAGCTTACTGGCCAAGCCTTCACCCTACGCAATCTTGGCCAAGAAGCGATTGATCTAGCAAACGAGAGGGACGCGCCCGCTGGCGCGCTCGCATTTGCTTATGTCAGCGAAACGCTCGCTCCCGGCGAAACCACACAGGCCTTCCTCGTCTTTGCCAAGGGAGGGCTCAAGTGATGGCCGAGAGCCAATCCAAAGCGCCCGACAGCAAACGAGCGGGCCTCAACAGCGCGATCGCAAAACGCCAAAAGCTGCTCCTAGCAGGGATCGGCGCGATAGCCCTCATCGGCGGTTCGATGTTCATTTTCAGCGGCGATGATGCTCAGAATGGCGCCGAAGGCGGCGCGACCACGATCGATACGGGCGGGCTGGTTAATCGCAATCTTTCCCAGCGCGAGTTTGTGGCGACCTACGGTAATCGGCTTGATGCGCAGGGTCGCGCAATCAAGGATCTGCAAGAAAGCCAGCTTCCCAAAAGCTCGATCGAACAGGAACTTGAAACGCTGCGCGGCGAAAACGCGCGGATGTTGAGCGATGGCCAGGCGGCAATCGACGCGATCTCAGCTGAGAACGCCGCTCTTCGCTCCGAGCTCGAAAGCGCAAGAGCCAACACTCCTGTGCCGCCTGTGACGCCGGTTGCTGCGGCGCAGCCTGGCCCCAATCCAACGTCGTTGGAACCAGCACCGCTTGCCGAACCCAAGGCAAGCCTGCTCAGTTTTGAAAGCGCGACCTCCCAATCTGCGCCAAGCACTGCGAGCGACGGATCACCGCCGTTACTCCTGGAAGCGAGCCGCGATTATCTGCCGCCCAACAGCTACGCGCCTGCCACGGTGATCGTGGGGGTGGACGCCTCAACTGGCGTCACTAGTCAAAGCGATCCGCTTCCCGTTGTGCTTCGCATCACTGGCCCGGCGCGCTCGGTTCTCAAAGGCAATCGCCTTATCACCACCGATTTGACCGGTTGCCTCGTCAATGGCGCAGCGCGCGGCGATCTCTCGTCTGAGAAAGTCTACGTCAAATTGGTGCGTATGACCTGCGCGCAGCCCGGCGGGCGTTATGCCGTCAGCGAAGTCAAAGGTTTCATCGCCTTTGCTGGCAAATCAGGCGTGCGCGGCCGCGTTGTCAGCCGCGAAGGCAGTCTTGTCAGCCAAGCGCTGCTCGCCGGAATTGTCGGCGGCTTTGGGCGAGGATTCTCCGCGAACGCGAATGGCATTTTCGCAGGCCGTGTCGGTGAAGATGGTGAGCGCGATGCACTTTCACCTACCGACATTCTTGCGGGCGGATTTGGCCAGGGCGCTGGCGAAGCCGCCGACACCGTCAGCCAATACCTCATCGAACGTGCCGAACAATATCAACCCGTTGTCGAGATGCCGACCGGCATCGAAGTCGAGATCGTCTTTCTCGACGGCGTCCATGTCAGGAGCCCTTCTCAATGAACTTTCGTGATTTTCGCCCCGGTCTGATGACACGGGCCATCCATTTCTCGATCGCAGCAGCGAGCGCCGCTGCCGTGCTCACCAGCGGTGTCGCCATGGTGACTGCCATCCCGGCTCATGCCGCGATTGCACGCGATGTCGGCCAAGCGCTCAAGCTGCGCCTACCCAAGACGCCAATTGATGCACTGGATTGCAAGAGCTTTGCGCCCTGGTGCGAAGTCGTCTCAGGCGACACGCTGTTCTATATCGACGAGGCCGCGCGTTATCTCTTCGTCGGGCGGCTCTATGATCTTGAAGAGCGCCGCGATGTGACGGCCACCCGGCTGATCGAACTCAATCCCGATCTTCTGGCGGCAGGAGCTGCGCGCGCCGCTGGGAGTGCTGAAGGTGCGGCGTCAAACCGCGCAGCCAAAGCGGCGAAGTCCAAAGTCGATACCTCCAGCCTTCCCAAGGAAGGCGCCATCCATTGGGGCAATCCCAAAGGTCCAAAGCTGATCGTCTTTTCAGACTTTCAATGCGGCTATTGCCGCCAGCTGACCACCGCACTTGAAGGCACAGACCTAGCAATCGAAGAGCGCCCGATCTCGATCTTTGGCGCGTCCAGCCGCCGGATGGCCGAGAGCGTGCTCTGCGCAAAAGATCCCGTCAAAGCGATGCATCAGGCTTATGCCGGGCAGACACACGCCATACCCTCGATCTGCAATGTCAGCGCAGCGCTAGATGCCAATGAGGCCTTTGCCAAAGCCAATGGCTTTTCCGGAACGCCGGTGATCGTGCGCGCCAAAGATGGCGCAGTACTCCACGGCTACCGCGATGCGGAAACGCTGATCCGGTTCGCCAAAGGCGGAGCGGACCAATGAAAGAGCGCTTCTACAACCTCGCAGCTCTGAGCCTCGCCGTCGGCGGTTGTGCAACCTTGGGCAGCAATGTGAGCGGCGATTTCGCTTGCCGCGCGCCCAATGGCAGCTGCGCGCCGACCTCAGCCATTGACGATGCAGCGACCAAGACAATTCTGGCTCAAGAGCCAACCATGCAGCTCAAGACGGCGAGGACCGATCGCAAGCTTCGCATTGTGATTGCGGCGCGGCGCGACGCCAGCGGACGTGAGCACGAAGCGCGCATTGTCCATGTGCCTTTGCCCGAAGAGCCGCATTCCGAATGGCGAGCGCCCCTTTCAACGGGGCAAGTTCTTCGAGCGCTCGGCCGAGCCAGCCAAAATGCACCGCAAGAGCAACCAATTGCCCCGCCTTCCAATTCCACCCCGCAGCAGCTGCCGGACGTTCTGGTTATCCCCTCCCAGACCCCTCCGGAGCTGCCCGGCGCAAAAGCGCCGGCCGCAGGGGCACCCGGTCTTTCCCCCTCCCCGGGCCGGGTGCCCCAATCGGCAACCGATGATGGAGAGACGCGATGACACTTTCACTGGCTTCGGCGCGCGATGCGCTTCTCTCAGGATTGTTTGGCGATGCCAAGAAGGCAGATCAAACGGCTGCGCATTTTTCGCTTGATATGCTGTCGGACTGGCTGCCCTACCGCGTCTTTGATGAAAGCGCGGAGCTTTATCGCAACGCCCATTCGAAAGGCTTTGTGCTCGAAGTCACTCCGCTGATTGGCGCGGATGAACGCACAGGCGAAATCCTGGGCCAGTTCTTTTCTGAAAGTCTGCCGCACGGCGCGTGCTTGCAAGTTCTCAATTTCGCGAGCCCGCGCATCGGTTCGATTGTCGCGCCCTGGTTTGCGCCGCGTTACGAGCAGGGCGGCATCTATGAAGCGATTGCCAGAGCGCGCACCGACCGGCTCTACGATCTTGTCTGGCAATCGGGCTCCGAGCACGCGCCTTTCCATGCACGCCATACGCGATTGATCATTTCACTTGGCGTGCCGGTTCCGAGCAATGTGAGCGATGCAGAGCTTAGCGAATGCCGCAAGGGCTTGATGGGCATGCTAAATTCACTGGGCCTGGCCTCAAACCCCCTCGAGCCTGCGGGCCTTTTGGCCCTGATCGATGAATTGACATCACCCACCACGGCGCGCGAGCCTGAGGCGACGCATTGGAACCGCGAAGACACGCTCGATGCACAGGCGGTCCGGCGCGATATTGAATTGGAAGTCGAGGATGATCGACTGATCCTTCGCACCGAGCGTTTCCGGGAAACCGGCCGGAGCCGCAATGGCGTTCCGCAGATGGGCGAATGTTATCCCGACCGGTTTGACATTCGCCATTATGGTGTGCGCTCGATGCCTGAACGCTGGGCGCCTTGGGAATGCGCTCGTCTCATCGGCGATATGTTCACGGACAAGCTGCGCTTTCCTTGCCCAGCTGCGACCATGTTGTGCCTGCATTATCCCGACCAGGAAGCCGCTTCAGCACGCGCGGGCTACAAATTCATGCGTACGACCAGCCTTTCTGAAACCAAGAGCGCGCGCTTTCTTCCCAATTTGTCCCAGCAATCGGCCGAATGGAAGCACGTTCAAGCCGAACTTCAGGCTGGCAAGAAACTGGTCAAACTCTTCTATGGGGTCACCACAATCTCCCCGCTTGGCGAAGGCGATGCGCATGAGCGCACAATCAAGGCAATCTACAAAGCGGCAGGATGGGATTTGGCGGATGAACGCTTCTTGCAATTGCAGGGGCTGGTGGCTGCCTTCCCGCTGAGCCTCGCGGATGGCCTTGTTCAAGACATGGCGCGCCTCAAGCGTTTTCGCACGATGCTCTCAACGACTGCCGCGAACATAGCCCCGATGCAAGGCGAGTATTTGGGCGGTGAAATCCCGCATCTCTTGCTGCTTGGGCGGCGCGGCCAGCCCTTTTTCTGGTCACCTTTCGAGAACAATGCGGGCAATCACAATATCGCGATCTGTGGCAAATCTGGTTCGGGCAAATCAGTCCTGCTGCAAGAGCTTTGCACCGCTTTGCGCGGGGCTGGCGCCAAGGTTGTGGTGATCGATGATGGCCGCAGCTTTGAGCACTCGGTGAAGCTTCAAGGCGGGCGTTTTGTCGAGTTCACGCTCGCCTCGGGCTTCTCACTCAACCCCTTTTCCATGGTCGATGATGCGCGTGCTGAGATCGACGAGGATTATCGGCTCGATTGCTTCGCCATGATCAAAGCGATCATTGGCCAGATGGCGCGGCCAAGTGCTGCGCCATCTGACACAGAACGCGGACTTATCGATCAGGCTGTGACCCATGTCTGGGAGACGCTTGGCAGCGGCGGCGCGGTGGATGATGTCGCGCACGCTCTTCATTCAAGCGAGAACCAAGCGGGCAAGGAATTGGCCACAGCGATTGCGCCCTTTTGTCAGGGTGGGAGCTACGCCGGATTTTTCTCAGGCAAAGCCAGCTTTGCGCTCGAAGATGATTTCACAGTCTTTGAGATGAGCGATTTGGCGAGCCGCGAGGAACTGAGGAGCGTCGTCCTCTCAGCGATCATGTTCATGACCGGTCAGGCGATGACACGCAGTTCGAGGGCGACCAAGAAGCTGCTCCTTATCGACGAGGCCTGGGCCATGCTCAAAGGCGGGTCGATGGGCGAGTTTGTCGAGACTTACGCTCGAACAGCGCGCAAATATGGCGGCGCTCTCGCGACCGCCACCCAATCCCTCAATGACTATTACAAATCGGATGGTGCGCGCGCCGCGCTTGAAAACAGCGACTGGATGCTTGTGCTCCAGCAAAAGCCCGAGACCATCGCCGATTTCCGGAAGGAAGCGCGGCTCGATATGGACGACCGGACCGAGACGCTGATCCGCAGCCTCAAACGCTCGGGCACCGAATATAGCGAGATCTATGTGAAGGGCCCGGAGACAGAAGCGGTGGGAAGGCTGGTGCTAGACCCGCTTTCAGCCACGATCTTCTCCTCTGATCCTGACACCTATGCCGCTATCAGGAGCCATGTCGAAAGCGGCATGCCTCTCGAACGCGCAGTCGCTCTGGTCGCGGGCATCCAAGGGGAAAGCCAATGACGCTCGAGACCAACACGCTTGTCGATCGCACACCGCTGCCCCTGACGAAATGGGCACAGCGCACGCGGCGATCCTTCAACTGGCTCGCGCTCTTCCAAGGCAGCTGCTTTGTGCTGATCGAATGCGTCATCTTCGCAGCCAGCACTCTGTTACTGGTGCTTGGCCTGCCGCTGTTCGTTTTTCTGCTGCTCGCAGGCTGGGATCTCACCACGCTGTTCGCGCAGCTTGGCAATCTTGCTGACCATTACCGGTCGGCAGAGCCGATAGCCCGGCACCTCTTTTCATCGGATTTGCAGATTGCCTTCCTCATCTGCGTCGGCACCCTCGCTCTCATCAGGATGCCATCCTTCCTGCGCCGGCTTGAGCGCCGCCTCAATGAAGCCGAGGTGTCTCATGGCTGAGGCAAATCTAACGCGTGCGCTTGTGCTCAAGTTTCTCGTGATGACGGCTTCCATCGCCTCTCTGCTTTGGGGCGCATGGATCACGCGAGAGATCACAAACGAACCACCCATCCAACGCATCGTCACAGTCCGGCTTGCCGAGACGATCGGGACATTTGTCGAAGAAGCCGCGCGCGCTGATGCGGATCCTGCGGCGATCCAGGCGGCAAGCCTTGCCTACCTTAAAGCAGCCGAAAGCGCGGTTGACGATATGGGACGCGACGGGCGCGTCATTCTGGTTGCCGAAGCTGTGCTCGCAGGCGCAGCCGAAGATGCAACGCCCGAACTTGAAGCGCGCATCGCTGAAAAGCTCAAAGCGGGAGAGCGACAATGAATCTGCCTCTTCGCTTCAAGCGCCCGTTGCTGCTGACCGGCCTCGTCCTCTTGCCATTCGTATGGGCACCGCTCGATGCCTTTAGCAAGAGCCACGCCTTTCTCATCAATGCGAGCCCAAGCCTTCCCAACTGGGCGTTCTGGTTAGACAAGAAGACACCGATCAAGCGCGGCAGTCTAATCTTCTTCGAGCCAGCAGAAAGCGAGCTCGTCGAAACCCATTTTGGCAAAGAACCACAAATGTTCGGCAAGCGCGTGCTTGGCATGCCCGGCGATATGGTCAGCCATGAAGGCGACCAAGTCTTCATCAATGGCAAGCCCATTGCGACGCGTCTCGACAGAACCAGCCTCGGCATAGCGCTCACGCAAGGGCCGCAAGGCGAGATCCCGGAAGGGTGTTTCTACGCCGGAACCGATCATCCGCGCGGTCTTGATAGCCGCTATGCGGAAATAGGCTTTGTCTGCGCCAAGCAGATCGTCGGTAGCGGGAGGGCTATCCTGTGATGCGCGCTGTTCTCCCTTGTATCGCACTTTCACTCGCCATCCTGCCCACACAGGCACAGGCTCGCGACTATGGTCAGCGCGGCGAGCTCTTTCCGATTGTCGAGCGCGATCTTCTCGAACAGATTCACTCGCGGCTCGTCCAGATGGAAAAGTCAGGCGAGACAGCGCGGCTCAATCAGGAATTGAAGCGGCGGACGATTGCGCGGGTCAATCGGCCCAATCCTGTTCCCGGCCTCACCAGCGCGCAGGAAAGCCGCAATTGGATCTTCGATCCGACCATCACGCTCGCTCATGATATTCGCGGAGCCCAAGGCGAACTCATCCATGCTGCCGGAACGCGGGTCAATCCGCTCGACAGCGTGAAGCTGCGCTCTGACCTTCTGTTCCTCAATGGCGATGATCCTGCGCAGATCCGATGGGCGCTTGAGCAAGACGCTAAGGCGAAGCTGATCTTGGTCAAAGGCGCGCCGCTCGAACTTATGAAAACCCGTCAGCGTCGCTTCTACTTCGATCAGGGCGGCAAACTCACGGCTAAGTTCAACATCAAAGCCCTGCCAGCGCGCGTACGCCAGAATGGGCGCGCGCTCGAAGTGAGCGAGATCGCTTTGCCAATGCGGAAGGTGCGGCCATGAGCAGCATCCGCGCTTTCCTGGTTCTCGTGATCGCCTCGTTGTCGTTGGCGTTCGCTTCGCCCGCTTCCGCTGATGCCGGGCCCGGCAAATGCACCGGACAGTTCGTCAATCCGATAACCGATATCTGCTGGTCATGCCTCTTCCCGATTTCCGTCGGCGGGCTTGAAATCTGGCCTTCAAGCCGTCCTGATCCCGATAATCCTGATTTTCCGCTTTGCCTGTGCGGTATCCGGCCTGGCATCGCGATGGGGTTCTGGGAGCCGGTGCGGCTTGCCGATGTCAGCATGAAGCCATGGTGCTTCGTTAATCTTGGCGGGATGAAGCTCGATCCCGGCTTCGATATCGGCTTTCGCTCGATTTCCGGACCGTCTGCGGTTGGCGGAGCAAGCCAGTATTATTCGAGCTGGCACGTCCACTGGTATGCTTATCCGCTGATTTACTGGATGGAGATCGTCGCCGATTTTCTCTGCCTCGAGCCGGGGTCAATCGACATTCTCTACATCTCCGAGATCGATCCGCTGTGGCAGGACAGCGAGCTTACCGCGATCATCAATCCCGAAGCGGTGCTCTTCGCCAATCCGCTCGCGCTAGCCGCCTGCGCTGCCGACTGCGCGGCTTCGACCGCCAACCTGCCGCTTGATGAAATGTTCTGGTGTGCGGGCTGCCAGGGTTCGATGTATCCGATGAATGGCAATGTCTCGGCCTCGATCGGCCATGTGCAGGCCTCGCGGCTCGTGCTTTCACGCTTTGCCTATAAGCTCCATCGCCAGCTCGTTTCATGGGGGACGATGGGCTCCAAGGGACTTTGCGGCAAATACCTCATGCCGGTGATGAGAAAACAGCAATATCGCTTTCAAGCCACCAACCCCAATCCGGCGACCAAAGGCCGCTACGCCTGCCCGCCCATCGGGGCATCGACCACCTTTCAATCCCCTGGACGGATGATCCCCGCCATTGGCGAAGACATGGGATATCTCGTCTGGCGCAAAAGGAATTGCTGCGCGCTATGAGACACGCCTTTTCGCTCTTCGCCATCACCAGCATTGCGATCGCTGCAACTGTGGCTGTGGCTTCGGCACAGGATGCTTCACACGAGCTCGATCTTGCCGAAATCCGGGCTCGTGCGAGCGAACACATGAAAGACGCCGAAGCGCTCGCCACCGCAGTACGGTCCAAAGCCGATGCTCTGGCACAAGAAGCCAAACAAACACAGCAAGAGGCAATGGACAATCGCGCTAGCTACGCCGCAACGGCGCAGGTAGCGGCAGATCAAGGCCCGCTTGATCTGGATGGCATGATCCGCGCGCAGGCCGATGCGGAAGCAGCGAGCCTTGGCGACACGCCCAAGTTCATCGCCTTTGCATCGCTCGGCATGCCGGAAGCTTCACTGAGAGCGCTGGTGCGAGACATGACCGAGGCAGGAGGCATCACTGTCCTTCGAGGTTTCCCTCAAGGCGACAGCAAAGCCTTTAAGCGGCGCCTCGCGGCGATCTGGAGCGATGGTGACGAAGCCGGTGCGCTCGGCATTGATCCGCGTCTCTTTCGCGCTTTCCAGATCGAAGCTGCACCGAGCTTTGTCATGATCGCGAGCGATTTTTCTCCATGCGATGGATTCAACTGCACTGACGCCGTGCCACCCCATGACCGCGTCGCTGGCAATATCAGCGTGGAAGAAGTGCTCGAAACCTTTGCCAGTGGCAGCGGTCCCAGTGCCCGCCTCGCCCGCCTTCATCTCCGCCGCATGCAAGGAGAGCGCATGTGATCCGCCAATCATCCATCAAAGCTCTACTCTTCGCTCTGTCTTTGCTCGCCGCGCCTGCCTCGGCTCAGCAGCAGGAAGCCAGAAGCGATGGCAAAGCCTTCGGCGAGAGCCTGCGCAGTGAAGCGCAAGCAGCGAGTAAAGCGCAGCCGACCGCGTCCGAGCTCCCCAACTATGACCGCGAGGCCGTACGAAATCTCGAGCGGCTCGCCGACAATCCCGACCAGATCGAGGGAGCGGCCACAGCTGCTTCGCGCAATCATCAAGGCCATCGCCTGGTGCGCGACAGCATGGCCAATCGCGCGCGCTTCGAAAGCGATGATATTGAAGCGGTGATCGCCCGCAGTCTGGCAATCAATAAGACACCGCTTGATTACACCAGCGGCATGTCGATCTCCGGCAGTCAAGGTGAATGCGTCCCCTTGCCGCCTGGCTCCGGGTCCGCTGGCACTTACACAGCAACATGCAACACGGGCACACGGGTCGAGCAAGCCCAGGGGCAATGCTCTGTCCCGCTAGTCGCCAGCGTGACCCAGCGCCAGCAATGGCACTATCTCTGCAACGATACTGGCATCCAACAAGGTCTCCCATGGTGCTCTACATTTAACAGCGGCTTGTGCCGCATCACCGGTTACCGGCCCGGCCCATGTCTGCAGTGGTGGGATAACGGCTTTAACCGTTACTGTTCTGAACCGGGCGATCCCATCGCTGAGATTTCCTGCGATACGCCTGACCCGCGCTACTCGCCCTATGCGATCACGACCCAGAGCACGGTCGACACCGCTCCAGATGAAACCCAGTGCCAGCCTTTTGCGGAGGATGGAGATTGCACACTCGATGCGGAAATCTGCACCGACGAAAGCCCACAAACCCGCATTGTTGATGGAGTGGCGGTCACGCAGAGCTGCTGGGAATGGGAGCGAAGCTACACTTGCACATCGCGCGAAGCGGCAAGCGATTGCTCAGATATTGAAGCGCTCGGCACCTGCCGCTTTGTGCGCGAAGAATGCATCACAGAGGAGGTTCCCTGCGAGACCTGGGAGCGCATCTACGAATGCCCGCTTCCAGAAACCGAGAACTCACCCCAATTCGTCTGCGATGGCGATGTCTATTGCATCGATGGAAGCTGCGAGACCATTGAGCGCACGCCCAATGATGAGTTCAAAGATGCAGTCACCGCGCTCAATGCAATGGATGAGGCGCGTGGGCAGTTCGATCCCAATACGCTGACGCTATTCCGCGGGACCAGAAACACCTGCTCGTCCAAAGTCTTTGGCGTGCTCAATTGCTGCAAGGGCAAAGGCTTTCCGCTGATCCCCGGCATCAGCTTGCTGGTCGCGCTTGGCTGCGACCGCGAGGAAGTGCTGCTCCATGAACGCGATGCGCAGGGGCTTTGTGCCTATGTCGGGACCTATTGTTCGAAGAAATTCCTCGGTGTCTGCCTGACCAAGAAGAAAGCCTATTGCTGCTTTGAGAGCAAACTGTCGCGCATCTTGCAGGAACAGGGTCGCAAACAGCTCCCCAAACCATGGGACAAGCCCAAGCACGAGCAGTGCGAAGGATTTACCCTCGACGAGTTTGCGCAGCTTGATTTGAGCCTCATGGATTTCAGCGAAGTCTATGCCGAATTCACCGAAGCGGCGCGCCTCCCCGATGAGCTCGAAACGAGCATCCTCATCCAGCAAAAGATCGACGACTATTACGCAAGGGGCGGTCAATGATGAGCATAGCATCACGGCTTGCGCTAATCCTCATCTCGGCAGTCGTGAGCGCAGCGCCAGCAAGCGCACAGCGAGTTGAGAGCACCGAGAGAAGCACTGCAGCAGACACGCTCTACTGCCAGGAGCGCAAGCTCGGCTATTGGTTCTATTGCGCCAAGCCGATCCCCAAAAACGAGCCACAGCAAGAGGTAGAACCGGAGCAGGAGGCGATACCAGCCGCCCAAGAATTGGAAGCAATTACCAGCGAGCTGCGCGAGTTGAAAGCGCGCGCGATCCTCTATCCGACGAGAGACAATGTCGCAGCGTACATCCGCTTCCAGCGCGCGCAGCTCGATCGTGCTTCGCTCTTCTCCGACGTCTGGCAGCGGGCCATCTGGCAGGATCCCGAACTCGATTACACGCTGCAGCGTCCTGTCGGTGCGCTCGCCAAAAAGCAGTGGCAGGATGTGCGGGCAGGAGAACGCGACAATGTGATGGGCAGGCTCTCGGAGCGTTATGGCCTATTCTATTTCTTCAGCGCCACTTGTGGCCCCTGCGAAGTGATGAGCCCGATCGTTAAAGGCGTAGCCAGCCGCTGGGGGATCACCGTACGCGCGATCTCAACCGATGGCGGGCCGTCAAGGCATTTCCCCGACTACAGGGTCGAGACCAATCAAAGAGAGCGGATGGGCCTTGAGACCAAAGCAACGCCCGCTTTGGTCTTGTGGGACAGCGAGGCCAAACGGCCGATCCCGATCGGATACGGTGTGCTGTCCGCTGATGAGCTGCAAGACCGCATCTATCTCCTCACCTCAAAGGAAGCCGGACATGATTACTAGCATCAGAAACGCTGCGCTCGGCCTTGCTGCTGCCAGCATGATAGCCTCGCCTCTTGCGGCAAATGTCGGCGACAGCATGGACCGCTTCATGGATGATATGGGCGCGGCGGCCAACGTCACTGGTCCGACCGCCTTCGAAGGCCAGTCCGCAGGCTACTATAGTCTGGGCAATGTGTGGACGCGATTTCCGCAAAAGACGACCAATATCGCCAATCTGCAATTGCCAAGAGCGCGTGCGGGGTGCGGCGGGATCGATATCTTTGCGGGCTCCTTTTCCTTTATCAATGCAAGCGAGATGGTCGCGCTAATGAAGGCAGTGGCCAACAATGCAGTGGGCTTCGCCTTCAGCTTGGCGATCGATACCGTCTGCCCTGAATGCAATAAGATCATGCAGGAGTTTAGCCAAAAGGCTCAGCTCATGAACAATCTCTCAATCAACTCCTGTGAGATGGCGCAGGGGCTGGTGGGAGGGCTCTGGCCAAAAGGCGATTTGGCCGACAAAGCGATCTGCGAAGCGATCGGGAATTCTGAAGGCATCTTCACCGATTATGCCGCTGCCAAGCATGGCTGCGGCACCCGCGGCCAGCGCGCTTCGACCAATGAAAGCGCCGGCACTGACTACGCGGATGTTAATCCCGGCGTCGCGCGCAACTACACCTGGCACGTCCTTAAAGAGAGCGCCTTCTTCAACCCCAGCGGCACGTTCGACCGCGAACTCGCCGAATACGCTATGACGCTCATCGGTACGGTTATCTACGTGCCACCCAAAGACGACGAGGCGGGCAGGTTCGTTCCCTTCGCTGGCGATGCGTCTTCGACGCTGGTGAGTGCGCTGCTTGACGGAACCCAAGGTCAAAGCGTGCGCGTCTTCCGCTGCGATGAAACCGATCTGTGCCTCAATCCGACCTTCCAGCAAATGAGCCTCTCGAACACCAAAGCGATCCGGCCTCGGGTGGCGCAGCTCATCGGTAATATGGTCGATGCGATCCGGACGGACGCAGCCATTGGTAGTGCCGAGAAGGAGCTGCTGCAGGTCGCCTCGGTCCCCTTGTACAAGATCCTCACCGTCCAGGCAGCCTATGGGCGCGGCATGCCGACCGATGATCGCGACACGCTGGCTGAAATTGCAAGTGTCGACCTGCTCTATGCAATCCTTGACCGGATCGTCTCGGAAGCTGGCCGTTCGATGGCGAGCTTTATTGCTGCGGACGAAGCCAAGTTGGCGATCTGGCGCGGACAAGTGACCGAAGTGCGTAGCAGTCTCATCCAGCGGCAAGCGACAGGCCAAGCCAAAGTCTCTGCGATCATGCAGATCATCGAGAAGACAGCGATGATCGAAAACGCGCTCGCCGCGTCGATGTCACCGTCCATGTCGGCTGCGCTCGACTGGTCGCGCGGCCTGCAATCGCGCTCGATAGTGCCCTGAGGCAAAGACAATGGTTGAGATCTTCACCACGGGCGGCGGCAAATACATCGTCAATGTCCTGAACGCCGTAGCCGCTTGGACGGGTGCCGGAGGCTATAAGAGCCTGATTCAGGTGGCGCTCGTTATGGCTATGACGCTGGCGGTTATAGTCGTTGCATTCAATCAGAATTGGCGCGCTTGGCTCAACTGGTTCCTGGGAGCGACACTCATCTATATGTGCCTGATGGTGCCGCGCATGGATGTGCAAGTGACAGACCGCGTCAATCCCAGCCTGGCTCCTGCAACAGTCGCCAATGTCCCACTAGGCCTTGCGCTTATGGCGAGCTTCACCAGCCAAATTGGCGATTATCTAACGCGTTCGGCTGAGACCGTGTTCGGTCTCCCCGATGATCTCAATTATTCGAAAAACGGTGTGATCTATGGCGCGCGCTTGCTTGAGGCCACGCGATCCTTACGCATCGCTGATCCTGAATTTGCAGCGAACTTTGATGAGCATGTGCGCCAATGCGTGTTCTACGATCTGCTGCTTGGCCGCTATTCGATGAAAGAGCTCTCAGAAAGCGATGACATTTGGGCAACGATTGCACCGGGGAGCCCGGCGCGTGCGCAGAAGTTCCTGACCCGGCAAGGTGATGACAGCGTGACAGCCAACATCGTCACCTGCCGTGAGGCCTACACAAGCCTATCTGGCCAATGGGCGAGCATGATCGATGAGATGACGCTTGTTGCCGGCCGCCAGCTCTATCCGAGGCAAACCGAAGCGCTCGCTAAAGCCAAGCTCATCGCGGACTTGCCCGTCGCTTACCAATACCTGACAGGCATTTCAAAGGATGCGAGCAGCATCTTTCGCCAGGTGCTGACGATCAACGCGATGAATCAGGCCATGCATGGTTTTGCCGGATCAAGCGGCGCTTCAAGTGTTGATGTGTTTGCCCAGACCCGAGCCGATATCCAGACCGAACGCACCTATTCCTCAATCGCCCATAATGCGATGAAATGGGTGCCCATCCTCAACGTTGTGCTGACGGTGGTCTTCTACGCGCTGTTTCCAGTTCTCTTCCCGCTTTTCCTAATGCCAAGGACCGGGCCGATCGCTCTGAGAGGCTATGTCACCGGCTTCTTCTACCTCGCTGCCTGGGGACCGCTGTTCGTCATCCTGCATATGATCCTGATGCTCAAAGGCGCAGGCGACGTGGCGGCAGCAAGCGGCTCGAGCGGTCTCAGTCTTGCAACCTTCTCTGGCATGACCGACGTCAACAACGATATCGGCATTCTTGCCGGCTATCTCGTTGCTTCGATACCGTTCCTCGCGGGCGGCGTGGCACGCGGTGCGATGGCGATTTCGGGCCAGGCCACAAGTTATCTCAATCCCAGCCAGAACGCAGCAGAAGAGGCAGCGCGCGAAGCAAGCACGGGCAATCTCTCACTCGGCAACACCAATCTCGATAATTCGAGCGTCTTCTCACGGCAATTCGCACAAGGCAGCCTCGCGCCCAACATTGCCTATGGTGCAGCGCAAACGCGAGGCGTTGGTGAAAGCGGCACCCAGACAACCAGCTTCCCGCAAGCCGAGTTCGTGAATGTCCCGACTTCGAGCTATCCATTTACCCCGACACTTGGACAGGATTTCTCCAGCCGACTTTCGACCATGGCGAGCGAGAGCCGTAGCCAGAGCGAGACCTTCTCCAATCTCGCTCAGCAATCGACGAGCTCGGCGGTTACGCGATTCAGCGAGCTGCGCGATGCGTACACCCGTTCTCGCTCGAATGAGACGGTCAGCGGAACATCAAGCAATGACAGCATTGGCAGAACCTTCAGTGAACTCGACAATGCATCGAACACACTCCAGCAGCAATTTGGTCTATCGCGCCGGGCCTCAGACGACATAACGGTCTCATGGTTCCTGAATGGCGACGCGGGGGTCGGAGCGAAGGCAGAAGGTGATATCTTTAGCGGCAGCGGATTAGTGAAAGGGGGGCGCAATCAAAGCTGGACTGACAGCGATATCGGTATCGCCTCTGAAGATCGTTCGCGCATCGAAAGCGCATTGAGCCAAATTTCAGAAAGCCAGAATTGGTCAAGCTCAAGAGAAGGCTTCTTACGCGAGACGAGCTCAAGCTCAGAAGCGCTTGTCTCGAGCAGTGCAGCGGGCGTTTCAACTTCGCTGACAGAAGCGCAAAGCTATACGGTCGAAGCGCGGCGCGCTGAGGAGATAGCCAATCGGCTTGAGAACCAGGCCAGTTGGTATGAAAGCACCAATGCAGCTGGATCCTTGAACCTGAGCCAAGCCTACCGTGAATGGGGCATGGCTGAGATCGAAGCCAACCGCGATTATTACGGCCAAGCGCGCTTTGATGACATCGACTTTCAAATGAGCGCGCAAGGGCAACAACTGCAATCCCGCTTTGTTGAAAGCTACGCTGATGGTCTCAATGACGAGATCGCGAGCGAACTTGGTCTACCTGATGGAGCACCGGTGGCGCGACCCAGTGTTGGAAGCGCAGGCGGTGTTCGCGGTTCTGTTCGTCTTGGCAGCGTGCCAAGCTCATTGGGGGATCCACCAAACGGCAGGGAAGAGATCGCAGACGACGTTAGTCAGAGGCAAAGCGAGGGCTCACAAACCATCGAACAAAGAAGAGGAAAGCTGGATCGGACTACACGAGACGCTCGAGGCGCGTCTGCGGAGGCCGCTGATGGTGTGAAGGAATGGTAGGTCAGATCAAGCCATCGTAAATGGCGACGTAAATTATGAATGCTGTCGCCACCAAAGCAGCAAAAATTAGGGCTCTCCTTTCCCACGGGTCGGCCCAAGCTTTCTGCCAGCGATACTTTGCTCTTCTGTTCTCCGCGATGGCGCGATCGATCTCGCGAAAGCCTTCCCAATCGCCTTTGCTTTCTGGCGGAGTTTTGTCGGAATTGCTCATAAGTCAGCGTCCTTTCGCCAGAAACCAAAGCCCCCTCTGCTTTCGAGCAGCAAGTGTAAGCCAAGTTGTACGAAGCTCAAAATCTGGTCGGTCACCTTCTGGACTTAGGGTCTGTTGGTCAAACCGTTCGGGTCTTTGGCGCAATGCTGCGGGGAGATCGAAGGACGCCTGCTTTCAGGTGTATTCAAATAGGCATTGAGTCGCTCAATGGTTCTTCGGCGTGGTCTGCGCCCCATCCTCAAATCGAGCACAAATCGGGGATCGCCCACGGCTCGCCTACCAAAACGCGTTGCAGAAATATGGTTGTCTTTCAGATGCCTTTCGATCCGTTCCAGCAGCGTCATACCTTTCTCACTCCGACTCGCAAATCCCTTGTGTTCTTGTTATGTTCTTACTAGGATGGTTTCCGCGAGTCTAGGAAGAAATCCTACGATCAATCCTGAAGGACCACACAAATGGAACATGTTAGAGAGGAACTTGAGCGGCTGATCACCCAAGGCGGATACGGCTACGCGGCGGTTTCAAGGCTGCTTGGACGTAATCCAAGCTATATCCAGCAATTCATAAAGCGCGGATCGCCTCGTATCCTTGACCCCGAGGATCGCAAGACACTTGCAAGCTTCTTTGGGGTCGATGAACAAAGGCTCGGTGGTCCTGCTCAAACACCAATGGATGGAATGATCGAAGTTCCCGTTCTGGACGTGGATGCCTCAGCCGGCTTCGGCGCTATTGCATCGAATGAGACCAGTTATACGCGCTTTGGGTTTGACGAGAAATGGCTCCGCCGATTGACCGGCGCTAAGGGCGCAAGCCTTTCAATCGTAAGCGTTCTGGGAGATTCGATGGAGCCCACACTTAGCGATGGCGATGAGGTTCTGGTCGATGCCTCCGATCATGGCGCAAGGCTGCGGGATGGGATCTATGTGCTGCGCTCCGACGATACGCTGGTTGTAAAGCGCATCGCCATCAAGCCCGGCGCGAAGCAGATAACAATTTCCAGTGACAATCCCGCCTATCCTTCATGGAATGATGTCGATCGTGAAGGAGTTGAGGTGATCGGCCGGGTCATATGGTTTGGGAGAGCTCTTTAGTCATGCCTATCCGCAAACAGCTTGAAGCGGTACATCTTCTCGGCAATTGACCGTACTTATGAACTTGGCCGAACTTCCGCCAATGCAACGTCAAATCCAAGTGGCAGCAGCAGCTTGGAGATCAGTCGAGCCTGACTAGCTTGAAAGCTATCCGAAGGCGCTTTCACTTCGACAAAACGGACCAAGTTATCTTGCCATAAAGTTAGATCAGGCCAGCCGGACCTGAGATCGTAAGGCGCAGTTGCAAAGACCTCAGCAATCCTCGCAAGACGTTCAGTCCCAATCGCTTCGAAAAGACCGAACACGTGCTCCGCATAGACACTAGGGTAAAATGCCGGGGTTTTCCCAGCACTTGCAGAGATGATCTTCCAGTTGGTTTCGATCTGAGAACGCGTCGCTTGTGAAACCGCCGCGATCAGATCTCCCTTGTCGAAACGGTCCTCATCAAACGCAACGTTTTGCGCATACAATGCTTCGACAAAGGTGTCTGCGTTGCGTGGATCGAGCCTTGGAAACGATGCCGCCTTGAGCAAAGTCAAGATTAAACCGCCTTCGGAGGCAGCTCCGCTCCAGCCCAGCTTCCGATAGTGTTCCAGTACAGCAAACTCGACCGAGGACCATTGATGGGCTGCCTGTAGCCTCCAGTCCTTTCCGTCACCCTTCTCAAGCACGATTACATCATGCTCGACACCAAGCCGCTGGGCTTGTTTTTCGAAACGGCTTTGTTTTCTGCGCGTAGGTTTCGGCTCATCCTCACCCATTTGTTTTCGAAGCTTGTCAGCGCGTCGTGCGACACCAATCTTCGGGTCTAGCGTCAGCGCCTCATCATAGGCCGTAATCGCCTTTTCACGCTCGCCCTCGGCTTCATACATTTCACCCAAAAAGCGGTACGCACGAGCCTGACCCCATAGCTCGCCTTCGCGCGCTGCACGTTCGAGGCCGACTTTGATTTCCGCTCGCGTTCCCTCTGAAAGGGGCTTTTGCGATGTCAAAAGGTATTTAATCACACCCAGATCGCCAGCAGCGATCCGAGCTCTCTGCCAACCATCACGGTCGATCATAGAACCAGTAAAATCGTAAGCGACCCGCTCTCCATCTTTCAGGCAAATGATTACTTTTTCGGCGCCAGTATCCCAATCATAGCCCTCAGCCCAACCAGTCTCGACTTCCCATCTTGCAATTTCACATTGGGCTTCAAGGTCGAACAACATGTATCGACAGCTGTCATCACTTCCAGGTGCATTGGCTGTTTGGCAGATCGCATAGCGCCCATCAGGAGAGAGGCTATTGCTCATAAGGTTGGCTGCGAAGTGCTGATTAATAAGCTGCTGCCCATCGCGGTCATAGGCGATGAACCGGCTCTGTAATCCGTTTCCAAACATCCAATCGTGGAGAATGACGGCACCATTGTCGGCGACCTTCCCTTCCTGCGGTCGCTCAAGTTTGCCAGATGTCACGATCTGATCGTGAAGAAGCAGTGACCACGAACCGTGCCCGCTTTCTCGGTTCCCGCCTCGCGAGCCGTCAGGTGTTCTGTCGGCCCAGATCAGCCGGTAACTTCCGTTGGGTGACTTGGCATGATGACCTATGAAGTCGAACTGTGCGATGCTGACAAGACCGTGGCTGTATTCGTCGATATCGAGCCTTGCACCTGAGCGCTTGTTTCGCCCTTTGCGCTCAGGCGTGCGCTTTCCGAACAGGCGGTCGAGGAAGCCCGTCATGTTTGCCCGTTCAAGCGGTTTTGCAAGTCGGCGACTGCTTCAATAACTTCGTCGAATGCAGGCGCATCACCGAAAATCATAACACTCATTGCCTGATAATCCTGCCGCAGATCATCAATCATTCCTTCCTCGGGACACAAGGCGAAGGTTGGCGGGCGGGCCGAGGCTAGATCGAATGGCGGTCGATTGAAAAACATGCGGGCGTGAGCGACACAGTCTTCACCGAGAGCCGGATCTTTCAGCGCTGCCAGGCCTGCGTCGGACTGGAGCAAACGAAACACATCGTAATAGTGGCGTGAGACACGTTGCCCATTGCCCCGCAATTGCCCCCGGTTCTCATACCAGCGCCGCAGACCGTGAAGGATGACCACCTTGTCCCAGAACGTACGCCCAGCATCGACTACGGTCACTTTCGGTACGGAGAGATCGATGTCCGGAACATCGGCATCCACATAAGGTGTGAGGGTTTGTAGCGAATTGGGATCGAGGGCTGACTTTGCGCCTGATTCGATCTTCACCGACTTCGCGATGTATTCATCAGTGGGCGTAGCACTGGGATAGACCAACAAGAGGGTCTGTCGATCGTGAGGACCAGCCTCCACCCGTAGCGCAGCTTTCTCGATCCCTGTTCTAGTAACGGTTTCAGCGCAGAGTGCCTCAAGGCGTTCCAGCAACGGCCCGTTGATATAGGCTTCACAGGCCTCACGCATTTGGTCGAGCGCGGCTTGGCGTTTCTTACCACTCAGCGCCTCGAGTTCGTCAATTGACGCCGGATGGCCCAAATCATCGCGGAAGACAGTCACATCGATGTCTTCGGAAAAGCGCTCGATCAGACCGAATGCCTTGGACAGAGAAGTACCGCCCTTGAAAAGCAGCCGAGGCCCTTGACCAAGTCCGTTGAATAGTGCGTCTAGCGTCCAGCAAACCCACAGATCTTTCTCTACGTTTTGCGGCGTTGTACCGAGCCTCTGCGCAGTTGCTGCGTATAGCCCGTTGCGCGTTTCTGCATCGGCACGCAGAATTTCGTCGAATGCGGAGTTCACGATAATGGTGCCTGATCGTGTAGCAATGGACGTAAAAAGTCCTGCATCCAGGCGGGTAATGTAGCGAAACCATCTGCTAGGTCGGCTCGCAGTTTTTTCCCATGAACGGGATCGGTGAGGAGACTGGTCAGTCGCTCGCGCCAATCTTCTACATCATCACCCAGCATCGTGTCGCGAAGCCAGTGCAAGGCTTGGACAATCCGCATCGCTGGGCGGCCAGCCCAATAGAGTTTGCTGGCGGCTGTCTGTTTGAATACGATAGTCAGGTTGCCAAGCTTGATCGTCTTGGACCTTGCCTCGCTGTGCACTACAATTTTCGCCGGCACTGCATTGGTTAGACCAAGATCGTTGGCTGCTGTCATTCCATCGACGAGCACGCGTATTTGGTCTCGACGCGCCACTGCTTCAACAATTTGTCGAGGATCGGGCGCGCTCTTTTCTTTCGTAAGACCGTTGATGGTCGGCTGATCGTATAACCCCCGGTCGATCCTGCGCAGCTCTCCAGCGTTCACCAGTCGCTGAAGGCTCTTATCGATTGCATCACGGTTAGCGAGCTCGAGGAAGTCGGATGGCGTCCAGACTGTGTTGCCCGACTGGGCCGTGATGCGCTTGAGAATCTGCGCTTTCAGAGAGGGGGTATTAGCATTCATGTCCGAAATATGTAGCATAATTTCGGACATTGTCGATACCGTATATCCGAAAAATGTATGCAAACTTCGGACAGGATTGGATGTGGCGAACGAGACCACAACTGCCCAAAGAAAAAGTCGATACGCAGTTTATGGAAAGTCACCTATTGGGCCGATTGCGGAGGGCCGGCGTTTGAAGAAGGGGCGCTGAGGAACAGTAACTCGACTAACTACCACAACGTTGGAGATTCCAACTGTCGGCCAAGTTTCTTGGTGCTTTCAGACTATTTCGTGCATTCCTCACTTTGGCCGCCGTTTGGTCTTTGATGCGGAGGTTTCAGACATGACCAATTGCCACTCGGCCAATGCGACCGAGTGGGGGATCTCAGGTGAAAAATCGAATTGGCGGAATGGCGGAACTCGGCCTCTAGGGCGAGGCATCACATCGACCTATCGTGCCTCTTTGAACGGTCGGTGCATTTGCTCTGGCTAGGCCTCGGTCGGGCCTCAGCTGTGCCAACAGACCGGCCCACAGGGGGACACAAAGCTCCATCTGATGCGGCGACTTCGATTTCCTTCAGTTGATTGTCCCACCATTCCAAAGCGAACGCATATATGTCTCGACAGTCCTCTCCAGACCCGTACCCGTCGACGAGTGGTCGAAAAATGTTCTCGTCCAGGTTAAAGTGCTCATTGTCAGAGCCATCAAGCACCAAGACAGGAACGGTCTGTCTAAGATCAATTTGGAACCCGTATTCCTTCAAGACGAGGTTCCGGGACTTCTCAATGAAGTCGGTAAAAATTGCATGGTTCTGAGAAGCGTCCTTCCATCGTTTGAAGGCCGCGTCTGACGCTGCCTTTAGGCGGGGCTCTGTCCCATCCACCTTGGCAAGCACATGTCCCACTGCGCGCAGCAACGACAGGGCGCCAACCCATAAGACTCGGAAGCGATCTGGGTCGATCTCGTCTTCGAGCATTCCATGAACCAAGCGGCAGTCAGCCAAGACCTGCCTAGCGTGTTTTGCATTCATCAAGCCGACACCTCATTTTTCTATTTAGAATCAGTGTCTAATAGATCTCAATCTTTGGTTTTTTTTGGTGCATTCTGGTGAGAGTATGCTAGTTTGCCGATGTCGGGGCAGGAGGTCATCGTGCAAGCAACGAAGAAGAAGCGGTTTTCAGTGTCGCTTGATTTGGAAGACTATGCCGCTTTGAAGCGTATTGCGGATGAGCAAAAGCCGCCGTTATCCTTGCAGTACGTCGTATCCTATGCGCTGAACGACTTCATTGACAGGCACAAGGATAAACAGGTCGAGTTTGACTTCGCGAGCCGCGCTAGATGACTCGTTCTTTGAAGTTTATTGATTTGTTTGCTGGTCTCGGGGGGTTTCACCAAGCATTGGTGGCGCTAGGGCATGAGTGCGTCTTTGCTTCCGAACTCGATAGTGATCTTGCCGAACTCTACGAGAAAAACTTTGGCATTAAGCCTCATGGCGACATTCGAGAAGTCGATCTCCGTACGGTTCCAACTCATGATATCTTGTGCGCCGGGTTTCCTTGCCAGCCGTTTTCGAAGGCGGGCAGTCAGCAAGGCTTCGATTGCCCTCAATGGGGAGACCTCTTCGACTACATCATCAACATTCTGCGATTGCGTAAACCGCAATTTGTAATGATCGAGAATGTACCTAACCTGATCAAACACAACGGTGGGAAGACTTGGGCTAAGATCCTACATCGACTGCGACTGGCAGGCTACAAGGTTTCGGATGGTAGGCTGTCCCCGCACCATGTCGGCGTACCACAGGTTCGTGAGCGCGCTTTCATTGTTGGATCACGCGACGAATTGGTTGGCTTCAGTTGGCCGGAGCGGCGAAAAGCCGTTGAGACATCTATCCGTACCATTCTCGACGAGCAGCCAAATGATGCCCGCCCGTTGTCAACGCGATTCATTCAGTATCTTGATGCCTGGCAGTCTTTTCTCGACAGGTTTCCAGAAGATGAGCAACTGCCCTCGTTTCCTATATGGGCAATGGAATTCGGCGCAACATATCCATACGAAAGCTCGTTTCCGCTAAAGCGGACCGCCGACGAACTCCAACGCTATCGTGGATGTTTCGGCGTCTCGCTTGATGGGATGAGCAAAGCTGAAATTCGAGCTAGCCTACCTTCTTACGCAGCAAAGCCAAGGAAGGCATTTCCCAAATGGAAGATCGATTTCATTCGCAAAAATCGCGAGTTCTATTCACGCCACAGAGATTGGATCGACGAATGGCTTCCGTCAATTCGAGACTTTGCTCCGAGTTTTCAGAAATTCGAGTGGAACCATAAGGGCGGTGAGCGGAAAATTTGGGACTACCTGGTTCAGTTTCGCGCATCGGGCATACGCATTAAACAGCCAACAACCTCCCCATCCTTGGTGGCGATGACTACAAGCCAAGTTCCCGTGATTGGATGGCAGAGGCGGTACATGACCATTCGAGAATGCAGTAAGTTGCAGAGTATGGGCCAACTTGAACATTTGCCGACAGCACAAACCGCAGCATTTAAGGCACTAGGCAATGCTGTGAATGTAAAGGTGGTCATGACGATTGCGGAAAGACTGCTTGCAACCTATCCGATTAAATGCAGCGACAATCGAGGGGACAAGCGGTTGGTTGCTGTTTCGGAAGCTGCATAAGAAACGGACTTGGGGGCGTGCAATTTGAGCAAGGATACAGTCGATATTCAGCCTGGCGTAAGCATGTTGGCTGTGCTCAAGCATCTCAACTATCAGTCATGGTTCGCTTTAGCTGAGTTCGTAGATAACGCTGTTCAGAGCTTTCAGCAGAACCGCGATGCACTTGCAAATGATACAGAGCGGCTTGTCGTAGACATAGATATCGACATCGCTGACCCTCCACGTATTTCTATCAGAGATAACGCCGCAGGTATTCCTCTCGAAGACTTTCCAAGGGCATTTCGACCAGCGACGTTGCCACCAGATCGAAGTGGACTTGCAGAGTTCGGAATGGGAATGAAGAGCGCAGCTTGTTGGTTTGCGCCAAGGTGGACCGTAAGAACATCTGCCCTGGGCGACCCGGTAGTGCGGACAATTAGGTTCGACATCGAGAACATTGTTGCTGATGATATTCGAGAACTTGATATCGTCGAAGAACGAGCCGATGCCAAAGATCATTTTACTGAAGTCATACTTGAAGACGTATTTCACGTACCCGTCGGGCGCACGATCGCAAAGATCAAAGACCATTTGACTGATATATACCGTGTTTTTGTCCGTGACGGTTTGCTGGACCTCAGGTTTAGAGGCGAATCTCTGGTGTACGAGCCGCCCGCCATCCTTAATCACCCATATTTCAAGACGCCTGCCGATCCCTCACTGGAATGGCGAAAAGACATTGTGTTTGATCTTGGCCCGGACCTCAAGGTCAGAGGTTTTGCAGCTATCCGCGAAACAGCCAGCACGAAGAAGGCGGGGTTTGGACTTTTTCGCCGTGGGCGGATTATCCAGGGTTCGGGCGACGAAGGCTACCGGCCCCCTCTTATCTTCGGTCAGTCTAACAGTTACCGATATCAAAGGCTCTTCGGCGAACTGCATCTTGATGGTTTTGAAGTATCTCACACCAAAGACGGTTTTCGCTGGGATGAGAACGAACAACCCTTTCTAGAGTTGCTCCGAGAACATCTCGATGAGGATAAACTGCCGCTACTACGACAGGCGGAAGGATATCGCGTCCGCAAGCCAGCGGTTGAACTGCACAATGATGCAATCAAGGCAGTGACTGGTGCAGCTGACGCCCTCGAAGAGGGTTTGCCTAGTGCTTTGCCTGATTTGGCTGATGCAGAACCAGCGGATACGCCGGAAGAAGAGCCACCAGCCCAAGAGAAACTGGCTAGCAAAACCATAACTTTGCCGTTTCGAGGTCAGACGTGGGAGATCGAGATCGAACTGACCAATGATCCATCGGAGAGCCAGTGGCTTGTACTGAGCGACACCGCTCAGTCGACTGGCGAGACACGCCGGATCGATATTCGAGTGTCAATGGCGCACCCTTTCATGGTGCGCTTCGCCCAAAACGACAGTGAAGACACCGATGGATATCTGCGTTTGGCTGCTGGGATTGCCGTTTCAGAAGTGCTCGCGCGCAGCTCCGGCGTCCGAAAGGCCGGCACAGTGCGGCGTAACCTCAATGATCTGTTGATGACGCCTCTCTCGGGGCCGTGAGGAAGACCATGACCAATGACCTAAATGTAACGATCACCGCACGCACAGGCAGCGACAACGGGAATTGGATGCCGACTGTCGGGCAGGAAACCATGGATTTTCTCGCGCGGTCGGCACCTGAGGAGAGCAGAGAAGCGCTTGAGGCCGATGCTGTTTCAATTCTATCGAAAGGCGTGTCGCCAGAGGAGCAGCGTGGAACTCAGACAGGTCTCGTTGTCGGGTATGTTCAAAGTGGCAAGACAATGTCTTTTGAGACGGTCACTGCACTTGCCCGTGACAACAGTTTTCAGATTGTGATCGTCATCGCTGGTGTAACGACCAACCTTCTCAATCAGTCGACTGAGCGCCTAGCAAACGATCTGGGTTTGCGTGACACAGCACGACCCCGGCGATGGATCCAGCTGGAGAACCCAAGCAATACTGACGACTCGGTCCAGTTTATCAATAGCGCGCTGGAGGATTGGCGCGACCCAGATACGCCAGATGATTTGCGGCGAACTGTCTTGATAACCGTTCTTAAACAGCATCAGCGACTTGGACACTTAACGTCGCTGCTCGATCGCCTCGAATTGGGTGGCGTCTCAGTGCTGATTGTCGATGACGAGGCCGATCAAGCCAGTCTAAACAACGAAACATCTCAAGACTCGGAAAGCACAACTTATGCGCGATTGATGGAGCTGCGCGCTGTTATTCCGCAACATACATATTTGCAGTACACAGCCACTCCACAAGCACCCTTGTTGATCAACATTATCGATAGCCTGTCGCCAAACTTTGTGGAGGTCCTGGAGCCGGGCTCTGCATACGTTGGAGGGCGCGATTTTTTTCAAGAAAATCCCCATCTGATAAAGAGCATCCCTCCGGGAGAGGTGCCAACACGAAACAACCCGCTGGTGGAGCCGCCTGAAACGCTATTGGATGCGTTGCGGGTGTTCATTGTTGGCATAGCGGCCGCGATCGAGCTTGGTGAAAGTCGAGGCAACCGATCGATGCTTGTTCACCCTTCACATCTGACGGCGCAGCACAACGATTTCTATAATTGGATCAGGGATAGCTTGGAAGATTGGAAGAGCTGTTTGAGCCAAGGCGAAAATGACCCCGACAGGCAAGAGCTCTTGGAAGTCATGCGACTTGCCCATGCAGAGTTGCAACTGACTGTTGGGGACGCCCTGCCATCATTCGATTTGCTCTCGCGGCGACTTCGTATCGCGATGAATCGCGTACAGATCATGGAAGTGAACGCGACCTCAGGTAAGACTCCGAAGGTGGAATGGCCGAATTCGTTCGGCTGGATACTCGTGGGTGGGGCGGCCATGGATCGCGGCTTCACAATCGAAGGCCTTACGGTGACTTACATGCCTCGCGGTGTTGGTGTCGGCAATGCAGACACCGTACAACAACGTGCGCGCTTCTTCGGCTACAAGCGTGGATATCTCGGATATTGCCGAGTGTACCTCGAAGACGGAACGAAACAGGCGTTCGAGGACTACGTCGATCACGAAGAAGATATTCGAAGCCAACTGCTCACCGTCCAACAGGCTGGACAACCTCTGGACAATTGGAAGCGGGCGTTCGTTATGTCGAGTGCGTTACAACCCTGTCGAGATAGCGTCTTGGATTTCGACTACATGCATGTTCCGTTGGCGTCGCGTTGGATTGCGCCCCGCTTCGTCTTGGCCACACCTGAGTTGAATGCAGCCAATCGAACTTGCGTTCAGAACTTTATCCGATCCGAAGTTTTTGCACCGGACGAAGGGCATCCCGATCGCACCGAAACACAGCAGCATTTAGTGGCGGATGCCGTCCCGCTCTCGAAAGCAATGGAAGATCTACTTGTCCCACTTCGATTGACAGGCGCCACCGACTCTCAGCGCAACACCGCTTTGCTTCTTCGGCTCAGCAAAGTGCTCGACAATAATCCCAGCGAAAGCTGTGCCGTTTATCAGATGAGTGGCGGGAACAAGCGACTACGAGCTGTCGGCAGCGATGGCGAAATCCGGAACCTCTATCAAGGTGAGGCGCCTGTCCGACCATTGGCTCAGCGGGGGACGATCTACCCTGGGGATCAGGCCATAAGAGTGGGTGACAGGTTGACGATACAGATTCACTTTCTCGACTTGCGAGACGAGGACGGAACAATTGTGTCTCCCGATACATACGTGATTTCAGTTTATTTGCCGCAGAGGCTTGCAGATACATACGTTGTCCAGCAGGAGCCGTAAGCTGTGCCGAGTAAATTTGCCGATGCATTCTCCAGCCTAACCCAAGCAGGCGGAACTCCATCACCAAACAGTTTCCTTGTAACCGCGATTGACGACGGATTTGAGAATTGGTTCGTGGGTATAGATGACGAGCAAAGACCGTCTGTCTTGGTGCGGTCTGGGTCGCCCACAGGCCGCCGACCTCCGTCTATCAAACTGGAGAACCTGGACGTTCAGTTTCACATGCCATGCAAGATCGAAAGTCCAAATATCGGTATGATGGACGCTAAATGTAGCGTGATGCGATTGAACTCTGCAGATACAGCAGTACGCGATGTCTTTTTCTCGGTCTGTGATTCAATAGCTCTGATGCTTGGCAACAGCCCGAGCGACACGGAACTCTTTAAGGCAATGCGGCGCTTGGCCGAAATCTTCAGGAAGATGTTGCTTCCTCCGACACGAAGGCTGTCAGGCTTGTTTGGTGAACTCTGCCTAATCTACCGAGCTCGACTTCCGCATGAGGTCATTCGCGATTGGCGGGAAGATGACGCCGACCGCTATGACTTTTCGTCGAACGAATTGAAGGTCGAGGTCAAGAGCGCCTCCACGCGGCAACGCGTCCACGAATTCTCCTATGAGCAGTGCAGTCCTCCGGCAGGGTCTCTCGGCCTCGTCGCATCGCTTTTCGTGGAGCGCGCTGGTCGTGGAACTTCAATAAAAGCGCTCCAGGAATTGATCGAAGCGCGGATCGCCGGGCGAGCGGGTTCGATTTTGAAACTTCGCGAAGTCATAGCCACAACCTTGGGACATGAGCTGCGTGGAGCGGAAACTGCGTTGTTCGATCTGACGCTAGCCGCAAATTCCATCAAATTTTTCGACCTAAATGAAATTCCCGCAATTCGCAGTGAATTGCCTTCAGGCATATCGAGGGTGCGCTTTGCATCAGATCTTTCTTCGGCAAGGTTGATCGATGTCGATGCGTTATCCAATTCCGAGCCATCCGTAGCTGGATACTCGAAGGATCCGTCGCAAAACCGCTAATCTGGGCGACTCCTTGCGAGATGATAAGTGCTGTTGTCAAACGGCAGAACTGAGGGCGCAAAGCCGTCACTAGATCCCCCGATCAAGTGCTTTACTCGTCATGCGCTTCAGTTGCCTATCTCGGCTTTTCTCGCCCTTTTGGCTTCGTTTCATTTCGTCACCTTTGGCTGCGGCTGCTTGCAAGCGGGATGTAACCTCAAGGGCAGAAGCCTTCCCGCCCTTGTTGTGAGCAACAACTGCAGTCAGCTTTTGAGTGTTGTCCAAGACCAAAGTCAGATGATCGCGCAGCCGGGTCACCGTCACCAAAAACGTCTTCTGGTTCGAGAGATTGCGTTCTCTACTATCCATGACAGCAATCCCCCGATCTGAGGTGAGGCCCTGCGCCATGTGAGCGTTTAGCGCGTAGGCGAGATCAATGCGTTTCAGCATAGGATCGTCTTTATCAAGCGTCACTTGCTCACCCTTGGAGGTCTCGACTGTGACCTTGCCCTTATCGATGGCAATGACCTTTGCCTGGCCAGCGTTGAACAGACCGCGTTTGTGATCATTTCGTGTCCAGCGAATTTTGTCGCCACGATGGATTTCGAGCTGTCGGTCATTGAAAAGAGCGAGACCGCCATTGGCCTTGTCTGCCCTTATCCGCGAAGGATCGAAGCTGAACTTTTTTCCGCGGGAATTCTCCAAAGCGACCCTTTTGCGTTTCGGGTCCCTGCCTAAGATGCGGTATTGTCCCGGCATAAGGCCAAGCGCCTTTTGTCTCTTTGAAACCTCAAGAATGCGGCCGGTCTGATAGGCTGCAACATGGCGCAGCTCTTCATAAGTGGTGTTCACGCGCTCAAGCACAGCCAACTGAGCTTTCTCCGGCCCAATCTGCCCGCTTGCAAGAAGACCTGTTTGCACCGCCTCATTGACAGCTGAGCGGATCCTGCGCCCCGAGGCATAGATCGATGTGCGCTCTCGGTCCTCTGGCTTCAGAGAAAGCCACTGCTCGGCAGCAACAATCGCGCCATCGCCTTTGGCTTCGATCGTATGGGGCTCAAGTTTGGCAAGCGCAGTTCGCACATCACCTTTCTGCGCAGCGGCTTGGGCTTCGCGAACAACAGGATTACGCGCGCGCAGATTGGTGTTCATTTGGGCCTGCGCAATCCCGGCCTTTTGCAGGAGCGCAAAGGGCTTGCCGGCATCGACAGCGCCAAGCTGTTTGCGGTCGCCCATAAGCACCAAGCGATGGACGCCGGCTAGATTTGCGAGTGCAACGAGCCTCTCCTTATCGTTGTTGGCGACCATCGAAGCCTCGTCCACGATGAGGACGCTGCCTCCGAGCGCCTGCTTCGCTTCGGCCTTGAGGCTGCGATTGGAGGGATCATCAAGCAGCGACTTCCAGCCCCCCAGAAAGCGGGCGAGCGTCTGCGATTCAATCCCCGTGTCGCGTTCCAGCATTTGGACGAGTGTATTCTGGATAGCGAGGCCGATGACAGGCCGTCCCTCTTCCCCCAGTACTTTGGCGACCGGCCCAAGCACGCTGCTTTTCCCAGCGCCTGCAACGCCCTGCACCGCAACGGTTCGATCCGATGAAGTCAAGATAAGGCGCGCAGCCGAGAGTTGGCCGTCATTCAGTCTATAGCCGTGCCCAATCTCGGCTGAGGCCTGCACGCGGGTTTCTGCCTCTTCAGCGTTGAGATCAAACGCGGATTCTCCTTTTCCCGCTTGAACTGCGGCGATGATGCGCTGCTCGGTTTCAATTGCTTCGCGCGACGCGAGCCAGCCCTTATGCTCGCCGCGTCCCGCTACAAGATGACCAGAATTGACTAAGGCGCGGGTTCTCGTTTCGATCTCACCGATGGTCGTTGGCAGACCAAAATCCAAAGCTGCCTTGTAGAGCGCTTCGCGTTCAAAAGCGGCCTCGCGCTGCGACAAATGCCGCACGGCTGAGGCAACCGCTTGCGCGGCCGCGATCGTTTGCTTGTCCTGTTTAAGCACCGAGGCGGGCACCAATGGATCTTCGGGTGCCCCTCGAACATGGCTCGCAAACTTGGCAAGCAAAGCTCGGCCCCGTTCGACCAGTGTCGCGAAACCCGAATGAGGCTTTTCAGGCATGGCGGATCGCACGCGCGCGCGCTCGACTATGGGAGCTAGATCGAGCCCAATGGACTGCGCGGTTTCCTGCCACATGCCGCCAAGCGTATCGCGATCCTCGATCGGCGATTTGGCAGAGCGGGTATCAAGTGCAGCAATCCGTCCCGCTTCAAGGCCTGGACCTTGCCTCGCTGCGAGCACTTCTTGGCGCCGTGAAGAGAAGGCCATGACATCCTCGCGCGAAATCCCGCGCGCTTCGAAATTGCCATGCTTGAGAGTTGGTCCCGTTTCATAGCCAAGCTTCTCGACTTCCACTCGGAAGCGCGCCATCGCGATGGAATTGAGCGTGGTGTTGAGCTGCCATAGACGATCATTCTTGAGCGTCCGCCACTTACCATCCTTGCCTTGTGTCACATTGGCGATCACGGCGTGGAAATGGAGATTGGGTTCCTGATTGCGGTTGGTATCGTGCTGGAAAAACCCAATCGCCAAATTGCCTGTCTTTTGGGTCTGAACCTTGCCCTGCGCCATGATGCGGGTTTCGGAAGCGTTCTTTTCCGCCCATTGAAGCGCTTCAACAACCGCCTCACGATAAGCGCTGAGGATGCGCTCATCTTTGCCCACAAGAGCAAGAAGCGACCAGCTCTTGGGAACAGAGAATGTAAGGTCGGTGCCCGGCCTATGGGCCTGCCCAAGGTTGCCAACTTGCGTTCCATCGGGGAGCTCACCGCGCAACAAAGCGTCGAAGGCTTTGGCGTCCACCTTCCCCTCTAGACCAAGCCGCTTTGCGCCTTCACCGAGCCATTCACCCGAGCGATCAGCATCAGCTTTGGCGTAATAATTGTCGGATGCGAAGTAGTTGGCCGCTGCGGAGGACGAGCGGACATTGGCAACGGAGAGCATGGGCAGGCCTCACACAATTCAAGTCCCTCGATCCTCCCCGATGATGGTCATCACATCTCAGCGTCGAAGTCGCCGAGATCGTGATCATATTCTTCGCGTGCCGCGCCGCCCAAGAGCGAGCGCTGCTGCTCTTCTTGAAGCGTCTTATCCGTCTTGGCGCGTTGCTCACCTTCACGCTGCGCGGCGTCAGGATCGGGCCGATCAGTGCGAGGCGCAGGCTTCTTCAGAGCGTCTGATTCACGCTCATCGACTTGCTGCTCCCTAAGCGGGAGCTCGCCTTGTACTTTGCCTGAAGAGGCTGCTCTTTCGCTTTTGAGCGAGGCTTCAACAGCTTGTTTGAGGGTTGTCTTAGAGCGAGACTTCGAACGTTCTTGCTTGGCAGTCTTTGCCTTCTTGTCACGCGCCCGGGACTGCGCTTTAGGACGCTTCGCTGGTTCACTCTTGCGATCCGTGGCTTCCTTCATCTTGCGCGGATCGCCCCCGTCTTCTCCCTCCTCTTCACCCTTATTCGCCGTAGCCTCGGAAGTCTCCTCGCCTTGCTTGAGAGTTTCAGCCTTTGCCTTTGACGTTGGTTCTTTGGCATCCTCGTACGGGATAAAACCTTCGACCCGGCGCGGCCGATCTCGGGGTTGCAAAGAGACAGGCGCCGCCGGAAAACCATCAGGGAACTTGATGAAGCCCTCAAGGCTTGGAAGGCCCATAAACTCATCAGGCAAGAGCAGCGGAACCACCTGCCGACGCGGCGTCAGACTGACCGCATCGCGCGCATTGTTGTAGCCATAGCTGTACCCTTCTTCCATCTCGCGAACCTCGCGGTGGCCGATAATGTCGGAGCACCATGTGGCGGTCTCGCGATCGGCAGTGGCGAGGATCAGTTTGGTTCTGGCAAGTGAGGACAAGGTCATTGCCATGTTCTCGCCGTAGACCTCCTTGAGCTTCGCGAAGGTATGGACACCCGTCACGATAGCACCGCCAAAGTTGCGCGCAGTCTGCAGACCTTTTTCGAGCGACGGCAGGCGGTGAAGCGCGCCGAGCTCATCAATCAGAAACCACAGTTGGAGGTCGCGCGTCCGGCGACCCGTCATCAGCGTGTTGATCGCTGTATCAAGCCACAGCGTCAGCAATTGTGAGAGCACGCTCATGTCTACATAGCGCGCGGATAGGAACAGAAAGGAGCCCGGTTCACCTTCGCCGGTGACCCATTGGCGCACCGAAAAAGCTTCCCCTGATTGGGGCAGCATTTGCATCGCTTTGGCGTTCACATTGAAGACTGCGCGCACCGATTCCGCCATGCGAGCGGCGGCCGGCGTGCTGATCGGTCCGGCCATTGTGTCCTCTACCAGGCGGTGCAGATCCGAGAGATCTGCATTCATCAATTCATCGGCAAGCGCGGCATTGGTCCCGCGCCCTGCTTCCTTCAGCTTGATACATGTTTCAACAAATAGGGTTCGCGCAGCGAGCACCCAAAACTGTTCCGAGCCGCCTCCATCATGGGGTACAAGCGACTCTGCTGCTGCATGGAACTCCGCGCGCGATGTGCAATCATCGAACACACTCCAGCTTGGGCAGCGTGTATCCAGTGGGTTCAAAATGATATCGCGTTCGGGATCGAAAAAGGTTTCGATAAAGGCGCCGGTCAGGTCGAAAACGACCGCACGTTCGCCTCTTTGTCTGATTTCGGAAAGGAGCTCGAAAAGGGCGACCGTTTTGCCCGTGCCTGTCGTGCCGACCAGCATGGTGTGGCTTTGCTCTTTACGCCAGGGCCAGCTCACGCCTGCAAGGTGCGCGGGGCTATAGAGACCGGCTGAAGCTAACGCGCTGCTGCCTGCAAGCCGCCACCTCCATCCCAAATCGCTGCCATATTCGCGGGCGCGTTCATGGCGATTGTGATCGTCTATTTCGCCTTCCAGTTCCGCAAGGCTCGCAAGCGATGCGCCGCGCACATGCTTCCTTTGCTTGGAGCGCCAACCGAAGTGTTCAGCAACCCACCAAAAGGCAATGAAGGCAGGAACAAGACCCCATGCCGAGGTGACAAGCGCAGCCTCAACCGCCCGCTCAAATGCGGTCATTGCCTCCTTCATGGGCGGGTATTCTGTGACTACGCTGATCGGGAACGCGACGATGCTTCCATCAGCCAAGCTGAGGTTCACAAGCTTGTCAGGATCGAACTCCATAAACCCATAAAAGGATGAGTAGATGTGCATCCAGACAAGGTAGGTTTGGTGGTCAGTGAGGCTGCTTGTTACCTCCCAATAGATGAGTCCTAGAATCACCAGCAGTGTGATGATGAGCGGACCCTTGAGCCCGGCTGCAAACATGAAACCAAAGTGCCCAAGCAGCTGGCTTCCGCGAGTGAAGTTGACGAGATTATGCTTCATCGCCGCCCCCTTGCGGGCGCGGCGCAACGAGCCCCAAACGCTCCAGCCGGCGCTGATAGGCTGCAACCGTCTGCTCGCGTAGATCGGGCACAGAATGGTGCGTGAGTAGCGCATCCAAAGCTACCGTGATGAAAATGTTCTGGCGAACCGGATCGGTCGCAGGCGTGTTCAAATCGGCTTCGGTGTCACGCTGCCAGGCATCAAAAATGCAATCGCCAATCACGATGCTTGAACTTACCCGCCGCTCATCAGCCTGAGTCTTAATCCACTCGGCAATGAGAGGCGTGACATAGGTCACAAAACGATGATGTCTTTGCATGAATCCAAGTTCCTTTTACTAAAAAGAACCCGGTTCACTCCTCGGAAAGCAAGTGCCACTCTGGCACGGGCAATAGGGTGTAGGAAACCGGAAAATTAGGACAGAAATTCAATGTGCTAAGTGAATTCAGCACACTCTGGCACAGTCGATAAAGCCATTGGCACACGACTGGCACAGAAGTGGACATTGCCAAATTCATGATAAACTTCATGATCTTACTTGCCAGCCCCGCTGCGTACGGTGTGCCTCAGTCTCCAATTGCGCGGGTGGTGACCAGTGATGATGGCCGTTCCTTTTTAATGGTCATTGCCTTGCGATACCTAACGAGCGTGAGCAACCCTTCGCACTGGCCGATGCTTGCGAGCGGTCATGTCGAAGCTCCACCATCAAAAAGAGACCGCACCTGCGGAAAAGGGGCCGGCTAAGGACCATGTGTGAAGCGGCAGGAACGGGACCTGTCGGTCCTGCCGCGCGCGCTGGTCCGACCCGGTCGCGGTGCGCAAGTGCGTGCGGGGCCCGGAACACATACACCGCGCCCGCAGGAGCACCGCCGCAGGTGGTGCGGGACCGAGCGCGTCATCAGCCCCGCTCCTCAACACGCCCGGTTCTTCGATCAGTGAACACGAAAAAAGGGCAGGAACCGTTACCGGCTCCCGCCCCTTTTGGACGCTCAGAACTCGTCGAGCATGCTGCCGTGCACCGTATGCACCACCCGGCTCGCCAGGTGTGCTGGCAAGGCGTTGTAGTCACCTTCGTCCAAGGCGAAGTATCCAAGGTCGTCATCCTCGACGACATGTTGGTCGAAGAAGCTGTGCAAGGCCCGCCGTTCGGCAGTGGCGAGTGCTTCAAAGTAACTGTTCGAGTTCGATTCAAGATTGCCAAGTGTAGTCATGATTTCCTCCTGATGTCTGTCGGTGAGACGACAGGAAGAAGGGGGATGGGCGCGGTGCCGGCGGGTCAGGGATCGCCCGCACGGGCGACCGCGAAGCGGCGGTGGGGGCAACGATTTTGTCGTACCGCAGCGCAAGCGAAGGGGAGACAAAATGGTGGGGCCCCGCCGTCCTTGACGCGCCGGTGCCGGGCCCATCATCCTTGAAAGTCCGTGAGCCAGGCCCCTCCCTCGCTCGATGAAAAGCGCCCGTGCCAGTCATCTGCAAAAGGACTTTCCTACAGGGTCTGGCCTGTTCCATTGGAGCCCGTGGGAGGAACGCGAAAGGGGAGTAAGGACGAACTCCAATGCCATCGAAAAGAAGCGCTGTAGCCGCACTCCAGAAGCTGGAAGCCGACCGGCTGGCACTCGACCAGCGTCAGAAAGAACTCGAGAAACAGGCTGCTCTTGAACTGGGCAGTGTAATCCTGGGAACGGGCCTCGAAACGTTCTCACAGAAGGGTCTGGCTAAAGCGGCCGTGGAACTCGCAAAGCTGGGAGAGGACGAGGCGTTAAAGCGGCTGGGCGCTTCCACATCTTCTCCTCGCTCTCAACAAATACCTGTGAAGTAGAACGATGAAAGGGGCCCTGTCCGGCTCGGACAGGACCCCTTCGGGAGAGAGATCGACGGGAGAGTTTAGTCGATCTCGGGAGCATCCTTGTTATCGTCGTTCTCGCCGGAGCCGTTGCCCCGGGAGAGGAAGTCGACCTTGTCGGCGAGGATCTCGGTACCGTAGCGGGTGACCCCGTCCTTGTCTTCCCACTGGGTGTAGTGGATGCGGCCCTGGACGCTGACCAACTGGCCCTTGGTGCAGTACTGCCCGACGGTCTTGGCGAGGCCGTTGAAGCAGGTCACCCGGTGGAACTCGCTTTCCTTGGCAGTGTAGCCGTTCTCGTCCTTGTAGGTCTTGCCGTCCTTGTCGCGTGCGGGGCGATCGGTAACAACGGTGATCCCGGTGACATTGGTGCCGCCCTTGGTCTCGCGGGTTTCCGGATCGCGAGCGATGCGGCCGGTGAGGATTGCGATATTGGTCATGGGTGTGTTCCTTCAGTTCTTCAAACCGGAGACCATCTCCGGCTTGCGAACATCTGAAAGAAGCAGGGCATGGGAGGACTGCACCGCAGGCCAACAGACATCGTCTGGGGGCCGAAGGGAAACCTGTTCATGACGGGTGGTGCGGGCAGGCGCGCGAAGCGCGACAACACGGCCGTCAAAGGAACGGGTTGCGGCTCCTCAACTGACCTGGTTCACGACTGTTCGCGAAGAAAGCCGGATGGGTATCGGGTGCGGGTCTGAAGGCTCAGATCATCCCACTGCAATCAGCTTTCGCCGTCGCTTTCCGATGCTGCCAGGAGATCCATGAAGTTGCGGGCTGCTTCCCGGTCTTCCTCGTTCTCGAACGCCACGTCGAGGTCGGGGGCGGACCCGAACATGTGCAGGAACGACCACAGTGCAAAGCGCTTGCCCCGGTCCTCTTCGAGGCCGAGGTCGACCCGGCAATGCTCAATCCCTGCTGCCAAAGTGTCCGGTGCTATCTCAGACAAATTGGTCGAGGCAAAGTAGCGCAGGAGAAGATCATCGAGTTGCATGACCGCTCTTGTAGCTTGGTAAATCAGATGCGGGAACGATAAGTGCCGCGCCGCAGCTAACAACAAATGTGCTGGCCCCTGAAGACTTGGTAGCACAGGCGCTCAGCCGTCCTGCGATGAGCAACGAAGTTGTTCGAAAGCGTATCTATTCGGGCCTGTCGTTACTCTACAATCGACTCAAACACATTAAGTGCTATGTCAGCGTCGCGACCCGAAGGGCTCGGAGCAGCAATGCAATGAGTTCTCTCCTTATGGGCGGCTCCGAATGGGGCCGCCCTTTTTTCGGCGATGGCGCCTAGATCGAACGGACGAGGGTTAAGCCCTAGGCCGGGCAGGCGGGACTGGTACCGAGCGGTCCGCGGCGATCGACTACGGTGATGCGCTGCTTCTTGGCCTCGATGACGAGGCGTTCGGTCACGCCATTGCCGGGAAATGCCACCACGTAGCGAGGGTTAAGACCGAGCATTAGCTCGTTGCGCTTGAACCCTGCGCGAGCCCCGAGACGGCGTTCAAGCCCGAATGTCAGTTGCTGCACCTCGTGACGCTCGGCCCAGGATGCAGCCAGTCTGTCGGCACCCTTTCCATCGCCTCCGTGTACGAGAAAGAGATCTGGAACGACCTCGCGCACCTTGTCGAGCGTAGCCCAGATGTTGGCCGCGTAAGTCTTGGCGTCGGCCTCGTTTTCGAAGCGGTTGCGACCGCCGGCAAACACCACCGGAGTTCCCTCGGGTGAATGTGCAGCCTGACGACGTTCCTTGCGCACGCGCAGGAAATCGCGGGCATCGATCACGGCCGACGTCATGGTCTTCGAATGGCGCGCACGCGATCCCGATACGGGCTTCCAGGAGGAACCAGTCTCATCTCGGTAGAGACCTGCCGCAACCTCTCGCATCTGTTCGAAAGCCAGCAAGCTGGCTTCAGCCGACTGGGCGCGCAGCGTTTGTTCCTCGAGGTTCGACGAATGCACTTCGGAGCCGTCGGCGGATGCCAAAAGGGCGCGGATTTCATCCGAGGCCCGGTCCACCTGGGCCGACTTGCGGCTGGCGGCGCGGTGGAAGAGATTGACGAAGCCCCAGGCGAGATCCTCGGCGTCGGCTTCGAGCGCGGTGTCGGCGAACAGCGCGAAGAGATCGGACCAGGCTGCTCCGAGCGTGTGAGCTATGGCGTCCTCGCAAGGAAAGTCGGATTCGTTGAATGGGGCAGGCGTGATCGAGAAGCCGGATAGATCGAGACCGGCAAGCTGCGTGGCGAAACTGTCATACATATCGGTAGTCCTCCTGAGACTGGCGAGTGCCGGCAGAGGAAATTCCGCGCGGGCCTGTTCGCCGTGCCCGAAAAGGACCGGGACAAGGGAACGCCGCACCGCGGCAGCGGGAAACCCCGCAAGGCAAGGCTGGCGCGGGCCACACGGGCCGCAGCCTTGCGCGGGTTGCGGTGGGACCTGACCGGCCCAGGGCACAAGGACCAGCGAACAGGCCCGCGCGGGATAGTGTCGGTGTGGCGCTGGAGTTGTCTTGGAGGAAACCCGGATCGGTTCAGGAGCGCTCCGGGAGGCCGAACTGGCTCGGCGTGAAGGCAAGCACCTCTGCGTGGGGGAACGCTGCAATCGCGGTTAGCCGATCGCGTTCGTGGCGCAAGTGCCAGCCCCGCCCGTGTTCCGGTTCCGAATTGGCAAAGCTGGCCGGATCGAGCAGTGCGAGGTTGATACCGTCCGGGTCACGCGCGGAACGCGCGCGGATGGCCTGACCGCCCGCCTCGCGCACCGACGCAGCAAGGTCCTGGCAATGCGAATAGTCGTCCGGGTCAAGCCATCGCTGGGCATCGGCCTCAAGCGGCGGTCTGGTCGTATCAGTCAACCGCGTGACCGATACGGGGACGGAAAAACTCAGATGCTCGCTGGTCCGGTTGCCCGGAACGAAACCCGGCGAGCGGCTATAGAACTTGAGCCGCCAGTAGGCGGTCTCGGTAATCGCCGTGCCCTCGGCTTCGCTCGCATAGAATATCCCGGGTCGCTCGTTTGCTCGGCGAAAGCGGCTGGCAACCGTGTGACCGTAGCGAAAGGGTGACGCGAGGAGATAGTGCAACCCGTGTGCACTTTTCGGCAGGTTGGGCTTTGCGCTGTCTGCCAGTTCTTCAAGCCGCTGTTGCTCGCCAAGGTCGGAGGTCAAACGATTGGTCGAGATACGATGCTGCGCTTCGACTACACGCCATACCGTCCGGCGGTAGCGACGGAACTCAGACGCGAGCGCGGTGGGCGTCCACATAGTCGCAAACGGTGATAAGACCCTTGAAGCTGTCGACGAGATCGATCGGGCGTGCATCGAGATCGAGATTGGCGGTTGTCAGCCACGCGCGCGCAGACATATCATCACTCCCGAGCAGCGCGTCGAGCGAACGGAATAATCGCAGGAGAAACTGAGCAGCTTCGAAAGACTTCGATGCAGGGTCGAGCTGCGCCTTGCCCGAGCGCAGGCGCGAGGCGGTCGATTCCGAAACACCGAGGATTGCACCAAGCTTGGGATTGGTGAGGCCCCAGAACTCAGCGATGCGCGCGATAGCAGAGGTGAGGACCTTGCCATCATCGGGCTGCAATTCGAGTGGCTTTGTCGCCATAGCCTGTCCTTTCATCTGCAAGATATACACACTTAGCCCTCAAATGCAAGATTTCTGACGTTGGAAGACCGCCTCTCCGTTTGAGAAACGCCCGACCATTTTGAGTTCGCCGAACATTCGTTCGAAACGCGGCGCCACTTGGGCGAGCCAGTGGCGCGCAAGGGCCGCGCGCGGGCGATAGAAGTCGGCTTCCCAAAAGCGAGCGTCATCGCGAGGGGCGAGCCAGATCGCGGCAAGCCCGCAATAGGTCGATATCCCGCATTCGGCGAAGGCGTTGCGCAGGAGGATACGGTCCTCGCGACCGCGCCATCCATCGAAGGTCTCGAAGGAAGGAAAGGCTGCCTTTGCGGTATCGATGATATCGTCGACAAGGCACTCATAGGCCCAGTCGACATCGTCTTCTTCGCCGTCATCGAGCAGGCGAAAGGCTACTAATGAGCCGGTCGGATAGCTGACGGAACGTCCCATCTCACCGCTCCTCAAGCTGCACTCGCAAGATCGACATCGGTCTCGCCTTCACTTGATTTGTATTCGCCCAGTTCGAGCAGCAAGGTGGCTGCCTCCTCGGCCTTCGCTGCGGCGGTCAGGATCGCGCGCTCGTCCTGCTTAAGGATCTTGAGCCAGGACGCGATATAACTGGCGTGATGATCGAGGTGCGTGACCGGAAGCCCCAGTTCGGCACCCAGGATGGCCGACGACAGCTCGGCGATCAGTTCTTCGGCAGCATATGCGTCGCTGCCGAAGCGGTTCTTGAGATCGCGATCGAGCCGCGAGGAATGACCGGTCCAGTGCGACAGCTCGTGCGCGAGAGTCGCATAGTAGTGGTCATAGGCTTCGAAAAGTTCGGCAGGCGGCATAGTGACGCGGTCGCGCAACGGCTCGTAATAGGCCTGTGCGCCATGATGGCGTAGGTTGGCACCTACTTGGCCGAAGAAGGCATCGAGCCGCACTTCGCGGCCTTCGGGCTCGAGGGCTGCGACCAGTGGCTTGGGATGGTAGAATTCGGGAAGGCCATCGCACTGGTCGGCGTTGAATACCGAATAGGCCTTCAGCACGCGGCGCTTCTCCGTGTCCTGCCCGCCTTCAGCGGTTTCGACCTCCTTGGTGTAGCTCTTGTAGAAGATCGCGATGGTTGACTTCTCGCCTTTGCGGACCTGACCGCCGAGCTTCTGGCACTGGCGGTATGTCATCCAGTAAGGAGAGGCGTATCCGCAGGCATCGGCCACCATCCAGAGCCAGAAGGTATTCATGCCGCGATACGGTGTCCCGCAGGAGCGCAGCGGGCGAGAAACCGGCAAGCCACGCCACGGTTTGACCCAGGGCTTGGTACCCCCTTCTAGCTTTGCGATGATCGCGGCAGTGATGCGCTGAGCTGGCGAAGCCGAAACAGTGCGGCGGGATTTGGTCATCGATTGTCTCCTGATCGCCGGGACGGAATTGTCCAGGCTCAGGAAATGCGAAGCTCCCTCTCCTCCAGTGCTGTAGACGGTCGGGTCACAGGACATTCTAAATAAGACAAGCTTACTGGGCTCAATCAAATGTCTTGGTGCTAACGCCTAGCGAGTCGGTATCGATCACTTTCTGAGCAATTGACACGAACACGAGCTTGGAACCGCCGCGCGCCGCACATGAATTGGGTGCGGCACACTGTCATATCTGCAATAGACTGTTGCAATCCAAGAATTGAAATATGAAGCTCGATGCATGCAGCAAACTTCCGACAGTGAGTTAATGGGACGATCCCTTGCCTCCGCAGGAGGAGTTACCGAGCAATTTCGTCGAGCTTTGTTCGAACGGTTCTTCTCACGCCACCCCGAGAGGAGACATACATTTCTGAATCTTGAGGCATCTTCAATTCGCATGACTGAAGAGACAATCGAGATGATGCTCGGTCTGTCGCAAAATGAGGATTGGGTTTGGCCGCTTGTAGCCGAGCTTGTGTTTACACATCGAAGTTACGGCAGGCTCCCATGGGAAGAATACAAAACCTGGATGAGTTATCTTGTCGACGAGATTTCTGTTCGTTCGTCTGACAAGTGGGACGATGCAACCGAACATGCTTGGAGACACTGGGCTGATCAGCTTCTGGCACTGATCAATAATGCTCGAGAGGAATGGGAAAAAGCAATGCCGCCTGGCTACGTTGACGAACTAGGCAAGAGATAAAACACGGACTATGCGAATTGACAGGACGAAGGCGGCCCGCCCCGAAAGGGACGGACCGCCCGCCGAGTGACCTGGACCTGTCAGGAGGGGTCAGGCAGCCTGCTCGGCAATTTCGTTCGCGGTCTCGTCCTCAGCCAGGTCCGCAGCTTCATCCTCGACCGTTTCCTCAGGTGAACCGAAGCGCATGATCTCGGGCACCCACGCTCCCGCGCGCGACTTCACATCCGCCTCGCCGATGAAATTGCCGGAGAAGATGCGCTCGGCGGCGCTCGCCAGCTCTGCCTTCTTCGAACCTGCATAGCGACTGACCAGCTCGGGACCGCCTGCTGCATCGAGTGCTTCGAGCGTGCGCGCCTTGGCCACACGATCGAAGAAGTTGGCCGCCGTCGGCCGCCACCAATGCGCGGTTTCGATCTCGAGCAGCGACCCGAGGATTTCGTGCAGCGGCGCCGAACGATCGCCTTCGCAGGCAAGGCTCGCGACCAGCGTGCGCGATACGACATGGCCGAGCCAGGCCGAACGCGCTTCATCGCTCAACGCGCGGAAGCGTTCGAACCGTTCGACGTCGGTCTCGCCGGCACGCCAGCTCTCGTCAAGCGAGGCAGCGAATTCAGCAAGCGCTGCGCTTGCGGGCGCATCCTTGGCCTCGAAGCCGGCCACCGGTCCCGATGCGACCGAGCCGACCAGCGTCGATGCCTTCTTCGCGCGCCAGTCATGCCCATCGGCGTCTGCGAGCGTGAAGACCATGAAGTCGAGCGCAAGCGCGGGATCGTTGGCCAGATGGATCGCCAGGATATCGCGGCGCTGCATTGCGAGCTCGTCGAGCAGGCGCTGCGAAAGCGCCCCGCTCTTGCGCTTGGATTCGGCACCTGCATCAACCGGTTCGACTGCTCCGTCATCCTCGTCGATGACTTCTGCCTCCGTGTAGTACTGCGGCACCATTGCCGGTTCGCCATTGCGAGAGAGGACGAGGAACGCTCCAGCCTCCGACTTGAGCTCGTCGGCAAGCACCGGCGGACGATCGTTGAGATCGCGCATCGCTCTGTCGATCGAGACCAGTTCTTCTTCCGCCTTGGCGATCTCGCTTTCGTCGCTGTCCTCATCTTCGAGGATGGCTGCCGTCCGGTCGTAGTCGGCTTCGAGGTCGCTGAGCTCGCGAGCCTCTTCTTCCGTGAGCGGAGCTGGTTCGCATGGGAGCCGATTGAGGCCTTCGACGAGATCATGGCTGACATAGTTCCCAAGCGTGGGTCGTACCCAGCCAAGCCCGTGTTCTTCCGCGATCCTTTTCGCAGCATCATCCATCGCTTTTTGGGCAAGGTCTTCTAGCAGCGCGACATCGATCCAGCTTTCGCTGGCTTCGTCGTCGAACAGTTCGCGTTCGATGCGGCCACCTGCAGCGAGGTACGCATCGCGCCCGACCAGAACCGCGCGCGGGTCGGAACCACGCACAGTGGCATCAAGCACCATGCGGCGGATCGTATCAGGCGTGACCTGGTACCAGGCATCCTGCAGCTCGGCATAGACGTGTGCCTGGCGGTCGATGTCTGAAATCGCCCCATAGGCCTTGGCCATGTCGAGCGTGATCGCGCCTTCGGCGAGCGCTTCGAAGACACAAGGTGCGAGACCCGCCAGTCGCAGACGACCTTCGACAAAGCGGACCGTGAGACCAAACCGGCGGCCCACGTCTTCAGTGCTGGCTCCTGCCTCGATAATGGCTGCGAAAGCCTGTGCCTCGTCGGCTGGGTTCATCGCGAGGCGCTGGAAGTTCTCCGCAAGGCTCGCTTCGCGAACCTCGCTTTCCTCCCCTTCGATGACAAGGCAAGTGACTTCGTGGTTCTTGGGAAGCGTGCCTTCTTCGGCCAGTGCCTGCAGCTGAGCCAGACGGCGACCGCCGGCCTCGACTTCGAATTTTCCGCGCTTGGCCTTTCGCACGACGAGGTTCTGCAAAAGGCCTCGGGCGGCAATGTCCGCACGCAGCTGCAGGTCGGCAAGGACGTCGCTCGACTTGCGCACATTACGCGGGCTTGGGACGAGCTTCTTCAAGGGAATAGACTGGATCATGGATTGTCTCCTGATGGGTTGAGGAGCCACGCGAAGGTGCATGGCCGACAAGCCACCGGCTCCCTCCCCTCTCTTCCGTTGTGAATTGGCGAATATTGCGGTTGCGAATTACTTCGCTGCACTGCACAATCGCTACATGGAACCAACTGATGGTGCTCATGAGAATATACTGGTGCAGGCAATTGCGTACAGGCGACGAATTCTGGCCACTTACAATCGGGAACAATTGAGGTTGGAGCCGCATCTGCTGTTCTTCAGACGCGAGCACGCCTATCTGTTGGCATTCAACCCTGAAAAGCCGGTCACTCGCGATGAGGGCCCCAAGCTTGGCCAATTCAAACTGAGCGGATTGCGCGATATTGCGCTCGAAATGTCGAACTTCATCCCGATTCCGGGGTTTGCCGGACAAGCACCAAGACCTGATGACTCGGTCATAATCACGGCGATCGACGCCTTGTGACTAATTTAGGACAAGATCTGCAAGCACAGTCGATGCCTTCGACACGGGGACGAAAAGGCGCGTGCGGTAGCGGATGATCTCGGTGAAACAGCCCTTGGTCTTGTACCAGTCGAGGCGCTCAGGCGCGTAACCGGTGAGTTCAAGGCGCTGCTCACCGCCGACCAATGAGCGCTTGATGGTCAGCGCGTCATGACTGGTAAGCGGCTGGGCCGTTCCGCTTGTCAGGACCAGTCTTCCGAGCTCGGCCGGAGCCGGGCCGGACACACCCTTCAAGCCGAACGTCTCGGCAATCTTGGCAAGGTCGATATCGAGCACTTCGCGCCCGATAATCGAACTCCCGTCCTCGGCGGCAAGGCGGGTGACGCGGACATGGTCGCCAGGCAGCCGCTTCCAGACCGGGAGCAATAGCCCCGTGGCCAGATGCACTCGTTCGGTCACTGGCGAAGCCGCTGCGGCGCTTTCTTCTTCTGTCCAGAGCTTGGAGAACTCGGTTACGCCGACCTCTTCCCACAAGCTTTCTCCGAGCGCCTCGAGCGTCCAGTTGACCGATTGAAGCGGGCGGAGAAGGCGACGGCGTTCGATCACCGCGCCATCATCGGCAATGAGGCGCCGCGCCGGAACTGACAGGGCCACCTTGCCCGAGCGCGCATTGCGCAGGGGAATGGCCTGAGGGGATCCGATCTCGTGCATCCTCACGAGACGTTTGAAGCGCAGTGGACGCAATTGGCGTTTCACTTCGAGGGAAACGAGTCGGGTTTCGGCCCCCGAAACAGGATCGGTGCGGAGAACTTCATCAGACAGCACCTCGAAGCTGTCGACACGGACCGTTTCCAGCCCCAGGTCGAGCGTGCCAGCCTCGCGTGCGGCCTCGATCCGCGCTTCAACAAGTCCGAGGTATTCCTCGAAGATGCCGTTCTGCAGTGCGATCGGGAGCGCGAGGATGCGGTTCAGCCAGCGTTGAATGGTGGGAAGGTTATCGCTCAGGCCGCCATCGGGGTTCTCGAGCTTGAGTCCCGTCCTCTCGACGAAGTCCCCGAAACCAACCGCCTCGAGCTTGCCATCGTAGAGCAGGTGGAACCAGCGCGAGAGCGCGTCCTTCGCATAATCGCTTTCGAGATTGTCGGCAGGGTCAAACAGGTTCTGACCGCCAGTTTGACGTTGGCCGCGTGTGAGAGCGCCCAATGCGTCGAGCCTTCGCGCGATGGTCGAGATGAAGCGGCGTTCGCCCTTCACATCGGTTGTGACCGGGCGGAACAGCGGCGCAGAAGCCTGATTGGTCCGATTGGTGCGGCCGAGACCCTGGATCGCATTGTCGGCGCGCCACCCTGGTTCGAGGAGGAAATGTACGCGGCGCTGCTGGTTCTGCGCATCGAGGTCGGCGTGATAGGATCGCCCCGTACCCCCCGCGTCCGAGAAGATCAGAATACGTTTCGTTCCGTCCATGAAGCATTGTGCTTCGGCGACGTTGGCACTTGCGCTTCGACGTTCAAGCCGCTCCTGACCGTCGCGTCCCAAGACCAACCTGCGCGAGCGGCCCGTGACTTCCGCCACAGCTTCGGTCCCGAAGTGCTCGATGAGGGCATCGAGTGCAGTCGCTATAGGGGGCAATGCGCAAAGCTGCTCGATCGTTGCGTCGCGTGCGGCGATGGCACGTGAGCAGAGAACGGGATTGCCGTGATCGTCGCTCATCGCTTCAGAACGCAGGTTGCCCTCCTCGTCAGTGAAGACTTGCATCAGGCGCACGGGAAAGCTCTTCGCCAGATAGTCGATGACGTATTCTTTGCAGTCGCAGTTTATGTCGAGCGTCGCAGCCGGAGGCGCGGGATTGCGTCGGTTCGTCATGATTTTACTCCAGATAATTGTGCGGTTGGGGCAGCGTGGCCGAAGGCTATGCCCG
>Ga0189284_100146_pt1 | contig 97727 bp, 100 predicted proteins | sample N32C7minimetaG_FD_130314 | JGI IMG/M metagenome (GOLD analysis project Ga0189284, IMG submission 130314) | Marine microbial communities from the Costa Rica Dome - N32 C7 mini metaG | ecosystem: Environmental > Aquatic > Marine > Oceanic > Photic zone | place: Costa Rica: the Eastern Pacific...
ATAGGTGTAGTTCTCGTATCCGGTCGGATCGTCCACCGACGAGACGGCGACAAAGTCGTTCCGGTAATCCGGCCCCGACCACGCAACCTGCACCGTCGATCCGGCCTCGGCTGTGGCAGGCGCATCCAGTGTCGCGCCCAACTCGGTAACCTCGATCGGGCGCCGCCCGATGATGGTGCGATCCTGGTTGACGTAATAGCGGATCTCATAGGTGCCCGGTTCGGTCGGCATGGTCAGGCTGAGCGGCGTTCCCTCACGCGTATAGGTGTAGTTCTCATAGCCGGTCGGATCGTCGCTGCCGGAGACAGCGATGAAGTCGTTCCGGTAGTCGGGTCCGGTCCAGCTGACCTGGATGTCCGACCCGGCGACCGCGCTGTCGGGGGCATCCAGAACCGCCTCGATATCGCTGATCTCGATGGGCCGCGTGGCGATGACGACACGGTCCTGCTGCATCACATAGCGCAGCTCGTAACTGCCCGGATCGACCGGCATGGCGAGCCGCGCGGGGCTGCCCTCGCGGGTCAACGCATAGGCGGTATAGGAGGTCTCGCCCGGCAGGCCCACGGCGATGAAGTCCGGCGCATAACCGGGGCCGGTCCAGGCGATTTCGATGGTCTCACCGGCCAGGGCCGTTTCGGGCGCGTCCAGCGTGGCCGTTGCGGGCGTCACGGTCAGAGGATGCGTGGCCAGAACTTCGCGCCCCGTGCCGAGCGTGTAGCGCAGCTCGTAGCTTCCGGGCAGCGACGGCACGCGCAATTGGGCGGGGTTGCCGTCGCGGGTCAGTGAATAGGTGGCGTAGGTTGCCTCCCCCACGGGCCCTGCGGCGATGAAGTCGCTTTGCGCGTCGGGGCCGGTCCAGCCCACCTCGATTGTCGAGCCTGCGACCGCGGTTTGCGGGGCCTCAAGCGTTGCGGGGATCGGCGTGACAGTGATCGGCTGTTCGGCCAGCACCCGCCGCAACCCGGCATGATAATATTGCACCAGGTAGTCGCCGGGGTCTGTCGGCAAGGTGATCTGTGTCGGATTGCCCTGCGAGGTGGCGATGCGCGCAGCGGTCGGCTGGCCGTCGGGACGGGCTATGACAATGGCGTCATTTGCCGCATCCGGCCCGGTCCAGTCGACCGGAATCGTGGTGCCGATCGGCGCGGTATCGGGGGCTGACACCGTTGCCTCGGGCACGATTTCGGGCAGCACGAGCGTGACCACCTGATCCTGGCCCGCGACGACGGTAAAGACGCCCTCATGCGTGGTTTCCTGCGCCATGCGGTAAAGCTGGATGCGGTAGTCCCCGGCGGGCAGGGGGGCGCTGATCGCGGGGGCCTGCACGGCCTCGATGATCTGCTGGTCGGCGGTGGTGAAAACCTCCCACATCAGAGGCGACACGGGCGCGGTGTTGTCGGGCGCGACAACGGCCTGCATGGTGATGGTGGCGGGCGGCGGCGGGGCCGGGGCCACGACCACCTGCTCCAGCGCATCGGCCAGTTCCGCCGCGTTCGAGGCGGTCAGGAATTGCCCCCCGGTATTTTCCGCAAGGCACTGCAATTGCGCGCGATCTTCCTGTTCGGACACGTCAAATCCGATCACATGCGCGGTAAAGTCGATGCCTGCCTCCTCCAGCGCCAGACCGACGGCGCAGGGGTCGGCGTTGCAGGTCTCGCGCCCGTCCGAGACCAGGATCACGGTCGCGGGGTTCTCCGTGTAGCGCAGCTGTTCGGCGGCCTGGATGACCGCATCCGAGAGCGGCGTGCGCCCGCGCGGGTTCACCTCGTTCACGATCTGGGCGATCTGGTCGCGATTGCCGATACCGGGCTGCACCATGGTCTCGATATCCGAGCAATCGCCGCGCCGGTTATGGCCATACATCGTCAGCCCTAGCGCCATATCCGCGGGGATCTGCGTCAGCAAATCGCCGATCACCTCGCGCGCGATGACGATCTTGTTGACCCCGTCGATCTGGCCCCACATCGAGCCCGAGGCATCCAGCACGAGGATCGTGGCGGCCTGGTCGCGGTCCTGGGCCGAGACGGGCAGGGCGGCGAGGAATGGCAGAAGAAGGGCGGAGAGCAAGCGGCGCATCGGACTAAAACCTGTTTCGGAAAATGGAATGGAACCATGCTACGTCCGATTCGGGGTTTTTGTGAAGCGTTGTGACGCGGGGCCTTGACCTTCGGCGGGTGCAGGATCATCGCCCTGACCATGGATGATGAAACGCAATGGGGGCAGGTCTGGCTGCTGTTCGGGGTAGGCCTGGCCGGCGCGGCGCAGTTTGCCAAGCTGTCGCTGACCTTCGCAGCCCTGGCCGCGCTCTATGACCGATCCGCCCCGATGCTGGCCCTGTCGCTGACGGCGGTCAGCGGGGCGGGCATCGTGCTTGGCGCGCTGGCGGGGTTCGGCGTGGCGCGCTACGGCCCGCGAAAGGTGCTGATCGGGGCGCTGATCTTGGGCGGTATCCTGTCGCTTCTGCAATCGCTGGTGCTGCCCTTCCCGCTTTTCATCGTCAGCCGCATCCTTGAAGGCATGGCGCATCTCTCCATCGTGGTCGCGGCCCCCGTCCTGATGATCCGCGCCTCGGCGCGCAAGGATTACCCGATGGTCATGGCCCTCTGGGCGGGGTATTTCGGCGTCGGTTTTGCAATGGTCGGCGCGGCCCTGCCGCTGCTGTTGGACCGGATCGGCCTGCAAGGCATCTGGGCATTGCACGGCGCGCTGATGCTGGCGCTGGCGGGCGCGGTGGCCTCGCGGCTCTCCTCGGGGCCGCGCGGGCGCGAGGTCTGGCCGGGTTTCCTGACCTATCACCGCCGCCTCTACAGCCACCCCAACCGCGTGGCGCCGGGGCTTGGCTTCTTCGCGCATACGCTTGTCTTCATGGCGTTTCTCACCTTCCTGCCGCCCTTCATCGCGGGGCCGCTGCCGGTGGCGCTGGTGGCGGGGCTTCTGCCGCTGATCGCGCTTGTCGGTATTTTCCTCTCCGGCATCCTCGCTGCCCGCATCCCGCCCGTGCGCCTGATGATGCTGTCCTATGCCATGACGGTGGGGATGCTGGCACTGCTGGCCATCGCGCCCGCGACTTTGGCGCCCTGGCTCGGGTTTCTCGCCTTCATCGTCATCGGCATCGCGCCGGGGGCCGCCTTCGCCGCCATCCCCGCGTTGAACCACGACGCCACCGGCCAGGCCGAGGCCAACGGGGCCGTGGCGCAGCTTGGCAACCTGGGCACCGGCCTTGGCAGCCCGCTTTTCGCGCTGGCGCTCGGGGCGGGGGGCTTTCCCGGCCTTCTGGTGCTCGCGGCGCTGATCTCGATCGCGGGCATCGTGGCGCTTGGCTGGATATCGCACCGGATCGTGCGGCAATGAGGGGAAAGCCGGTTTGTTCTATCTCTGTTCCGCTTTTTCGGTTGGAGACTCGGCCCGCGTCCCCTATCTCTTAATCAAACCTATCCGGGGGCAGGCATGGCCGAGCTGAAAAACATCGAGGTGCGCGGCGCGCGCGAGCATAATCTCAAGAATATCGACGTGGACATTCCGCGCGATCAGCTTGTGGTCATCACCGGGCTGAGCGGCTCGGGCAAGTCCAGTCTGGCGTTTGACACGATCTATGCCGAGGGCCAGCGCCGCTATGTGGAATCGCTCAGCGCCTATGCGCGGCAGTTCCTCGACATGATGGAAAAGCCGGATGTCGATCACATCTCGGGCCTCTCGCCTGCGATCTCCATCGAGCAGAAGACCACGTCGAAGAACCCCCGCTCCACCGTCGGCACGGTGACCGAGATCTACGACTACATGCGGCTTCTCTTCGCCCGCGTCGGCACGCCCTATTCGCCCGCCACCGGACAGCCGATCGAGGCGCAACAGGTGCAGGACATGGTCGACCGCGTGATGGCGATGGAGGAGGGGACGCGCGGCTACCTGCTGGCCCCGATCGTGCGCGACCGCAAGGGTGAATACCGCAAGGAAATGCTGGATCTGCGCAAACAGGGCTTTCAGCGGGTCAAGGTCGATGGCGCGTTCCACGAGCTGGACGAGCCGCCCACGCTGGACAAGAAATTCCGCCATGACATCGACGTTGTGGTCGACCGGATCGTGGTCCGTGAAGGCGTCGAGACGCGGCTGGCCGACAGCTTCCGCACCGCGCTGGACCTCGCTGATGGCATCACCATCCTTGAGACTGCCCCCAAGGAAGGCGACCCGGAACGCATCACCTTCTCGGAAAAATTCGCCTGTCCGGTCTCGGGCTTTACCATCCCCGAGATCGAGCCGCGCCTCTTTTCGTTCAACGCGCCCTTCGGGGCCTGCCCGGCCTGCGACGGCCTCGGTGTTGAACTCTTTTTCGACGAGCGCCTCGTTGTGCCGGACATCACCCTGACGCTGGAGAACGGCGCGCTGGCCCCGTGGCGCAAGGGCAAATCGCCCTATTTCATCCAGACCATCGAGGCCATCGCGCGCCATTACGGGTTCGACCCGAAAACACCCTGGAAATCGCTGCCCGAAGATGTTCAGCAGGTCTTCCTGCGTGGCTCGGGCGAGGCCGAGATCCCGTTCCGCTATGACGATGGCGGCCGCGTCTACGAGGTCACGCGCAGCTTTGAAGGCGTGATCCCCAACATGCAGCGCCGCTACCGCGAGACCGATTCCGCCTGGATCCGCGAGGAATTCGAGCGCTACCAGAACAACCGCCCCTGCGGCGCCTGCGGCGGCTACCGCCTGCGCGAGGAGGCGCTGGCCGTGCGGATCGGGCCGCGCGACGATCTGCGCCATATCGGCCAGGTCGTGCAGATGAGCATACGTGAGGCCGCCGACTGGTGCGCCACCGTGCCCGACCACCTGACCGCGCAAAAGAACGAGATTGCCCGCGCCATCCTCAAGGAGATTCGCGAGCGGCTCGGCTTCCTGAACAATGTGGGTCTCGAATACCTGACACTGTCCCGCAATGCCGGCACGCTTAGCGGTGGTGAAAGCCAGCGCATCCGGCTGGCCAGTCAGATCGGCTCGGGCCTGACCGGCGTGCTCTACGTGCTGGACGAGCCCTCCATCGGGCTGCACCAGCGCGACAATGACCGCTTGCTCACGACGCTGAAGAACCTGCGCGACCAGGGCAACACGGTGATCGTGGTGGAACATGACGAGGAGGCGATCCGCGAGGCTGATTACGTCTTCGATATCGGCCCCGGTGCGGGCGTACATGGCGGGCAGGTCGTCTCCAAGGGCACACCTGCCGACATCATCGCCGACAGCGCCTCGATCACCGGGCAATACCTCTCCGGCGCGCGCGAGATCAGCGTGCCCGCAACCCGGCGCCAGGGTAACGGCAGGGCGGTCACCGTGGTGGGCGCGACCGGCAACAACCTTCAGGATGTCACCGCCGACTTCCCCCTGGGCAAATTCGTCTGCGTCACCGGCGTCTCGGGCGGTGGCAAATCCACCCTGACCATCGAGACCCTGTTCAAGACCGCCTCGATGAAGCTGAACGGCGCCCGCCAGACGCCCGCGCCCTGCGAGACCATCAAGGGGCTGGAGCATCTCGACAAGGTCATCGACATCGACCAGCGGCCCATCGGCCGCACCCCGCGCTCGAACCCCGCCACCTATACCGGCGCCTTCACGCCCATCCGAGACTGGTTCGCGGGCCTGCCCGAATCCAAGGCGCGCGGCTACAAGCCGGGGCGGTTTTCGTTCAACGTCAAGGGCGGGCGCTGCGAAGCCTGCCAGGGCGATGGCGTGATCAAGATCGAGATGCACTTCCTGCCGGATGTCTACGTCACCTGCGAGACCTGCAAGGGCGCGCGGTACAACCGCGAGACATTGGAAATAAAATTCAAGAACAAGAGCATAGCCGACGTTCTTGACATGACGGTTGAAGAAGCGCGTGCCTTCTTCAAGGCGGTGCCGAGCATCCGCGACAAGATGGAGGCGCTGTCCCGCGTGGGCCTCGACTATATCAAGGTCGGCCAGCAGGCGACGACATTGTCAGGCGGCGAGGCGCAGCGGGTGAAGCTCTCCAAGGAGCTTGCCAAACGCTCCACGGGCCGCACACTCTATATCCTGGACGAACCCACCACCGGCCTGCATTTCGAGGATGTGCGCAAGCTGCTGGAGGTGCTGCACGAGTTGGTCGACCAGGGCAATTCGGTCGTGGTGATCGAGCATAATCTCGACGTGATCAAGACCGCCGATCACATCATAGATATCGGCCCCGAAGGCGGCGATGGCGGAGGGCGCATCGTGGCAACCGGAACGCCCGAGGAGGTCGCGGGGATCAGTTCCTCGCATACCGGGCATTACCTCGCCCCGATGTTGGAGCGCCAACTGGCCGCTGAATAAGCCGATTGCTTGCAAGTGGCGGAGCGCGCCAGGTTCGGACCTCAGAGGCCCCGCGCCTTGGCCCGGTCCCAGAGCGCGTCCATTTCCTCCAGGTCGCTGTCGTCGCAGGAGCGGCCCTGCAGCGCCAGTTCCGCCTCGATAAACGCGAAGCGGCGGCTGAACTTGGCGTTCGCACCGCGCAGGGCCACCTCCGGATCGACCTTCAGGTGCCGCGCAAGGTTGGCCATGACGAAAAGCAGATCGCCCATTTCCTCGGCGATCCTGTCTTGCGGCAGGCGGTCCCGCGCCTCGGCCAGCTCGCCCGCTTCCTCGGCGATCTTTGCCAGGACCTGGACGATCTCGGGCCAGTCGAAGCCGACCCTTGCGGCGCGTTTTTGCAGTTTCTCGGCCCGCATCAGGGCAGGCAGGTTCAACGCCACATCCTCCAGCACACCGGTTTGCGCACGGCCCGCGCGTTCGGCGGCCTTCACAGCCTCCCAATCGCGGGTCTGCTGTTCGGCGGATTTCTCGCGGCTCTCATTGCCGAACACATGCGGGTGGCGGGCGACCATCTTGTCGGCGACGCCGCGCACGATGTCGTCGAAGCTGAACGCGCCCGCCTCCTCGGCCATCGCGCCGTGATAGACGACCTGCAACAGCAGGTCGCCCAACTCGCCGCGCAAATCCTCCATCGAGCCGCGCTCGATCGCGTCGGCGACCTCGTAGGCTTCCTCGATCGTGTAGGGCGCGATGGTCTCGAAGCTCTGTTCGATATCCCAGGGGCAGCCCGTTTCGGGATCGCGCAAGCGGCGCATGATTTCCAGAAGGCGCGGCATGCCGCCTGCGGTGTCGTGAATCAGGGCGTCTTTCATAACCCCTGTCATAGGCCGGATGCGCGCAATGAAAAAGGCCCGGCGGGGGGCCGGGCCTTTCCATGTCTGCAGGTCTCGCGGGATCAGAACCGGAACGCGGCGCGCAGCGAGACCGAGTTGTGGTTCATGTCGATCTCCTGACCGGCCACGGCGGGGTTGTCGCCCTCCAGCTCGCGGCCCGTATATTGCAGGCCGACCGAGAACTGGTCCGAGACCAGGTATTCGACGCCGAGGCCATAGTTCCAGCCATCGAGGTCTTCATCGGCCCCGCCTTGCGAGAACTCGCCCATCGAATACCCGGCCAGTGCGTAGAACTGCACGTTGTCGATGGCATAGCCGACACGGCCGCTCAGATCGAGGACGTTGTCCATGCTTGCGCCCGCGACGCCTTCCACGTTCTGGTCGCCGGTGTCGTAATAGGCCAGCTCACCGCCGTAGACGATATTGCCGGACTGGAAGAGGTAGCCGCCGAAGATGTTGGCGCCATTGCTGTCATCCAGGTCGAACGACCCGCCACCGGGGTTCGAGTAGTCGAGATCGCCGGAATACATGGAATAGCCGAGGCCGACATAGCCGCCGGTCCAGTCGGTGAACTGGGGCGTGGGCGCGGTGTAGACGGGGGCGGGCTCCTGCACGGTCTCACCTGCGCCGCCTGCGAATGCGGTCGCGCCGGTCAGGGCCAGGATCGAGGTAGAGAGAATAAGGGTCTTCATCGGATTTCTCCTGTGTTTGCTTGCGTGCTCGATGCGCTCGATAACCAAGCGCTCGGTGCCACAACCCGACAGGTGGGCGGTTGGGTCCGTGATTGAAGAAATCCCGCCCGGATCGGGCGTGAGGCTGTTGCATTCCTGCACTTGGGACAATCTGGCGCGGTAGCGGCGGTGCAGCGATTCCTGCTGGAAAATCAGTGCTTTTCGGCCCTGAGATAGCTGCGCATCCCGTAAAGCAGGGGCGATCCCTGGCTGACCGTCACATCTTCCACCGCGCCGATGCAAATATGATGCGTTCCGATCTTGTCAGCGGAGACCAGCCGACAATCGAAACTGACCAAGGCGCCTTTCAGCCGAGGCGCGCCGGTCGGGCCCGCATCGAAGCCCGCGGCGTTGAACTTGTCGCCATCGGGCGCGGGGCGGCGGCTGGAAAAGACGTCCGAAATATCGACCTGCTCGCGTGCCAGCACGTTGACGCAGAAGCAGCCGTTCTCCAGCAGCACGGGCAGGGTGGTGGCGCTGGCATTGAGGCAGACCAGCAGCGTCGGCGCCTCGCCATCGGCGGAGACGGGCGTCATCGCGCTGACCGTCACGCCCTGGCGTCCTGCCGGTCCATCGGTGGTCACGATGCTGACCGAGGCGGCGGCGAGGCTCATCCCGTCGATGAAAGCCTGTCTCACGTCGTCATCGGTCATGCTGATCCTGCCCTTTTTGCGCGCGTCCCGTCCTTCACTTGATGCACCGGGGGGCCTCTGCGATGCAAGACGCGGTTGCCTTTGGCGTGAAACGGCGCTTTGGATGGGGCAGATCGAACGGGGAGGCCGCGCAATGGCATTGGAAGATGCGAAACACGATGTGGATGGGGCATTCACGCGGCGCGATCTGCGCGGGTTGTCGTCGGAGAACACCTTTGGCGGGGCCACCAGCTTCCTGCGCCGCCGCTACACCAAGGATCTGGCGGGCGTCGACATCGCCATCACCGGCGTGCCCTTCGACCAGGCGGTGACGAACCGGCCCGGCACAAGGCTTGGCCCCCGCGCGATTCGGGCGGCCAGCGCGCTTCAGGTCAACGATCCGCCCTATGGCTGGGACGGGTTCGATCCGCTGAGCGAGTTGGCGATTGCCGATTACGGCGACCTGGCCTTCGACTACGCGCGCATGGCCGATTTTCCCGCTGCATTGGAGGCGCATGCGTCCGGCATCCTGTCCCAAGGTGCCGCGATGATCGCGCTTGGCGGGGATCATTCGATCACGCTGCCCCTGCTGCGCGCGCATGTGAAGAGGCATGGGAAACTGGCGCTCATTCAATGCGACGCCCATACCGATACCTGGCCCGATGATGAGCCCGCCCGCGTCGATCACGGCACCTTCACCTACAAGGCGGTGCAGGAGGGGCTGATCGACGTCGCACGCTCAGTCCATATCGGCATCCGCACGGTGGTCGAGGATAACCTTGGCATCGAGGTGCTGGACGCGCGCAAGGTGCATGAGCAGGGGCCAGCCGCGATAGCAAGACGTGCGCGTGAGATCGTGGGCGATGCGCCCTGTTACCTCAGCTTCGATATCGACTGCCTCGACCCTGCCTTTGCCCCCGGCACCGGAACGCCGGTCTGGGGCGGGCTCAGCTCGGGCCAGGCGGCGATCGTGATGCGCGACTTGGCGGGGATCGCCCTGGTCGGCGGCGACGTGGTCGAGGTCTCGCCGCCTTTCGACACGGCCGAGATCACCGCCGTCGCGGGCGCGCATGTGGCGATGGAGCTGATCTGCCTCTGGGGCTGGACGCGAAGATGAACGGATGGATTTCCGCACCCGGCCCGATTAAGGTTTCGCCAAGGCAGAAGAACGGGGCAGGCAGATGGCGGTAGGGATCTTCGACAGCGGATTGGGCGGGCTCACGGTGCTGGAGGCGGTGACCAAGCGCCTGCCGGACGTGCCCTTCGTCTATTACGGTGACAACGCGCATACGCCCTATGGCGTGCGCGATGCCGACGACATCTATGCGCTGACCACCGCCGGGGTGGATCGCCTGTTCCAGGCCGGCTGTGACCTGGTGATTCTGGCCTGCAACACCGCCTCCGCCGCCGCCCTGCGCCGGATGCAGGAGGGGTGGGTGCCCGAGGGCAAGCGCGTCCTCGGCGTCTTCGTGCCCCTGATCGAGGCGCTGACCGAACGCAACTGGGGCGACAATTCCCCGCCGCGCGAGGTGGCCGTGCAGCATGTCGCACTTTTCGCCACGCCGACCACGGTCAGCAGCCGCGCGTTCCAGCGCGAACTGGCCTTCCGCGCCATCGGGGTGGACGTGGAGGCGCAACCCTGCGGCGGTGTCGTCGATGCGATCGAGGAGGGCGACATGATCCTGGCCGAAGCGCTCGTGCGCTCCCATGTCGAGGCGCTGCAACGCCGGATGCCGAAGCCGCAGGCCGCGATCCTGGGCTGCACGCATTACCCGCTGGTGCAGGAGGTGTTCCAGGCCGCGCTCGGGCCCGATGTCGCGGTCTATTCGCAGCCTGACCTGGTCGCGGCAAGCCTTGCCGATTACCTGGAGCGCCGCCCGGGGATGATCGGGCCGGGGACCGAGCCTGCCTTCCTGACATCGGGCGATCCGGCCCGCGTCTCGAACAAGGCGGTGCAATTCCTGCGCCGCAAGATCGAATTCGTAGCCGCCTGAAATGGTGTTCTGAATCAGTGCATTGTCAGGAGATGTTAAAGTTGATCCGCGCCAAATGGCCGCGCGGTCTTTGCCACGGTCGCAAAGAGGTTTATCTTTGCGCTGCGTAGAAGAGGAATTGCAACGATGCGCGGGCTCAAGAAACAACGCCGGATCCAGATCATCATCATCGCCGCCGTGCTGCTGGCCGGGGCATCGGTGCTGATCGGCTACGGGCTGCGCGATGGTATCAATTTCTTCCGCACACCCACGGAAGTGGCCGAAACCGCGCCGCCGTCGGATGAGGTGTTCCGCATCGGCGGGCTGGTCCTGGACGGCTCGATGCAGCCGGGCGAGGGCGCGGAGTTCAGCTTTGTCGTCACCGATGGCGGCGCCGACATCCCGGTGCGCTACATCGGCAGAGATGCGGCCCCGGACCTCTTTGGCGAGGGGCAGGGCACGATCGCGACCGGCACCTATCAGGACGGCGTGTTCCTGGCCACCGAGCTGCTTGCGCGCCACGATGAGACCTACATGCCCGTCGAGGTGATCGACGCACTTGAGGAACAGGGCGTCTACCGCACCTCCGAAGGCAGCTGAATAAACCGCGCAGCGTTTTAGCACAATTTTAACGGATTTGCCCTCAATCTCATGGCAGTTGCCCCCGGGAATCGGGGGGAGCAGCCCTAGAACGGGGCATGACCTGGAACCTTGAGCATGGAGGGCTGAGCCATGCTGTCGGTTCGCCAAATTGCATCTGAGATTGTCGCCCGCGAGGGGGGCTTCGTGAACGATCCGAACGACCCCGGCGGGGCCACGAATTTCGGCGTCACCATCCACACGATGCGCGGCCTCGGCCTCGATCTGGATGGCGATGGCGATGTCGATGTGGCCGATGTGCGCCTGATGACGGCGGATCGTGCCACCGAGATCTTCATCGAACATTACTACACCCGGCCCCGCATCGACCGATTGCCCGAGGCGCTGCAATCTTCCGTCTTCGACATGCAGGTCAATGCCGGCGCGGGGGCGGTGCGCATCCTGCAACGCCTCTTGCGCGATATGGGGTTCGACATCGCCGTCGACGGCACCATCGGGCCGCAGACGATCGCGGCGGCCCAGGCGGCCTATGCCCAGGCCCCCGATCATCTGGTCGATGCCTATGGCATTGCGCGGCGCAATTTCTACTACCGTCTGGCCGACCGCCGCCCGGCTTCGCGCCGCTATGCGACACGGCGCGATGGCGGCAAGGGCGGCTGGATCCTGCGGGCGGAGGAGTTCATTTCGCCGCGCTACCACCTGACGGATGCCGAACACCGGGCGCGGGTAGCGGCATGGGGCTGATCTCGCGCGCGCTTGGAAATGCCCGCACGGTGCAGGCGGTGGGAGAGGCGGCGTCAGGCGTGGCCGAAGTCTTCCGCGCCAATGAAACCCGCCGGATGGAATTGTCGGCGCAAGCACAGCGCGCCGCGTTGGATGCGCATGGCGATGAGTTTCAATACGGTCGCGGCGGCTGGTTCGACCGGCTGGTCAATGGAATCAATCGCTTGCCGCGCCCGATGCTGGCGCTTGGCACGCTTGGCCTCTTCGTCTTCGCGATGGCCGATCCCGGTGCCTTCGCCGCCCGCATGGTGGGCCTGCGCGAAGTGCCCGAGCCGCTGTGGTGGCTTCTGGGCGCGATTGTCAGCTTCTATTTCGGCGCGCGGGAAATGTATTATTTCCGCAGCCCGCGTGGCGCGCCGATGCCGAGGATGCCGCGCCCTGAGGCGGAAGGCGACCCGGCAGACCCCGAGCGATCCGCCGAGAACCCGGCCCTGAGCGCCTGGCGCGCGGACCGCGACAGCTAATCCCCTAGCCCAAGCTCGACCCGCGATGTCGCACCGATATCGGCGAAAACCTCGGTCATCAGGGCGATGGCGCTGGCGAAGACCGCTTCGGGCACATGTTCGTTGGCGGCGTGCTGGCTGCATCCCGGGTAGGAATGTGGCACCCAGACAGAGGGCAGGCCGAGCGTCTCGGTAAAGACGTGATTGGGCAGCGACCCGCCGAGCGAGGGCAGGAGGGCTGGGGCCGTGCCGGTGCTGCGGGTGATGGAACCGGTGACAACCGATACGAACGGATGTGAGAGCGGCGTGGCCGAGGCCGGAAACCGCGCCTCATGTTCCCTGATCGAAACGTAATCGAAGCCAGACGCGTCCAGATGCGCCCGCAGGTTGGGCAGCAGCGCGTCCTCGTCCAGGCCGGTCACATAGCGCAGCTGGATATGCGCCGTGGCTTCGGGCGGGATGGCGTTGACGGGCGGGATCCGGCCCGCGGTCAGGGAAAGCACCTCGACCGCCGACCAGCCATGGACCCGTTCGGCGGGGGTCAGGCCGGGTGCGCCCCAACCCGCGTCGATCTCGCCCCCTGCCGGTGTGATCCCCTTGAGGGCATCGCGGGTTTCCTCGGGCAGGGCGTCCGGAACCCAACCCGGCACCTTGCAGGCCCCGTCCGGCCCGATGATCGCGGCCAGGACATGCGCCATTTCCGTTGCGGGGTTGCGCAGGAGGCCGCCGAAATTGCCCGAATGCCGCCCGTCCTCGCGGTGGCGGATGGTCAGCTCCACCCCCAACCCGCCCCGCGCGCCAAGGAACACGGTCGGCTGATCCGCGCGCAGGCGCGGCCCGTCCGAGGCCAGCAACAGGTCGGCGTTCAGGCGCGGTTTCAGGGCCGCGCAAACCGCCTCCAGCCCCGGTGAGCCAACCTCCTCGCCCATCTCGATCAGCCAGTGCAGGTTGAAGCCGAGCCGCCCCTGGCGGTCGAGAACCCGTCGGATCGCAGTGAAATTGACCAGGAACTGGCCCTTGTTGTCGGCCACCCCGCGCCCGAAGAGCGCGCCGTCGCGCGGGGTCAGCGTCCAGGGGTCCAGCCCGTCCTGCCACTGGCCCTCCATCCCCGGAACCGTGTCGGCATGCGAATAGCTGAGCAGCGTCGGCAGGCCGCCATCCTCGATCCGCGAGGCCAGCAGGATCGGCGGATGCGGGCCGGTGATCACCTCGGTGTCGAACCCCGCCGGGGTCATCAGTGCCGCGATATGGGCAAGGCAGGCGTCATGCGCGGCCCCGGCGCCCGGTTCGGTCGGGAAGGCGACCAGCGCGGCAAGTTCCGCGCGGAAATGATCCATATCGGCTTGGGTCACGGCGTGGCGCAGGTCAGGGGGCGGCTGGCGGTATCGCCGATGTGGTATTCGACCTCACCGTCGATACCGGCAATCGGGATCGGAGCCTCGCCCGGAGCGGGGCGGTATTCGGGGCCGGTTGCGTAGGGCAGGAGGGTCGTTTCGCCCTCCCGGCAGACAGTGCTGCCCGCGCGCGCCAGGCTCAGGTCGAAGGCGCAGGCCTGTTCGGCCAGGGCGGTGCCGGGATCGGGCGGGTGGCTCCAGAAGATGTCGAGGTCGCACCCGACCGGGCAATGCCCCGGCGCGGTGGCGACAAGGCGCACGCGGCCCTCGAAATAGAGCGCGCGGCCGTTGGTGTTGCGGGGCGGTTCGATGCTGGCCATGCCGCCTGCGAAGACGGGGCGCTGTGCCTCGATCATGGCGCGCGCGGCGCTGGCCTCGCCTGGGGCCTGCATGACGAGGGCGCAAAGCTGTGCCCCGGCAGGGGCGTTGGCGATGGTTACCTCTATCATGTCGGCGGCGGCAGGCGAGGCGGCGAGGATCGCGGCGAACAGGGCAGGGCGAATGGGCATCGGGCCTCCTGGTGTCTGCGGCAGGGCGGGGCAGTCAAGGCGCCTTTGACTGTAGCGCCGCGCGGGGCCTGTGCCAATTGTTCTGATCAAGCGGGCGGCGCCCGGTCGACCGAGCGCTCTTGCGGCCCGTCGACGGGCCGCATCCCCATTCCGCGCTCGGAGAGCTTGACTTCGCCGCGGCCGCAAGGCTTTAGCGACGGGCCGATCCCCGCCAGCCCGGAGCCGCCCATGCCCGTTCTCGACATCCTCATCCTGCTTGCCGCCGCCTTCGGGGCAGGTGTCCTGAACACCATCGCGGGCGGCGGCACCTTCCTGACCTTTCCGGCGCTGGTCCTGACCGGGGTGCCGCCCGTTGCCGCCAATGCGACCAGCGCGGTGGCGGTGTTTCCGGGCTACCTGGGCGGGGCGCTCGGGTTCCGGGCGGAACTGGCCGCGTTCGACCGCGCCCGCCTGATCCGCCTCACGCTGATCACGCTGGCGGGGGGCATTGTCGGCTCGGGCCTTCTGCTGGTCTCCTCGAACGAGGCGTTCTCGCTTGTCGTGCCCTTCCTGCTGCTGGCCGCAACGCTGGCCTTCCTCTTCGGCGACCGCATCCGCATCTGGGCCGCCGCCCGCGCCCGCAGCCTGACGCCCGAGGGCGCGGCGGGCCTCTTCGCGGTCAGCATCTATGGCGGCTATTTCAATGGCGGGCTCGGCATCGTCCTGCTGGCTCTCTTCGCGCTGTGGGGGATGGTGGACCTGCACCGGATGAACGGGCTGAAAACCGGGCTCAGCTTCGCGCTGTCGGCGATCTCGGTGGCGGTCTTCGCTGTCGCCGGGCTGGTCGTCTGGCCACAGGCGGTGATGATGATGGTGGCGGCGACCCTGGGCGGCTATCTGGGGGCGCCCATTGCCCGCGCCCTGCCGCGCGAGGCCGTCCGCTGGCTGATCGCGCTGATCGGGTTTGGCATGAGCGCGATTTTCTTCGCGCGGCTCATGGGGTAGGCGGTCATATCACCTCCGGCACAAGCATCCAGATGCCCATCCCCAACATCACCAGATTCTCGGTCAGCGAGATCATCCCGAGCGGCACATTGGACTCGCCGCCGACACAGGCGCAGGTGATCTCGCGCTTGTCGATATAGACCGCCTTGATCACGCTGATCGACCCGACCAGGCCGATGAACATGCTGACGGGCGCCACCAGCCAGATCAGCGCGCTGCCGGTGCCAAAAAGGGCCATCATGCCGACGGCGGCATAGAGCTCGGCCACGGGGTAGACATAGGCGTAGGGCACGAAGCGCCGCGCCAGCAGGTCATAGCCCAGGAACCCGTTCACGAAACCGCCGATATCGCGCAGCTTCTGGATCGCAAGGCCGGCCATGGCGGTGGCGAAGAACCATTTGAGCCAGGTGAAGATCGGGAACCCGTCATAGAGGTTGGCCACCACCGCCAGCGCGATCAGGGCGGCGGCCCCGAAAATGGCGATCACCGGCTGGTAGGTGGTGTCGCCTTCCTCCAGCACGTGGTGACCGAAATGCGCCTTGAGATCGTCAAACCCGCCGATCCGCTTGCCGTCGATATAGGTCTGCGGCGTGGTCTTGACGCCCTCCTTTTCCATGAAGGCATCGGTTTTCTCGCGGGTTTCCAGCCGGTGATCCTCGACCTCGTAGCCATGCCATTTCAGCAGCCAGAGCGATTTCAGCCCGAACGGGCAGAGATGGCCCGGCATGGCCATGCGATAGAGTTCTGCGGTCTTCGTGTCGGTGGCGCTGTGGGATGCGGTTGCGTCGGTCATGGGGACCCTCCCGGTCAGGGGTCGGTTTCCCGACAAACGCACGCGCGCGGCGCCAGGTTCCCCCAGGGGCGGAGGACCGGATCAGACTCCTCCAATAGTCTTGATGTGCCTTGCGATCTGCTCGATCCCCTTGCGGTGCCTCAGTGCCGCGAATTCGGTCGGCAGATCGCCCCGCATTCGTGCCGCATCGCGCTCCATCACGCCCAGATCGGCGCCGACATGGGGGGCGAGGTCCGTCTTGTTGATCACCAGGATATCGGAGCGGGTGATCGCAGGCCCGCCCTTGCGCGGGATCTCTTCGCCGGCGGCCACGTCGATGACGTAGATCGTGAGGTCGGCAAGCTCGGGGCTGAAGGTCGCGGACAGGTTGTCGCCGCCGCTTTCGATCAGCACGATATCGAGGTCTGCGTGGCGGGCGTTCATCCGTGCGATGGCGGCGAGGTTGATCGAGGCGTCCTCGCGGATGGCGGTGTGCGGACAGCCCCCGGTCTCGACCCCGATGATCCGGTCCGAGGGCAGGATCTGCATCCGCGTCAACGCCTCGGCATCCTCCTGGGTGTAGATGTCATTGGTAATCACGCCGATCGAATGGGTCTCGCGGAAGATCTCGGCCAGGGCTGCGGTGAGCGTGGTCTTGCCCGCGCCGACCGGGCCGCCGATGCCGATGCGAAGGGGTCCATGGGGGCTGGTCATGTGCGGAATATCCTCGTGGTCTGGGTTTCGTGATGCATCGCGGCGATGTCGGTGAGGAAGGCGGTGCCGGAAAGCCGGGCCAGGTCGCCCTTCGCCGTTGCCTCGGCCAGTGCCGGGATCCGGGCCGTCAGGCGGCGAAGCATGGCCTGGCCCTCGGTCTGGCCGACCGGCAGGAGGCGCTGGCCCGCCGCCACGAGATTGGACAAGAAGGCGTGCAGATACATCGCCTGGGTCAATGGCAGCGGCAGGGCCTCGCGCGCGGCGGCGGCGCCAATGGCCACCGGATAGGTGTAATCCGCGAACCCGCCATCCCAGATCGCACCGGTCACAATACAGAAGGCCGTGCCCTGCTGCGCGCTTTCCAGCAGCCGCTCGCGCGAGGCCGCAAAGGCGCGCGCCGAGGCGTCGATCCGGTCCAGCTCCGCTCCGGTCTCGGCATGCCAGGCGGCGGCGAGCAGGAGCGCGTCATTATGGCCGGCCCCGTGCCACAGCACCGTTGCCAACCAGTCCTTCAACGTCGCGCCGTCGCGCACCCCGCCCGCCTCGACCGCCGCTTCCAGACCGTGGCTATAGGCGAACGCCCCGACCGGATAGGCGGGCGACAGCCACTGGGCCAGGGTCAGCACCGGATCAATGTGCATGGGAATGCGTGCGCCCGTGGCCATAGGCACCGCCCTCGGGCGTAAAGGCTTCCTCGACCTCGGCCAGCGTGGCCCCGAGCGTTTCGAGCATGGCGCGGATCACGTGGTCGCGCTGGATCAGCAGCCGGTTCGCTTCGATCTGGCAGGGCATGTGGCGATTGCCGATATGCCAGGCAAGCCGCGTGAGATCGCCGCGCACGTCAAGCAGGGCCTCGGCGGCGGGCACGACCTCGATCCGCCGCCCGTCATCAAGCGCGAAGGCGTCGCCGCGATCCAGCGACGTCGTCTGTTCGAGATCGACGAGGAAACGCGCGCCGCTATCGCTGGTCAGCACCTTGCGGCGCAGGAACCGCGCGTCATAGCTCAGCGTTACCCGGTCTTCGCCGTGGTGGGTATGGATGATGCTGCGGCTTACGGGAAGATCCATCTTCGCCTCCTCAGAACAGAAAATAGCGCTGCGCCATGGGCAGCTCCTGCGCGGGCGCGCAGGTCAGCAACTCGCCATCGGCGCGCACTTCGTAGGTTTCGGGATGAACTTCCATCACCGGGGTTGCGTCGTTGAGCTTGAGGTCCGATTTGCCGATCTTTCGCGTACCGGCCACCGCCAGCGTGTGCTTGGCCAACCCCAGGCTTTCCCGGATCCCTGCGTCTTGCGCCGCCGCGCTGACGAAGGTTACGGCGGCGTTTTCGACCGCCCGCCCATAGGCCCCGAACATCGGCCGGGAATAGACCGGCTGCGGCGTCGGGATCGAGGCGTTCGGGTCGCCCATCTGCGCCATGGCGATGGTGCCACCGATCAGCACCATGGCCGGTTTCACCCCGAAAAACGCCGGATCCCACAGCACGAGGTCGGCGCGTTTGCCGGGCTCGACGGACCCGATCTCATGCGCGATGCCATGGGCGATGGCCGGGTTGATCGTGTATTTCGCGATATAGCGGCGCACGCGGAAATTGTCGTTCTCGCCGGTCTCTTCCGCCAGCCGCCCGCGTTGCTTCTTCATCTTGTCGGCGGTCTGCCAGGTGCGGATGATCACCTCGCCGACGCGGCCCATGGCCTGGCTGTCCGATGCGATGATCGAGAACGCGCCCATGTCGTGCAGGATGTCCTCGGCGGCGATGGTCTCGCGCCGGATGCGGCTTTCGGCGAAGGCGACGTCCTCGGGGATCGACTTGTCGAGATGGTGACAGACCATCAGCATGTCGAGATGTTCTTCCAGCGTGTTCACGGTAAAGGGCCGGGTCGGATTGGTCGAGGCGGGCAGCACATGCGCCTCGCCGCAGATCTTGATGATATCCGGGGCATGGCCACCGCCCGCGCCCTCGGTATGGAAGGCGTGGATGGTGCGGCCTTTCATCGCCTTGAGGGTGGTTTCGACGAAGCCGGATTCGTTCAGCGTGTCGGTGTGGATCATCACCTGCACATCCATGGCATCGGCCACCGACAGGCAGCAGTCGATGGCGGCGGGCGTCGTACCCCAGTCCTCGTGCAGCTTCAGCGCGCAGGCGCCGACCTTGACCTGCTCCTCCAGCGCGGCGGGCAGCGAGGCGTTGCCCTTGCCCGCGAAGGCGAGGTTCATGGGGAAGGCATCCGCCGCCTGCAACATCCGTCCGATATGCCAGGGACCGGGCGTGCAGGTGGTGGCCAGCGTGCCATGCGCGGGCCCGGTCCCGCCGCCGAGCATGGTGGTCAGGCCCGAATGCAGTGCATCCTCGATCTGTTGCGGGCAGATGAAGTGGATATGGCTGTCGAAGCCGCCGGCGGTCAGGATGCGGCCCTCGCCCGCGATGGCCTCGGTGCCCGGTCCGATGACGATATCGACACCGGGCTGCGTGTCCGGGTTGCCCGCCTTGCCGATCGCGGCGATGCGGCCGTCGCGCAGGCCGATATCGGCCTTGACGATGCCGGTATGGTCGACGATCAGCGCATTGGTGATGACGGTATCGACGGCACCGTCTGCGCGTGTGGTCTGGGACTGGCCCATGCCGTCCCGGATCACCTTGCCGCCGCCGAACTTGACCTCCTCGCCATAGGTGGTGAGGTCGCGCTCGACCTCGATGATCAGATCGGTGTCGGCCAGCCGCAGACGGTCGCCGGTGGTGGGGCCGAACATCGCGGCATAATCGGACCGGGAAAGCGTCGCGGGCATCAGAGCGGTCCCATCACGGCTTGATTGAACCCGAAGACCCGCCGCGCGCCGCCGATATCGATCAGGCTCACCTCGCGGCGTTGGCCGGGTTCGAAACGCACGGCGGTTCCCGCCGCGATGTCCAGCCGCATCCCGCGCGCCGCATCGCGGTCGAACTCCAGGGCGTGGTTGGCCTCGGCGAAATGGAAATGCGAGCCGACCTGCACCGGGCGGTCGCCGGTATTGGCGACCATCAGCGTGATTGCCGCGCGGCCCTCATTGAGGGTCAGCGTGCCATCGGCGGGGAGAAGCTCACCGGGGATCATGCGCGCCCTCTCGTGATCACGCGCCGCGTCACCGGCGCGAGTGTCACGGCTGCCACGAGCAAAAGCACGGACCCGGTCCAGTCGGGGGCTTGCATGTGGCTATGGGCGAGCGTCGAGACATCGGCACTGGCAGGCGTCGCGGCAAGCGCAAGAAGGGGCAGAAGGGCTTTCATCCGGGGTCTCCTCAGCGGATCGGTTCATGAACGGTGACAAGCTTGGTGCCGTCGGGAAAGGTGGCCTCGACCTGGACCTCGCGGATCATCTCGGGCACGCCTTGCATGCACATCGCGCGGGTCACGACCTGCGCGCCGTCTTCCATCATGTCGGCGACCGAGCGGCCATCGCGCGCGCCCTCGACCACAGCATCGGTGATCAAGGCAATCGCTTCGGGGTGGTTCAGCAGCACACCGCGCGCAAGGCGCTTTCGCGCCACCTCGGCGGCCATGGAGATCAGCAGCTTGTCTTTTTCTCGCGGGGTCAGGTTCATCTCAGGTCATCCAGCATCGGGGCAGGGGGTTCCCGGTCAGCAACGTGAGCGCCGGGATCAGGACCTGGCGCAGCGCGTGGCTGTCAGGGGCCAGCAGGCGCAGAGCCAGAACATCGTCACCGATCAGGCTGACACCGCCGCTGCGGGGCAACATCGCGCGCAGGGGCGCAAGGCGGGCCTCGGCATCGGGGCCGACATGGACAAGCGACACCAGCGCCCGCGCGCCCGCCGCGACATGGGGGCGGTCAAGCTGCGCCGCGATATCGCCTGAAAGCCGCATCGCATCGAGGTAGAGCGGTTTGCCGTCGCGGCGGATCTCGATCCGGTCATCGAGTCTTGCGGCGCGCAACTCCTCACCCATGGCCCTGCGCCCGAAGACCAGCGGTTCGACCACCAACGCCGTTGCATCCGGCGCCAGCGTGACGGTCAGGCGCCGTTTGAGGGCGCAGCCCTCGAACAGGATCGTCTCCTGTGGCAGCCAGGTCATCCGCGCGCCGGACGCGACGTCGAGCCGCGTCACGATCCGCGCGGTTTCACCGGATCGTGCGGCATAGGCGCGCTCGGCCGCCTGGGTCGTCAGTGTCAGCGCGCTGCCCGCCCTGGCGCGCGCCGCGATCGAGAAGGCGTCCCCGCCGGTAAGCCCCCCTGCCGTGTTCACCAGCACCGCGTCGAGCGTTGGCCCGTCGCGGCGCGGGAACAGGCATTTGAGCGATCCCTGCTGGCGCAACCCGTCGATCCGGCTGCCGCCTGTCCCCGCTTTCGCGGATAGCCGAACCGCGCCGCGGGCACGCGGCTGCAAGGGCAGCGCAGCATCGCAGGGGATGGGGGCAGCGAGGGTGATGGCGGGCTCCGGTTGACGGTCTCGTGATCGGTCCGGTTCTTCGACACCGTGCCGCGATGCGCCATGAAAAACGCTGGCGCGGCGCGCGCGAAACATCGATTGCCCAAATTGCAGCGCAAGGATTGGGGGCGATGCCCAAGGTTTGGGCAGCTTGCGCCGAAGACGGGCAGGGGATCACCGGCAGGGCCGCTGCGTCGCTGCAAGGCAAGCCCGCTTGTCCCGTCCGGTGTGGGCTTTGCTGAACGCCTCGCGGAAAGCCGGGCCAACGGACAGGGCATCCGCCGAGCCCCTGACGGGGAGACTGACGCGCCGTCGGCGGATGTCAGGCGACCGGACCAGGAACAACCGGTATGGGATATGCGTCCACGAGGAAGATGGGCGGCGCGGGCGCGACCGACACACTCCGATGCCGCGGCGCAGGATAGTGGCGGAGAGACAGGGATTCGAACCCTGGGTAGGCTTGCACCCACAACGGTTTTCGAGACCGCCCCGTTCGACCACTCCGGCACCTCTCCGCGCTTTTTCCGGGTCGTGGGCCGCGATTTAGAGGCTTGGGGCGGGACGTGCAAGGGCGAAGTGACGCTTTCCCGCCGATCCGGGGCGGCTTGCGGAGAATGGGGTGGATTTGTCGCGCGCGCCTGCCCATCTTGCGCGGCAGACACCTGACACCGAAAGAGGACCGCCGCCATGCTTCGTGCCGCCCTGACTTCCCTGATCCTCGTGCTGGCCAGCGGGCCGGGGGTGGCGCAGACCGCGCCGGAGATCTCGCCCGAGCTTCAGGCGCTCTTTGCCGCCGTCGAGATGGAGGAGAATTTCGAGATCCTGGCCGAGATCGGGCTGGAGGATGCCGTCGACCTGGAGGAGACGCTCTTTCCCGGACGCGGCGGCGCGGCGTGGCGCGGGATCCTCAGCGGCTATTACCGTGCGGGCCCCCTGCAACAGGTCTTCGTGGAGAGCTTTCCGCGAGACCGGATGAGCGCGGCCGAGATCTCGGCCGCCACCCGGTTCTTCGCCTCCGACCTGGGCCAGCGCATCATCGCGGGCGAATTGGAGGCCTGGCGCGCGATTTCCGATGAGGAGACCGAGACCGCCGCCAACGATGTCTATTTCCGGATGCTGGAGGAGAACGCGCCGCGGATCGAACAGCTGACCCGCTTCAACGAGGTGAACGGGTTCGTCGATCTCAATGTCTCGGGCGCGCTGAACTCGAACTACGCCTTCTATCGCGGCATGTCGGATGCGGGCGCCTATGAGCAGGCGCTGCCGCCGGCGATGATGCTGAACGAGGTCTGGGGCCAGGAGCCAGAGATCCGCCGCAACACGGTTCTGTGGCTCTACTCGTTCCAGGTCATGGCCTATGAAGACCTCACCGATGCCGAGATGGAGGCCTATATCGCCTTTTCCGAGACGCCCGCCGCGCAGGCCTATAACGCCGCGCTTTTCGCCGGGTTCGACGCGGTGTTCGAGACCATGAGCTACCGCCTGGGCACGACCGCCGCGCTGTTCATGTCGGGCGATACGCTGTGATCTGACGGGGGGCGTCCGGCGGCAGGCGCCGCTGGCGCCCTTCTTCGGACGCATTGCCATGGGCTTGTGGCGGGGGCGGTGACCACGGGTCTGCGGATGGTGCGCGCGTCAATCGACGGGTTTGAGTATTTGGACCAAGAAGATGGGCAGATTGCGCGGGATTTTCACGGTTTGAGACTTGACTTGGGCGCGGGGCTGCGGCACATGCAGGCCTCCAACGGACCGCGGGCTTTCTGACGGTCCACACGATCTATTCAACGGATGTCCCGAAACGGGGCACGCAGCCCGAGGCGCGGAACGGTTCCGCGACAACACCTTGATAGGGGCCGCAGGGCGCGGGAAAAGAAGGAAGACGACGATGTTTGCGGTCCTCAAGACCGGTGGCAAGCAGTACAAGGTGCAGTCCGGTGACGTTCTGCGCGTTGAGAAACTGGCCGCCGATGCAGGTGAAACCATCCAGTTCAACGAGATCTTGATGCTTGGCGGGGACACCACCACGCTCGGGACGCCCTCGATCGCCGGTGCCGCCGTGCAGGCCACCGTGATCGACCAGATCAAGGGCGACAAGGTGATCAATTTCGTCAAGCGCCGCCGCAAGCATGGCTCGCAGCGCACGCGCGGGCATCGCCAGAAGCTGACCCTGGTGCGGATCACCGATATCCTTGCGTCGGGCGGCGACAAGACCGGCGTCAAGGCAGCCATTGGCGGCACCGCCGCTGAGGCCGCGGCCCCCGCGCCCAAGCCCGCCGCGAAGAAAGCCGCCCCGAAAAAGGCCGGGGCGCCCAAGGCGGCGGCGGCCGCTGGTGGCGACGATCTGAAGGCACTGACAGGTGTCGGCCCGGCGCTGGAGAAGAAGCTGCATGAGGCGGGTGTCACCACCTTCGCCCAGATCGCGGCGTTCACGCCCGAGCAGATCGAAGAGATCGAGGAAAAGCTGTCCTTCAAGGGCCGTATCGAACGCGATGGCTGGGTCGAACAGGCCCAGGCCAAGCTCGCAGAATAAGGAGACCAACCCATGGCACATAAAAAAGCAGGCGGTAGCTCCCGGAACGGCCGCGATTCAGCGGGTCGTCGTCTTGGCGTCAAGAAATACGGCGGCGAGAGTGTGATCCCCGGCAACATCATCATGCGTCAGCGCGGCACCAAGATGTGGCCGGGCGAGGGCGTCGGCATGGGCAAGGATCACACGATCTTCGCCACCGCCGAGGGGTCGGTGAAGTTCCACAAGGGCCTCAAGGGCCGCACCTTCATTTCCGTGCTGCCGGTGGCCGAGGCCGCTGAATAAGCCGCTCCTTTCTGACAAGTTACAAAGGGGGATCGGCGCAACATCCGGTCCCCCTTGATCGTTCAAGGTCTTGCGATCGGATCTTGCCGCCCCCAAATTTACGTAAGGGCAATCGGGGCTCCGACCCCACACTGTTCTGGGAGGGACAGAATGAAACAGGAAACTATCGTTCAGCAGCCCATCATCGAAACCCCCCGCTTCGTCCTGCGCCCGCTGCGCATGTCCGATGTCGGCCTGTTGGAGCTTTATGCCGCCGACAGGCGCGTGGCCGAGATGACCACCACAATCCCCCATCCGCTGCCCCCCGGTGTGGCCGAGGCATTCGTCGCGCGGGCGCAAAAGCCGACCCGCACGGAACATGTCTGGGCGATGGACGCCTCGGAACAGGGCGGCGCGGAGCTGATGGGCGTGATCAGCCTGGAACAGATGAGCCGCAACCAGGCCGAAATCGGCTATTGGGTGGCGCCCGCGATGTGGAACACCGGGCTTGCCTCGGAGGCGGTCAAGGCGATGGTCCGGTCCAATCCGCTGGCCAATGACACCATGTTCGCCAGCGTCTTCCAGGACAATCCCGGTTCGGCCCGCGTGCTGACCAATGCGCGCTTCGACTATCTCGGCGATGCCGAGGCATTCTGCGTCGCGCGCGGCGCGAAAGTGCCGACCTGGACCTATCTGCGCAAGTTCGCCTGAGGCCAAATCCCCATGCCGGATGACGCGACCTTTTCGGCGGCGTCTCCGACGTTGCGCGGATCCCTCTCCTCCGATCGGCGGCGGGTATCGGCGATCAGCGGGCGGGCGGAGGGTCCGCACGGGGCTTGAGCCTGCGCGCGATTGCCTCTATCGCCTCAACCCGACCCGATCCGAAAGCGTAAGCGCCATGAAATTCCTCGACCTTGCCAAAGTCCATATCCGCTCCGGCGCGGGGGGCGGCGGCTGCGTCTCCTTCCGGCGCGAGAAATTCATCGAATATGGCGGCCCCGATGGCGGCGATGGCGGGCGCGGCGGCGACGTGATCGTCGAGGTGGTGGACGGGCTGAACACGCTGATCGACTTTCGCTACCAGCAGCATTTCTTCGCCAGGAACGGCCAGCCCGGCATGGGCAACCAGCGCACCGGCAAGGATGGCGCCGATATCGTGCTGCGCGTGCCGGTGGGGACCGAGATCCTCGAGGAAGACCAGGACACCGTCATCGCCGACCTGACCGAGTTGGGCGAAACCTACGTGTTGGCGCGCGGCGGCAATGGCGGCTTCGGCAACCTGCACTTCAAGACCTCCACCAACCAGGCCCCGCGCCGCGCCAATCCGGGCCAACCGGGGGTTGAGCGCACGATCTGGCTGCGGCTGAAGCTGATTGCCGATGTCGGACTGCTCGGCCTGCCCAATGCAGGCAAATCGACCTTCCTGGCCGCGACCTCCAACGCGCGGCCCAAGATCGCGGATTACCCCTTTACCACGCTGCATCCCAATCTGGGCGTTGTCGGCGTCGACAATGCCGAATTTGTCGTGGCCGATATTCCGGGCCTGATCGAGGGCGCGCATGAGGGCAGGGGACTCGGCGACCTCTTCCTGGGCCATGTCGAGCGTTGCGCGGTCCTGCTGCACCTCATTGACGGCACGGTCGGGGATGTGGTCGAGGATTACCGAACCATTATTCACGAGGTCGAAGCCTACGGCCCGGCCCTGTCGGAGAAGCCGCGCCTGACCGTCCTGAACAAGATCGACGCGCTGAGCGCGGAAGATCTGGCCGAGAAGACCGCCGCGCTGGAGGCCGTGGCGGGCCCCGTCATGGCGATGTCGGGCGCAGCACATACCGGCTTGATCGAGGTTCTGCGCGCTCTGCGTTCCCGGATAGACGCCGACCGGTTGCGCCTGCGCGCGGACAAGGAAGAGCCCGAGACATGGCAGCCCTGAGCCTGAGCGATGCGCGCCGCTTGGTGATCAAGATCGGCTCGGCCCTTCTGGTGGATCGCCAGACCGGGGCGCTCAGGGCCGACTGGCTGCACGGTCTGGCCCGCGACGTGGCCCGGATCAAGGCGCGCGGCACCGATGTGGTCCTGGTCTCGTCGGGCTCCATCGCGCTTGGCCGCTCGGTCCTGACCCTCGGCAATGGCCATCTCTCGCTCGAACAGAGCCAGGCCGCCGCCGCTGTCGGCCAGATCCGCCTGGCGCGCGCCTATGAAGAGGCGCTGGACCCGCATGACATCCGCACCGCGCAGGTGCTCCTGACGCTGGAGGACAGCGCCGATCGCCGCCGCTACCTCAACACGCGCAACACGCTCGGCACGCTGCTCAGCCTCGGCGTGGTGCCCATCGTCAACGAGAACGACACCGTGGCGACGGATGAGATCCGCTATGGCGACAATGACCGGCTGGCGGCGAATGTGGCGGCAATGGCGGGGGCCGATCAACTGGTGCTCCTGTCGGATGTGGACGGGTTCTATTCCGCCAACCCGACGACTGACCCAGGCGCCAGTTTCTTCCCCGTCATCGACATGATCACCCCCGAGATCGAGGCGATGGCGGGCGACGCGGGATCGGGCCTCAGCAAGGGCGGCATGAAGACCAAGCTGATGGCCGCGCGCACCGCGACGGCGGCGGGCTGCGCCATGGCGATCGCCGAGGGCTCGGTGATGGAGCCGCTTCGCGCGATGGAAACCGGTGCCCGCGCCACCTGGTTCACCGCGACGCAAGACCCGCAGACCGCGCGCAAGCACTGGATCGCCGCGATGAAACCGCGCGGCACGGTGACGCTGGATGCAGGTGCCGTGGCGGCCCTTGCCCGTGGCAAGTCGCTCTTGCCCGCGGGCGTCACTACCGTCACCGGCAGCTTCCGGCGCGGCGACCCCGTGACTCTGGCAGGCCCCGACGGGCTCCGCCTCGGCCTCGGCCTGACCCGTTACACCGCCCAGGAGGCCGCCGCCATCGCCGGTCACAGGTCGTCCGAGATCGAGGAGATCCTCGGCTATCCGGGGCGCGCCGCCCTCATTCACCGCGATGACATGGCCCTCTGATCCCCCTATCTTCTTGGTCCCAAATACTCATAATCCGCCTGCAACACGTCCCGGAGCCTCACTCATGAAAGACCATGCCGACATCCCCGCCCTGATGGACGAGATGGGCACGCGCGCGAAAGCCGCCGCTGCCAAGCTGGCCTTCGCCCCGTCAGGGGCCAAGGCCAAGGCGCTGAATGCCGCCGCCGATACGGTCTGGAAACGGCGGGCCGAGATCATCGCGGCCAATGCGATGGATCTGGCGTTTGGCCGCGACAAGGGACTGAGTGACGCGATGATGGACCGGCTGCTGCTGGATGAGGCGCGGGTGAAATCCATCGCCGATGGCCTGCGCGCCGTGGCGGGGCAGGACGATCCCGTCGGCGCGGTGATCGCGGAATGGGACAGACCTTCGGGCTTGCATATCAGCCGCGTCCGCACGCCGCTCGGCGTCATCGGCGTGATCTATGAAAGCCGCCCCAACGTGACGGCGGATGCCGGCGCGCTCTGCCTGAAATCGGGCAATGCCGTCATCCTGCGCGGCGGCTCGGAGAGCCTCAACAGCTCCACCCTGCTGGCCGACTGCCTGCGCGAGGGGTTGCGCGCCGCCGACCTGCCCGAGGATGCGATCCAGCTTGTGCCGACCCGCGATCGGGCGGCGGTGTCAGCGCTCCTGACCATGACCGACACGGTCGATGTCATCGTGCCGCGCGGCGGCAAGGGGCTGGTCGGGCTGGTCCAGCGCGAGGCGCGGGTACCGGTCTTTGCCCATCTCGAAGGCATCTGCCATGTCTATGTCGACACCGCCGCAGACCCGGTCAAGGCGCTGGACGTCGTGCTGAACGCCAAGACGCGGCGCACCGGCATTTGCGGCTCGGCGGAATGCCTGCTGATCCACCGGCAGGTGCTGGACACGATCGGGCAGGGCGTGATCCGCGCGTTGATCAGCGCCGGTGTCGATGTGCGCGGCGACGCGACCCTGCAGGCCATCGACGGGGTCTCCGCGGCTGCTCCGGAGGATTTCGGGCAGGAGTTCCTGGACATGATCATCGCCGCCCGCGTGGTCGATGATATCGACGCGGCCATCGCCCATATCCGAACCTACGGCTCGAACCACACCGATGCCATCATCACCGAGGATGACGAGGCCGCCGCGCGCTTCTTCCAGCGGCTCGACAGCGCGATCCTGATGCGCAACGCCTCGACCCAGTTCGCCGACGGGGCCGAGTTCGGGATGGGGGCCGAGATCGGCATCGCCACCGGCAAGCTGCACGCGCGCGGGCCGGTCGGGGCGGAACAGCTGACCTCGTTCAAATATCTCGTCACGGGTGATGGAACTGTGCGTCTGTGACACCGGGCCGAAATTCTTTGCAAGAATTTGGCCCAATTTTTCCGAAAAATTGCCCCTCTCCGAAAGTGCAGTGATGACCCGACGCAACACCCCCCAGACCCTGATCCGCCGCTTGGCCTTCCCCGATAGTGTCAGCCGCGCCGTGGTAACGCCGATCCAGCAATCGGTGGTCTACGCCTCGCCCTCGCCCGACATGCTGGACGCGCAATATGAAGGCCGCGAGGCGGGCTATACCTATGCCCGCGAAGGCCATCCCAACGCCGATGTCCTCGCTGCCAAGATCGACATGCTGGAAGGCGGGACGGGCGGCGTCGTCACCGGATCGGGCATGGCCGCCGTCACCGCGGCACTCATGGGCCTTCTGAAGTCGGGCGACCACGTCATCGGCGGCGATCAGCTCTATGGCCGCTCGCTGCGGATGATGCGTGAAGACCTGCCGCGCTTCGGGATCGAGACCAGCCTGACAGACCCCACCGATGCCGCCGCCATCGAGGCCGCGATCCGGCCCGAGACAAAGATGATCCTGGTCGAGGTCGTCTCCAACCCGACCCTGCGCGTGGCCGACATGGCCGCGATTGCCAAGATCGCAAAGCGTCACGGCGTGTGGCTGGCCGTCGACAACACCTTCACCACGCCGCGCGCCTACCGGCCCTTTGACCACGGTGCCGATATCGTCATCCATTCCGTCACCAAGCTGCTTGCAGGCCATTCCGACGTGACGCTTGGCTATGTCGTCGCCCGCGACCCCGAACTGACGCGGGCCATGCGCGTCTTTGCCGTCACCACCGGCCTGACGCCGAGCCCGAATGAATGCTGGCTGGCCGAACGTGGCCTCTTCACCTTCGATCTGCGCTTTGACCGGGCGCAGGCAAACGCGGCGGCGCTGGCCGATTTCCTGGCCGATCAGCCGGGTGTGGTTCGCGTGCTCTATCCGGGCCGGTCGGACCATCCCGACCACGCCCGCGCCAAGGCACTTCTGGGCGGGCAATACGGCAACATGGTCAGCTTCGAGATCGCGGGCGGGCGGGCGCAGACCAACGCGCTGGTCGAGGCCATGCCCGAGGTCGCCTTTGCCCCCACGCTCGGCGATGTCGGCACCACGCTCAGCCATCCCGCAACCTCCTCGCACCGGGTCATGACGCCGGAGCAGCGCGCGGAACTGGGCATGTCGGAAGGCTTCTTCCGCATCTCGGTGGGCATCGAGGAGATCGAGATCCTCAAGGCCGATTTCGGCGCCGGTTGCGCGGCGGCGGCAGCGGTCTAGAACAATATGCCCGACCTGCCCCTGATCCTGCGCGGCGTGCCCGACCCGATGATCGTGATCGGGGCGGATGGGTTGATCACCGATATGAACCCGGCGGCGCGCGGTCTCTTCGGGGATTGGGCGCTTGGCCGCGATCACGGCGCGGTGCTGCGCCAGCCCCCGGTTCTGGCCGCCATCGCGGCGGTTCTGGGCGGCGAGGGCGAGGGCCAGGCCGATTTCACCCGCACGCAACAGGGCCGCGACGTGCTCTACCGGGTCACAATCACGCGGCTGACCGAGGGCGCGGGCCTGCTGCATTTCGCCGATGTCACCCATATCGGCGAGGCCGAGGAGATGCGGCGCGGCTTCGTCGCCAATGTCAGCCATGAATTGCGCAGCCCGCTGACCGCGCTGATGGGGTTCATCGAGACCCTGCGCGGCCCGGCCCGCGACGATCCCGAGGCGCGGATGCGGTTTCTGGACATCATGGAGGAGGAGGCGCAGCGCATGAACCGGCTGGTCTCGGACCTTCTCAGCCTTGCGCGGGTCGAAGGCACCGAACGCCAACGCCCCGCGCATCCTGTTGATCTGCGCGGAGTGCTGGAGGGCGTGGCCGCCACCCTCAAGGGCCAGGCCGAGGCGCAGGGGTCAAAGCTGGAGATCACGGGCGAGACGCCCGCGCCGATCCCCGGCGACCGCGATCAGCTGACCCAGGTTTTCGTGAACCTGACCGAGAACGCGCTGAAATACGGTGGCCCGAATCGGCCCGTGACGCTGGCGCTGAGCGAGGCCGCCGCCGGTCCGGGCTTTCGCCACCCGCATCTGCGCGTCGACGTGATCGACCGGGGGGCCGGGATCGAGCCCGCCCATCTGCCGCGCCTGACCGAGCGTTTCTACCGCGTCGACAGCCACCGCAGCCGCGCGATGGGGGGAACCGGCCTGGGGCTGGCGATCGTGAAACACATCCTCAACCGGCACCAGGGCAAGCTGACGATCAGGAGCCGGACGGGCGAGGGCAGCGTGTTCAGCGTCTTCCTTCCGAAAGGCAGCGCCGATTAAGCGCCCGCAGGTGGTTTTTTCGGTCAGCCGCCCAATTCGACCCGCCTTGTCATGAAACTGTTACATCGCCGTCACAAAACCTCAGCGCGACGTCTTTAGTGGCGGGGCAGGGGCCGCGAACTGTATCGCGGGGCCCGTCTGACAAAAACCTGAGGGAACTCTGAGCCATGTCTATCGCCTATTCCACCGCTTCCGCCCTGGCCATCCTGGCCGTGACCGCCACCGCCGCCGCCGCGCAAAGCCGCGACAACGTGCAGATCGCGGGGTCGTCCACGGTTCTGCCTTATGCCACCATCGTTGCCGAGGCCTTCGGCGAGAACTTCGATTTCCCGACCCCGGTGGTCGAATCGGGCGGTTCCTCGACCGGTCTGCGCCGCTTCTGCGAAGGCGTGGGCGAGACCACCACCGACATCGCCAACTCCTCGCGCCCGATCCGCGAAAGCGAGATCGCGACCTGCGCCGAAAACGGCGTGACCGAGATCATCGAAGTGCGCATCGGCTATGACGGCATCGTCTTCGCCTCGGACATCAACGGCCCGTCGTTCGAATTCACCCCCGCCGACTGGTACCAGGCGCTGGCCGCCGAATTGCCCATGGATGGTGCGATGGTCGCCAACCCGAACACGGCCTGGAACGAAGTGAACCCCGACCTTCCCGCGCAGGAGATCGCGGCCTTCATCCCCGGCACCCGCCACGGCACCCGCGAGGTCTTCGACGAGAAGGTGATCTTGCAGGGCTGCGAGGACAGCGGCGCCTATGAGGCCATCCTGGACATCAACGGCGGCGATGAAGACGCGGCCGAGGAAACCTGCATGTCCATCCGCGGCGACGGTGTCTCGGTCGATATCGACGGCGACTACACCGAAACGCTGGCCCGCATCTCGGCCAACCCCGAAGGCATCGGCGTGTTCGGCCTGTCCTTCTACCAGAACAACACGGCCTCCCTGCAGGTTGCCACGATGAACGATGTCGTGCCCTCGACCGAGACCATCGCCAGCGGCGAATACCCGGTCTCGCGGCCCTTGTATTTCTACATCAAGGCCGACCATCTGGACGTGATCCCCGGCCTGCGCGAATATGCCGAGTTCTTCGTTTCCGATGAGATCGCCGGCCCCTGGGGCCCGCTGGCCGCCTATGGGCTGGTCTCCGACCCCGAGCTTGCCGCGACGCAGGCGGTGGTCGCGAACGGCACCACCATGGACGCGATGTAAGCCGACCCGAACCGGGTCAAAGGGGGGCAGGGCGCGTGTCCTGCCCCCACTCCTTTTGACGGATCCCCGATATGCCGCTTCTCTGGATCATCGCCGCCACTCTCGCCCTTGGCGCTGCAGGCTACTGGCTTGGCCGCGCGCGCGCCCTGCGCCTGACCGGGGGCAGTCCCGCCGCGCTGCATTCCCTGCCGCATGCCTATGGCGCGATCACCGCGCTGGCCGCCCTGATCCCCGGCTTTGCCCTGCTGGTCCTGGCGCTCATGGCCTGGCCCGGCGGCACGATCCTGGCCCCGGTCCTGGCCGTGATCGGCCTTGGCCTCGCGCTGATCCGGATCACGCCCGAGTTCCGCGCCCGCACGGCGTTGGAGCGCTGCATCCTCGCGGGCCTCATCACCGCCTCCTCCATCGCCATCCTGACGACCTTCGGTATCGTCGCCTCGATGCTGGTGGAAACGGCGGATTTCTTCAGCCTCTACCCCTGGCAGCAGTTCTTCTTTGGCCTGGAATGGATCCCCAGTTTCGAGGGCGGCTCCGAGCTTGGCCTGATCCCGTTGCTTTGGGGCACGCTCTACATCACCTTCATCGCGCTTCTGGTGGCCGTTCCCGTCGGGCTTTTCGCGGCGATCTACATGGCCGAATATGCCGGGCCGCGCTTTCGCGCCATCGCCAAGCCGCTGATCGAGGTGCTGGCGGGCATTCCCACCATCGTCTACGGCCTTTTCGCCCTGATCACGGTCGGGCCGCTGCTGCGCGACTGGTTCGCGGCACCGATGGGGCTTGGCACCTCGTCCTCGTCGGTGATGACGGCGGGGCTGGTCATGGGCATCATGCTCATTCCCTTCGTCTCGTCGCTCTCCGATGACATCATCAACGCGGTCCCGCAGTCGCTGCGCGACGGGGCCTACGGGCTTGGGGCCACGCAATCCGAGACCGTGCGCCAGGTGATCCTGCCCGCGGCCCTGCCGGGCATTGTCGGCGCGGTCCTGCTGGCGACCTCGCGCGCCATCGGCGAGACCATGATCGTGGTGATGGGGGCAGGGGCGGCGGCGCGTCTCAGCCTCAACCCGTTCGAGGCGATGACCACCGTGACCGTCAAGATCGTGGGCCAATTAACGGGGGACACCGATTTTTCCAGCCCCGAGGCACTGGTCGCCTTCGCGCTTGGCCTGACCCTCTTCGCGATCACGCTCTGCCTCAACATCCTCGCGCTTTACATCGTGCGCCGCTACCGGGAGCAGTATGAATGACCCAGACCAGTTCCCTTCTGACCGCCGATCCGCGCACCAGGGCCCGCAATCGCGCCGAGGTCCGGTTCCGCGCCTTCGGCCTTGCCGCCGTGATCACCGGGCTGGCGGCGCTGGCGCTTCTGGTGATCTCGGTCATCGGCAACGGCGCGGGCGCGTTCCGCCAGACCTACCTGACCATCCCCGTGTCGCTGAGTGCCGACCGGCTGGACCCCGAGGGCAACCGCGACCCCGCCGAAATGGCCCGCGTGACGACCTTCGGCTACGCGCCCCTGCTGGCGCAATCCTTGCAGATGCACCTGCAAGCCGAGGGGATCGACCTGACCGGAGTCAGCCCGCAGGCCCTGATGGGCATGATCAGCCAGGAGGCCCCGGCGCAGGTCCGCGCCATGGTGCTGGCCAATCCCGACATCCTGGGCGAGACGCGGCAGCTGGAGATGCTGGCAAGCGGTCGGATCGACGGCTATTTCAAGGGCCGCGTGACGTTGGAAAGCGCCGAGCGCGACGCCAATGTCAGCCCGGCGCAGATCCGGCTGGCGCAGGCGATGGCCGATGCGGGCATGATGGAGACACGGTGGAACTGGGCCTTCCTGACCGGCCCCGACGCGTCCGACCAGCGGCCCGAGGCGGCAGGGCTTGGCGTGGCGATCCTGGGCTCGCTCTACATGATCGGGGTGGTACTGGTCCTGGCGCTGCCGATCGGCGTCGCGGCCTCGATCTATCTTGAGGAATTCGCCCCCAAGAACCGCCTGACCGATATCATCGAGGTCAATATCTCGAACCTCGCCGCCGTGCCCTCGATCGTCTTCGGCATCCTCGGCCTCGCGATCTTCATCAACCTCGCGGGGCTGCCGCAATCGGCCCCCATCGTCGGCGGTCTCGTCCTGACGCTGATGACGCTGCCGACCATCATCATCGCCACTCGCGCCGCCCTGCGCGCCGTGCCGCCCTCGATCCGCTCCGCGGCGCTTGGTCTTGGCGCGTCGAAAATGCAGGCGGTGTTCCACCATGTGCTGCCGCTGGCCGCCCCCGGTATCCTGACCGGCACCATCCTGGGTCTTGCGCAGGCGCTTGGCGAAACCGCGCCCTTGTTGCTTATTGGCATGGTGGCCTTCGTGCGCGAATATCCCGACATGCCGCCCGAGGGGCTGTTCGATCCCGCCTCGGCGCTGCCGGTGCAGGTCTATAACTGGACACAGCGCGCCGATCCGGCTTTCGTCGAACGCGCGGCGGGGGCGACCATCGTGCTGCTGGTCTTCCTGGTCGCCATGAACCTGATCGCGGTGCTGTTGCGCCGCCGCTTTGAACGCCGCTGGTAAGAGGGGCATGAGATGAGAGATATGACCGTGACAGATGCCACCGTGACCGCCTCCAAATTCTCGGCGCAGGGCGTCGACGTCTTCTATGGCGACACCCACGCCATCAAGGGCGTCGATGTCGAGATCCCCGACAAGACCGTGACCGCCTTCATCGGGCCGTCGGGCTGTGGCAAATCCACCTTTCTGCGCTGCCTGAACCGGATGAACGACACCATCGACACCGCCCGCGTGACCGGCACGATCCTGCTGGATAACGAGGATATCCACGCCCCCGGCGTAGACCCCGTTCAACTGCGCGCCAAGGTCGGCATGGTGTTCCAGAAGCCCAACCCGTTCCCCAAGTCGATCTATGACAACGTGGCCTATGGCCCGCGCATCCACGGCCTGGCGCGTAACAAGGCCGAACTGGACGAGATCGTCGAGACATCCCTGCGCCGCGCCGCGCTGTGGGAGGAGGTCAAGGACCGCCTGGCGGCCCCCGGCACCGGCCTTTCGGGCGGCCAGCAACAGCGCCTGTGCATCGCGCGCGCGATTGCCACCGGGCCCGAGGTTTTGCTGATGGATGAGCCCTGTTCGGCGCTCGACCCCATCGCCACGGCACAGGTGGAGCAACTGATCGACGAATTGCGCAGCCGGTTTTCCGTGGTGATCGTGACCCATTCCATGGCCCAGGCCAGCCGCGTCAGCCAGAGGACGGCATTCTTTCACCTCGGCGAACTGGTCGAGATCGGCGATACCGAACATATCTTCACCACGCCCAGTGACCCGCGCACGGAATCCTACATCACCGGCCGCATCGGCTGAGCCACCCCGGAGAGACGAGATGGAAAACCAGACACATATCCTGCGCGCCTTCGACCGCGACCTGGAGGGGATTCAGGCCAGCATCATGAAGATGGGCGGGCTGGTCGAGGCGGCAATATCGGATGCTGCGAAGGCGCTGGAAACCCGCGACGCGGAGCTTGCCCAGAAGGTCAGGGCAGGCGACAAACCCATCGACGCGCTGGAACATGCCGTCAACGAGGACGCGGCCCGTATCCTCGCGCTGCGCCAACCCATCGCGGGCGATCTGCGCACCGTGCTGACGGTCTTCCGCCTCTCCGGCGCGCTGGAGCGGATGGGCGATTACGCCAAGAACATCGCCAAGCGCACCGGCGTGTTGATGGAGATGGACGAGATCGAAGGCACCACGAAATCGCTGCGCCGCATGGCCCGGCTGGTGGAACTGATGCTGAAGGACGCACTGGACGCCTATATCCAGCGTGACGTCGATCTTGCCCGCGACGTGCGCGACCGTGACCTGGAGGTCGATCAGATGTATTCGGGCCTGTTCCGCGAATACCTGACCTTCATGATGGAGGATCCGCGCAACATCACGCCCTGCATGCACCTGCATTTCATCGCCAAGAACATCGAGCGCATGGGCGATCACGTCACCTCGATCTGCGAACAGGTGATCTACCTTGTCGACGGGGCCTACCCGGATGAGGACCGCGAGAAGGGCGATGCCACCGCGACGGGGGCGCCGGATGCCGGGTGAGCCACTGATCCTCGTGGTCGAGGATGAGGCGGCGCAGCGCGAGGTGCTGGCCTACAATCTGCGCGCCGAAGGGTACGAGGTGGCAACGGCGGATGCGGGCGATATCGCGCTGGACCTGGTGCGTGAGACTCCGCCCGACCTGATCGTGCTGGACTGGATGTTGCCGCATGTCTCGGGCCTGGAAATCTGCCGCCAGCTGAAGACCGGCAAGGACACCCGCGCCATCCCCGTCATCATGCTGAGCGCCCGCTCGGAGGAGGTCGACAAGGTGCGCGGGCTGGAAACCGGGGCCGATGATTACATGATCAAGCCCTATTCGGTGGCCGAGCTTCTGGCACGCATCCGCACCCAGTTGCGCCGCACCCGCCCCGCCGCCGTGGGCGAGGTGCTGAGCTATGGCGACATCGCCATGGACATGACCGAACACCGGGTCAGCCGGAACGGGCGGGAAGTCTCGCTCGGGCCGACCGAATACCGGTTGCTGGCCGTGTTCCTGGAGCGCCCCGGCAGGGTCTGGAGCCGCGATCAGTTATTGGATCGGGTCTGGGGCCGCGATGTCTATGTCGATACCCGCACGGTCGATGTCCATATCGGGCGGCTGCGCAAGGCGCTTGGCGCGGCGGGCGGTGAGGATCCCATCCGCACGGTGCGCGGCGCGGGTTATGCACTAGGTTAAGGTCAGTCTGTAAGCATTTGTTGTAGAATTATAAAACACATTTTCATGGTCGCGCTCCGGCACCTGATCCGCGACCGCCTTCAGGCAAGTTTCATAGCGCGCGGCCAGCTTTTCCACCGGGTAATTGCTGCCCCACATGACCCGTCCCGCGCCGAACTCCGCCAGGATATGCCCGATATGCGGGGCGAAGGCGCCGGACTTGGCCCAATCGGGCCGGAACATGCCGAAGCCCGACAGCTTGATGCAGGTCCGGGGCCGCGCGGCCATCATCGCCACGGCCTCTTTCCAGCGCGCGAACCCGGCGGGGCTGGCATCATGCGGGCTGAGCGCATGGTCGATGATCACGGTGAGGTCGGGCGTGGCGGCAAGCGCCTCGCACGCCGCCCCGGCCTGTTCGGGGTAGAGTTGCAGGTCGAAGGACAGCCCGAGGCCCTCGATCCGCTTCAACCCCTCGCGCCACTGCGCATCCGCCAGGAAATCCCGTGGCGCGAAGCTCAGCCCCGGATTGCCCTCCAACCGCGCCACGATCTGCCGCACCCCGCGAAAGCCGGGATAGCTGCCATGCCGCGCCAGCAGATCGCCCAGATCGGGGGCGCTGAGATCGGCGAGCCCGACAATGGCCACCGCATGGCCCGCCGCATCCGCCTCGGCCTGCACAAAGGCGGTTTCCGCCACCGGATCGGGCAGGGCGCCATCGGTCTGGACATGGACCGAAGCGCGGGGGCGTGTCGAAGCCTCGTTCAGGAACTCCGCCATCAGGTAGTCGCGCTGGATCGGGGTCGGGTCGCCAAAGGGCTTCGCCGCGCCGATATCGCGCAGCCAGCCATAGCCGATCTCGGCCCCGCGCGTCTCGGGCGCCCAGATGTGATGATGGGCGTCGATATAGCCCGAGGGCAGGGCGAAAACGGATGCGGACATGGAACTTCTCCGGCGTGGGGTTATTGTCTTTACTATTGCGTAGCGCCTGATTTCAAAAGGGACCAGTATGGCCGATACCAGTTTTGAGGAAACCCTGTTCGAGGCGCTGACCGACGAAAGCGACAGCCCCGGCGACCTCACGGACGCGGCGCGGGCGCATGAGGCGGGCAGTTTCCTGCGCCATGCCGGGTCGCTCTCGATGACCAAGATCGCCGACGGGCTGATCGACCCGAAACTGGTGCTGTCCTGGCTCCTGACGCATCTGGGGGCCTCCAGCCTCTTCGTGGGTCTGCTTGTTCCGATCCGCGAGGCGGGTGCGCTGCTGCCACAACTCTTCGCGGCCCCGCGTGTTCATGCGATGGCGCGGCGCAAATGGGCCTGGGTGGCGGGTTCGGTCGGGCAGGGGGCGGCGGCGGCGGGGATCGTGCTTGCGGCGCTGACGCTCTCGGGCGCGGCGGCGGGGGCCGCGATCTGTGCGCTTCTGGCGGTGCTGGCGGTCAGCCGCAGCATCTGTTCGGTCAGCTACAAGGACATCCTCGGCAAGACCGTCGGCAAGGGGCGGCGCGGCTCGGCCAAGGGGCTGGCCAGTTCGGTGGGGGCGGGGGCGGTCGTGCTCTTCGCGCTTCTGCTCATGTCGGGCTGGCTCTCGCGGGTCGGTCTGGTGATCGGCGCGGTGACTTTGGCCGCAATACTGTGGGGCTGTGCGGCGCTGCTGTTTTCAACCCTGCATGAGGAGCCCGCACCGGGCGAGGCCGGACAGGGCGCACCGCTTGGGCAATTGTCGCTACTGCGCGAAGACCCGCAGCTGACCCGCTTCATCCTCGCGCGCGGGCTCTTGACCGCCACGGCGCTGGCCCCGCCATACCTGGTGCTTCTGGGGGCGCAAGCCGGGCAGGGCACGTTCGACCGCTTGGGCGCGCTGGTGCTGGCCTCCTCCATCGCGGCCTTCCTCAGCTCCTATATCTGGGGCCGGATCGCGGATCGCTCCAGCCGCAAGGTGCTGATCCTGTCGGGCCTTGTCGGCGGCGTGGCGCTGGCGGGGGCTGTGGCGCTGGATCTCGCCGGGCTTTCCGGCACGATCTGGGCGCTGCCGCTGGTCCTCTTCACCCTGATGCTCGCCTATCACGGCGTGCGGCAGGGGCGCTCAACCTACCTGGTCGACATGGCCCCCGAGGACAGACGCGCGGCCTATACGGCGGTGTCCAACACCGTGATCGGGATCGTGCTGCTTGGCTCGGGCCTGTTCGGCGCGCTGGCCTCCATCGCCGGAGCGGTCGTGACGCTGACGGCCTTCGCCGCGATGTCGCTGGCCGCCGTCTGGGTCGCCTACGGGCTGGACGAGGTCGAGGGGTAGGCGCGCGCTCAGCCGATCCGCGTCAGCAGCGCCAGAACGTCCGAGCGGCGCAGCAGGCCAACCACCCGCGCGCCATCGAGGACCGGAAACACCCGATGCGGCTGGTCGAGGAACATCTCGGCCACGCGGATCACTTCGTCGCCGGCCTCGACCGAGACCACCTCGCGCGACATGTGATCGGCCACGCGCCCCGTCCATTCCCGGTGATAGCTGGCATGCAGCGCGGGGCGGAAGCAGTCCTTCTGCGTCAAGATGCCGATCAGCCGCCCGTCATCGCCAAGCACCGGCGCGGCGGGGGATTTCGCATCGACCAGCGCCGCCACCGCGCGCCGGATCGGTGTCTCGGCGGTCAGGGTGGGGGGGTCTGCGCGCATGATCGAACGCACCAGGTATTGCGTCATTTCCGGCCCTCCCGCGCCGCGCGGCGCAGCGGGCAATCCTCGCAGCGGTCCTTGGCGAGGCGGTCGGTTGCGCCGCAGCTTGAGCGCACCGGTCCGCGCCCGAAGACGAGGCCAAGCCCGATGCCGCCCGCCGCAAGGGCGGTGATCGCGATGGCGAAGATCAGTTCCATTGGTGGGTTTCCTCCGTCACAGGATCAAGTCCTGGATCGCGCCGCTGCGATGCTGGCGCAGCCCGTCCTCCGATTCAAACAGGAACAGCGCCGCGATGTCTCGGGTCGCGGCCAGATCCGGCCCGCCCTCATCGCCCGCCGCGAAAAGCGCCGTGGCCCAGGCATCCGCCGTCATCGCATCGCCTGCCGCCACCGTCACGGACCGCAACCGCCCCGACGCGGGCGCGCGGGTCTCCGGGTCGATGATATGGCTGTAGAGGCGCCCGTTCAGAACATAGCTCTGCGCCCGCACGCCCGAGGTCGCGACCGCCATGCCGGGGGGCAGGCGCAGGGCCTGCGTGGGGGGCTGCGCGGGCAGGGGGGATTCCACCGCGACGCGCCAGTCGCGCCCCTCGGGATGGGTGCCGAGCGCCACGAACTCGCCGCCAAGATCAAGCAGCATGTCGGTGACGCCCTCCGCCCGCGCCAGATCCGCCGCGCGGTCCAGCGCCCAACCCTTGGCAATACCGCAAAGGTCCAGCGTCAGGTCGCCGCGCGCCTTGGTCAGCCCCTCGGGTGCGATGGCGATGCCGCGCCAGCCGGGTGCGCCGGTGCCGCCGATCGGGCCAAACCCCCATTGCGCCACCAGCGGCCCGACAGTCGGGTCAAAGGCCCCCTCGCTTTGCCGCGCGATGTCCAGCGCCGCTGCCGTCACCTGTGCGATCTCGGGCTCCATTGCCTGCGCGCCCGCGGGCGCGGCGTTGATCCGGCTGATCCCGCTATCCCTGCGCCAGGGCGAGAACTGCGCGTCGATCCGGACGAAAAGTGTCTCGATTGCGGGGCCGAGACGGGCGGGGGTGTCCCTCCCGGCAATCCGCCAGCCGGTCCCGAAGGCGTTGCCGCCGAGCGTATCGAGGTCCGACGCCAGCCCCGCCCGCGGCAAGGCAAGTGCGGCCCCGATCAGCCCGAGGGCGGCGCGGCGCGTGATCGTGTTGGCGCGTGTCATCATCGGTCAGGCTCCAAAATCGTCGTAGAAGATCGAGGCGGGCTCGACCCCGAGCCGCGCCAGCGTGGACAGGACCGCCGAGATCATCACCGGCGGGCCGCAGAGGTAGTATTCGCATTCCTCGGGGGAAGGGTGGCCCGCCATCTCGGCGCGCAGGATCTCGTGCACGAAGCCGGTGGCCCCGGTCCAGCGGTCGCCCGGCGCGGGGTCGGACAGCGCCGGGGTCCAGCTGAAATGGTCGTGGCGCGCCGCCAGCGTGCTGAATTCCTCGGTATAGAACAGGTCGGCCGCCGTGCGCGCGCCGTAGAAATAGCGGATGCGCCGGTCGCTTCCGCGCCCCAGCTCCTGGTGGATCATCGCGCGCAGGGGGGCCATGCCGACACCGCCGCCGACATAGACCATCTCGCGCCCCGTGGGCTGGACGTGGAAATCCCCGAAGGGGCCGGAAAGGGTGATCTGATCCCCCGGCGCGACCGAGAACAGCCAGGACGAGACCACGCCCGGCGAGATCTCCTCCTCCTGGCCCGCGGGCGGCACCGCGAGGCGGATGTTGAACACCGCGCGTCCGGCATCCTCGGGGCGGCTGGCCAGCGAATAGGCCCGCGTCACGACCGCGCTTGAGCGACTGCGCAGGGCCCGCCACCCCGCGATCTCCCAGGCGTCCCGAAAGGCGGGCGGCACGTCGAGATCGGCGAAATCCAGCGTGTAGGGCGGGGCGGTGATCTGCATGAAGTCGCCCGCGCGGAACTCGGTCGGGTGATCCTCGGGCAACTCGACCACGATCTCGCGGATGAGCGGTGCCAGCATCCGGGTCGAGGTCACCGTGCAGACCGTCCCGCCCCCCGCGGTCAACGCGTTTTCGGGCACCTGCACCGCGCAGTCGCCATGCAGGCTGGTCTGGCAGGCCAGGCGGACCCGCGCCCGCCGTTCCTGTGGCGACAGCAGCGCACGCTCGGTCGCCTGGGTTTCTCCGGCCCCCTCGCCGGTGACCGTCACCCGGCACTGCCCGCAGGTTCCGACACCGCCGCAGGCCGCCGGGATCCGGATGTCGGCATTGTGCAGAACCGCCAGCAGCTTGGCACCGCGCCGCGCCACCAAGTGCAGCGCCTCGTTGACCGTGATGTCGATGCCGCCATCGGGGATCAGGCGCCGCCGCGCGGCCAGAAGCCCTGCGGCCAGTCCGACGACAAGCGCCACGATGATCAGGCTTCCCAGCAGAACCTCGGTCATTGCGCCGCCGCCATCTGTGTGAAGGAAGCAAAGCCGAGCGACATCAGGCCGGTGAGGACGAAGGCGATGCCGAGCCCGCGCAACCCGGCCGGCAGATCGGCATAGGCCAGCCGCACCCGGATCGCGCTCAGCATCACCACGGCCACGAAGAACCCGACGCCGCTACCGAACCCGAAGACGGCGGACTGGGCGAAATTGTAGCTGCGCTCGACCATGAACAGGCTGCCGCCCAGGATGACGCATTGCACGGTCAAGAGCGGCAGGAAGACGCCAAAGGCCGCGTGGATGCGCGGAAAGTAGCGATCCAGCACCATCTCCAGCAGCTGCACGATCGCCGCGATCACCCCGATAAAGGCGATGAGCGCGAGATAGGAGAGGTCCAGCTCCGGCCTGCCCGCCCATGCCCAGGCGCCGGGTGCGAGGACCGCCTGGTAGATCAGGTGGTTGAGCGGCACCGACACGCCAAGCACGAAGGTCATCGCCACGCCGAGCCCGATCGCGCTTTCGGTTCGCCGCGACAGCGCCAGGAAGGTGCAAAGCCCCAGGAACAGCGTCAGCGGCATGTTATCGACGAAAGCCGCAAGCAAAAACAGGTTCCAGGCATCGCTCATTGCGCGGGCTCCATACGTGCGGGGGGCGTGTGCTCGGGGGCCTCGGCCTGTTCGGGCCGGATCGAACGGATCGCCCAGACCATCCCGCCCAGAAGAAAGAACCCCGAAGGCGCCAGCAGCATCAGGCTGAGCGGCGTGAACCAGCCGCCCTGATCGGCCAGCGGCAGCACCTGCGCCCCGAACAGCTCGCCCTTGCCGAACAGCTCGCGCAGGCCGCCGAGGATCATCAGGATCAGCGAATAGCCAAGGCCATAGCCGAAGCCGTCGACCATCGACGGCAGCGGCGGGTTGTGGCTGGCATAGGTTTCGGTCCGGGCCATCACCACGCAATTGGTGGTGATCAGCCAGACATAGACCGACAGCGCCCGGCTGATCTCGGCGAAATAGGCTTGCAGGAACTGGTCGATGACGATCACCATCGCCGCGATGATCACGATCTGCACGATCATCCGGATGGTGTCGGGAATATGCCGCCGGATCAGGCTGATGATACCGCATGACAGCGTGACCACGATCGTCAACGACACCGACATGGTCAGCGCCGTGGCCAGCGTCGTCGTGACCGCCAGCGCCGAGCAGAGGCCGAGGATCTGCAAGGTGACCGGGTTCTGCCGGATCAGCGGTTGGGTCAGGGTTTTCCAGTACGGGGCGCGGGCGACCATGGCTCAGAACTCCCCGCGCTCGATGGCGTCCAGCAGGGGCCCGTAGCCATCCGGCCCGAGCCAGAAGCGCACCATCTGCGTCACGCCCCGCCCGGTGCGTGTGGCCCCGGTGATGCCATCGACCTCGTGCACGCCCGAGGCGGGGCCGCGCGCGACGCGAAAGCGCAACTCGCCGCTCGCGTCGCGCAATTCGGTGCCCGGAAAGCTGGCCCGCCACGAGCTCTCCTCGATCCGCGCGCCCAATCCCGGCGTTTCCGAGTGCTGCGTGACGGCGATACCGGCGATCGTGTTCATGTCGCCGCGCAGCGCCATGATGGCGTCGATGCGCCCGCCATAGCCCTGGCCGCTGAGCGGCAGCAGCAGCAGCGACACGGTATCGCCGTCGCGCAGCAGGTAGACCTGCACGAAGTTGGGCCGCTGGCCAAGCCCCGCGATGTTCTGACCGGCATCGAGCACGGTCCAGTTCGCGGGATCGGCGAGCGCCGCCTCCAGCGTGGCGGGCGTCACCTCCGCGGCGGCGCGGCCCCGGTCGAGGTCGATCACCACGGTCGAAAGCGTGCCGCCCGATTGTTCCAGCAGATCGCTCATGCCGGGAATGCCCTGCACAAGCGCGGCGATGCGGGCCTGTTCCTCGGCGGCGCGGTTGGCGGCCTGGATCGGGCGCAGCCACACGGTCGCGCCGCTGACCAGCGCCGCCGAGATGGCCGAGACCAGGAAGGCCACCAGGATCGTCTTGGTGCGGCTTTCATTGGGCAGCGCCAGCAAGCGGCGCAGCGGGTTCCAGTCACGTGCGGCCATGTCGCCTCCTGCGTTGAGCGACCCAGAGCGCCAGCGCGGCTTCGTCCAGCAGCGGCGCGACGAGGGAGGTGAGCAGGGCGGCGGCGACAGCGATCTGCACCGGCGCGGCCCCGGTCCATTGCATGGCGAACATGACGACCAGCGCGGCATAAAGCGCGCCGCCCGTGACGCGGCCCAATTGCGTGGCGGGGCTGGTGACGGGGTCGGCGACCAGCAGCACAAGGGCGATGCCACCCGCGAAGATCACCGGATCGGGCAAGACCCCGGCCAAGACGGCGGCAATCGCCACCACACCGGCCCCCGCGAACAGGGCCAGCGGCATGACGCCGGTTGCCACCCCGATCAGCGCCGCCGGGATCGCCGCCCAGGCGACGGGATCGTCGAAACCGGGCCAGCCGAAGCCGGGAAAGCCGAAACCCAGGAAGGACAGCGTGACCGTCGCGGGATGCACCACGTTGCGGCCCCAGCCGCCGAAGACAAGCTCGCCCATCACCACGCCGAAACTGATGCCCAGGACCATGCGGAACGCGCCGAGCCCCTCGGGCGCCAGCATCGCGATGGCCAGCGCCGTCGAGATCGCGGCCAGCGAGGGCGGCTGCGCCCGCACCAGCATGAAGACGAGGTGCCAGACCGCCACGACCAGCAGCGCAAGGCCAAGCTGCGCCAGCGCGCCCGCGCCGCCGAACCACAGCCAGAACAGCATCAGCGGCAGGTAGGCGGCCAGCAGCAGCAGGGCCACGGTCTCGCGGGTCCAGAGGCCACGGGTCATGCGGCGGCCTCCGTGCGGATCCGGTCGAGCAGGGCGCGCAGTTGCGCCATCAGCGTGCCGCCCTCGGCCAGGACATAATCGGCCAGCGCGACGTCCTCCTCCAGCAGCGACAGCAGGCCGAGCCGGGTCGCGGTTTCCTCGTCGCCCGCGCCAAGCGCGCGCAGGAACGGCACGGCGGGCAGGGCGCCCCCGAAAGCCTGTGTCAGCGCGGCCGAGGGAATGACGGGCCTGCCGCTAACGGATCTTGTCAGCGCCGCGATCAGCCAATGCGGGCGGGGCCCTGCCTCTCCGCGCGGCAATACCGTGACCTGGCGGTGGCGCGGCGCCAGCCACTGCGCGACATGCCCGTCCAGCGGCGATCCCGACATCAGGACATGGGGGCCGGGCAGGGCGATACGCTGCGTGAGCTGCCGCAGGTCGGCACCGGGATGGGTGCGCACCATCCGCCCCTCGCGCAGGGCCGCCCCGGCGAGATGCACCAGCCGTGTCATCGGCAATTGGCCTGTCTCCACCAGCGCGCCGATGGCGGCCACATCCTCGGCGTGGATGTCCCAGACCGGGTTGTCCAGCGTGGCGGGGCAAAGCTGATGGATGCAGATCCCGGCGGAGCCTTGCGGATGGCGCCCTCCGCGCGGGACGATGCGGATGCGGTCATGATCGAGGTCGGGCGCGACCGGCCCGCAGACGATCACCACCCCCTCGGTCAGCCGGGTCAGGGCGTGCAGGCCACGGGCGAAATCCTCGTCGCGCCCCTCAACCGCCGATTGCGGGGCAGGGGCGAGGGGCCGCGTGTCGCTGGCCATGACGACGATTGCGGCGGGCGTCTCATCTTGCGCGGGCATGCCCCCGAAGGGCCGCCGCCTGAGCCATGGCCAGACGCCCGCGCCCTGCAGCAGCGCGCGCAACCCGCCAGCCATGTCGGCCCGGTCGGTCGCGTGGCGCTCAACGCCGCCATTCGCCTCGCGGAAGATCACCACCTCGGACAGTTTCTTTCCCGGCAGGAGCGACATCCGCGCGATGCGTCCCGCGATGGGCGCCGTGAAACAGATATCGGGCGCATGGCGCAGGCAGGCCACCGCCGCGCCTTGCGCGACAAGATCGCCCTCGGACACCAGCGGCGTGACATGCAGCCTGGCGCCGACAGGCGGGCGCACCGCCGCTTCCTCGGTCTGGACCTCCGCGATGTCGGGGGAGGCGGGCGGCGACGGGAAAACCGGGCTCAGCCCGGCACGGGATATTGCAACTGCCATCCTGTCCCCACTCGATTACCTGACCAGAGGCTACGCCCTCGGGCACACCTTGCGCGCACGCTAGCAAAGACAGGATGCAAGGGAATTGATTCACGTCAAGGCGGGGCAGGGTGGATTGATTAGCATCGCCCATGCGGCTTATGCTCTCAGGGCGCGTGAATGTTTTGTGAACAAATCGAGGATCTGTCATGTCGATTTCATCCCATCTCTTCCCGTCCGGATTGCTCGCGCGCGGATTTGTCATCGCGGTCTGGCTTGCCGCCATGATCGTCGGCGGGGCGGTCTTCGGCCAGACAACCGATACGGAGACGGGCGAGGAGGCGGTCATCCCCTTCGCGCTGCCGCAATCGGGGCCCTTCACGCCTGCCGAGATCGAGATCGGCAATGACCAGGCGATTGCCGACTGGTTCCGTTCGGCCCACGCCAACGCGGCCTCGCAAGCCTTCAGCCATTGGGACGACGAGGGCGAGATCAACGCCTCCTGCGCGACCTGCCATTCGGGCGAGGGGTTCCGCGATTTCCACGGGCTGGATGGCACGCCCGCGGGCGTCGTCGACGGCCCCATCAATGTCGGCGGCGTCGTGGATTGCGGCACCTGCCACAATGCCGGACTGGCGCAGATCGAGGAGATCACCTTTCCCAGTGGCGTCGTGCATCCGGTCCAGGGCGTCGAGGCCTCGTGCCTGACCTGTCACCAGGGCCGCTCCGCCGGGATCGACGTGGTCGAGGCCATCGCGGGGCTTCCGGATGATGAGCCGAATGCCGAACTGCGCTTCATCAACCCGCATTACGCCACCGCGGCCGCCACCTGGCTCGGCGGGTATGGCGCAGCGGGTTACCAGTACGAAGGGCAGGAATATTCCGGCCGCTTCTTCCACGCGCGGCCCGTGGCAAGCTGCAATTCCTGCCATCAGCCGCACACGCTGGAGGTTGAATTCGAGCCCTGCCTGACCTGCCACCTGGCCGACAGCCCCCAGGAGATTCGCATCGCGCGGCAAAGCTATGACGGCAGTGGCGACACCTCGGTCGGCATCCGCTCGGACATCATGGCCAATGCCGATACGCTTCTGGGCCTGATCGAGGCCTATACCGTCGAGATCGCCGAGGCCCCGGTCATCTATGACGGCAACCGATACCCGTATTTCTTCTCGGACGCCAATAATGACGGCGAGATCGACATGTCCGAAGGCCGCCCCGTCGCTTATTCCGCCTGGACGCCGCGGTCCTTGCGCGCCGCCTTCAACTGGAAGCTGGTGACAGCCGATCCCGGCAACTACGCCCATAACCCGCAATACTCGCTGGAACTGCTCTATGACGCGATCGCCGATCTGAGCGGACCCCTGGGCATCGACATGGACGCGTTGAACCTGCTGCGCTGACCGGACCCCGGAGGCCCCGCGCCATGGACCAGCCTGTCCTGCTGATCACGCTCGGCGTGCTGTTCCTGGGCGGGCTGGCCGCGGATCATATCGGGCGGATGACCCGGCTGCCGCGCGTGACGCTCTTGCTGCTGATCGGGCTCATGGCGGGGCAATCCGGGTTCAACCTGTTGCCAGCGCAGGCGCATGACTGGTTCGAGCCGATCTCGGTCGTGGCGCTGACCATGGTGGCCTTCCTGCTCGGGGCGGACCTGACGCGCGGAAACTTGTCGCTGCATGGCCGCGCGATCTTTGCCATCTCGATCATGATCGTGATCGGGACGGCGCTGATCGTCTGGGGAGGGCTCAGCCTACTAGGGCTCGATCCGGGCCTGGCGCTGCTTCTGGGCGCGATTGCCACCGCGACGGCGCCCGCCGCCATGGCCGATGTGATCCGCCAATCGGGCCTGCGCAACAGCTTTACCGAGACGCTTGGCGGCATCGTCGCCATCGACGACGTCTGGGGCCTGTTCCTCTTTGGCATCTGCCTGGCGCTGGTGCATGGCTCGGGCGGCTGGTCCGGGCCATTGGTTACGGCAGGCTACGAGATCGGCGGCGCGATCCTTCTGGGCCTGATCGTCGGCGGGCCTGCCGCGGCCTTGACGGGGCGCCTGAAACCCGGTGAGCCGCTGAGGACCGAGGCTTACGGGATCGTCTTCCTGACCGCCGGTCTGGCACTGTGGTTCGAGGTGTCCTTCCTCATCGCAGGCATGACGGCGGGGGCGATGATCGCCAATTTCGCGCGCCACCACGACTATGCCTTCAACGAGATCGAGCGGATCGAGCTGCCCTTCATGCTGCTCTTCTTCCTGCTGGCGGGTGCCTCGCTGGAGCTTGACGCGCTCTGGTCGCTCGGCTGGATCACGGCGGCCTATGTGGGCCTGCGCATCGTCGCACGGCTGATCAGCGCCGAGATCGGGGCGCGGGTAGGGCGGGTGCCTGCCGCCGAGGTCCATCTCTATGGACCGGCCCTGATGCCCCAGGCCGGTGTCGCGGTCGGCATGGCGTTGGTGGCCGCGGAAACCATGCCGGATTGGGCGGCGACGATCATGTCGCTGACGATTGCCTCGACCGTGGTGTTCGAAGTGATCGGCCCGCCGGTGACGCTGGCCGCGCTGCGCCGTCAGGCGCGGACCGCGTGAGGGATGCAGGTTGCGGTGTCAGGAATCGAAGGGCGCGGCGCAAATATCCGAAAACGTAATCTGATAATCATGATTATGTAAATATAATACACACATATCGGCGGGATGCCATATCAAATACATGGCGTTATATCAAAATATTACACCGCATTCTTAAAGCACTTTCGCCCAACCGCGCCCCGCTTCAGCCACCACAGCCCACCTCAAGACGGCAGCGCCCAACAGCGCCGCACCGCATTCCTGTCTCGACAGCGGCTTTCGCCACCCGCTATACCTGTCACCAGTTGGGGAACTGAAATGCGAATACTTGTCCTGAACGGGCCGAACCTGAACCTTCTGGGTCAGCGAGAGCCCGCCATCTACGGCACGACGACATTGGCCGACCTCGAGGCGCTTTGCCGGTCCGAGGCCGAGCGTTCGGGCGTGACCCTGGGCTTTGCGCAGTCGAACCAGGAAGGCGTGCTGGTCGATGCGCTGCACGGCGCGATGGAGGATCAGGACGGCGTGATCCTCAATGCCGGGGCCTATACGCACACATCGGTCGCGCTGCGCGACGCGATCAGCGCCATTTCGATCCCCGTGATCGAACTGCATCTCAGCAATACCCATGCGCGCGAGGCGTTCCGCCATGTCTCGATGATCGCGCCGGTCTGCCTGGGCGTCATCGCAGGGTTCGGCGCGCCGGGCTATCCGCTGGCGGTACGCGCCATGGCCGATCACCTCAAGGCCCCTGCCCCGTGAGGCAGCTGCGCGCATATCTCGACGCCCGCACGGTCGATGACCTGTGGGAATACCACACTGGCCTGATGGCCGATTACGGGTTCGACCGGCTGTTCTACGCCTATACCTGCTTTCAGACCGCCAACACGTTCAGCGACCCCGAGGATGCGCTGATCCTGACCAATCATTCCGCCGATTACGTCGATTCCTACGTCTCGCAGGGGCTGTTTCGGGATGCGCCGATGCTGAACTGGGCGACGCGCAATGTCGGCTCGACCAGTTGGCGGGTGATCCGCGAGTCCTTCATGGCGGGTGGCGACCTGTCGCCGGGACAGCGCAGCGTGATCGAGCTGAACCGCAAATACGGGCTGACCGCGGGCTATACGATCGCCTTTCCGATGGCCGTCAAGCGCGCCGCCGCCGGGATCGGCCTGACCGCGAAGCGCGGCGTCACCCAGGATGAGGTCGACGCGCTGTGGCAGATCAAGGGCGAAGAGATCGAGATCATCAACCATGTCGCGCATCTGTGCATCACGCAATTGCCCGCGACAGGCCAGAGCCGCGTCCTGACCCCGCGCCAGAGCGAGGTTCTGGAACTGGTGGCAGATGGCAAATCGGTGCAGGACATCGCGCTGCTTCTGGGGCGCAAACCGGCCACGGTGGACAAGCACCTGCGCGGCGCGCGCGATACCCTGGGCGTCGAGACCACGGCGCAGGCGGTGCGCAAGGCCTCGGTCCTGAACCAGATCTTCGTGCTTGAGGATCAGCCTGCGATTCGCTGACCGAGCGCGGAAAACCACCCCCCTCAAAGCGCTTTGGCCACCGATCGGCTGGCAGGTTTCCGCCCAAAGGTAGGGGAAACCTGACTTTTGCTTTGGCTGACTTTACGTCAATCTGACGGGGTTCCGTGAGTGATGACTGAAATTTTCTCGGTCAGGAGCATTGGGGCCACCGGGGGCATTATTCACCCCGGTGGTCCGCAAACCGGGTTCGTCCCGGACCTGACCCAGTCCGCCGGTCGGATTTCAGATCGGCGGCGGGTCACCAAGACCCGACGAACGGCCATCCCCAACCGGCCACCACATCGGGATATCAGGTTAAGAAGCGGCGCTTTTCCGTCTCGTCCCTCAGGATTTGCGCCGCTTCTTATCCGTCCTTCCCCCGAAACATGAAAAGGCAGAGACCCCTCCCAAGATCTCTGCCCTTCTGGCGGTCGCCCGCGACGGGGCCCGCCGGGATAAGCGGTGCGGCTTACCCCTGAACGGCCTTCGCAACCTCGGCTGCGAAATCCTCTTCCTTCTTCTCGATGCCTTCGCCCACTTCCAGCCGGACAAAGCCGGTGACGGTGGCGCCGGCCTCTTTCGCGGCCTCGGCGACGGTGACATCGGGGTTGACCACGAATTGCTGGTTCAGAAGCGTGGATTCTGCAACGAATTTCTTCATCCGGCCCACGATCATCTTCTCGATCACCTGCTCCGGCTTGCCGGATTCGCGGGCGATATCCATCTGAACCTGCTTTTCCTTCTCGACCACGGCGGGATCGAGGTCATCCTCGGACAGGGCTGCCGGGTTGGCGGCGGCGATATGCATCGCGATCTGTTTGCCAATGGCCTCGTCGCCGCCCGAAAGCGCGACCAGGACGCCGATCTTGCCCATGTCGGGCGCGGCGGCGTTATGGACATAGGAGATGACGGTCTCGCCCTCGACGCGCGCCATGCGGCGCAGGGTCATGTTCTCGCCGATGGTGGCGATCTTGGCGGTCAGCGTGTCGGCGACGGATTTGCCGCCCAGGTCGGCCGCGGCCAGCGCGTCCACGTCCGAGACACTCAGCGCGACCTTGGCGATGCCCGACACCATGTCCTGGAACTCGGCGTTCTTGCCGACGAAATCGGTCTCGGAGTTCACTTCGACCGCGACGCCGACACCGCCCTCGACGGCAACGGCCACGAGGCCCTCGGCGGCAACCCGGCCCGATTTCTTGGCGGCCTTGGCCAGCCCCTTGGTGCGCAGCCAGTCAACCGCGGCGTCCATGTCGCCATCGGTTTCGGTCAGCGCTTTCTTCGCGTCCATCATGCCGGCACCGGTGGTGTCGCGCAGCTCCTTGACCATTGCAGCAGTGATTGCCATGGGTCATATCCTCTTGATATTCTTGCAGAACATTGCGGGACCAGCGGCAAAGCCGGTCCCGGGCTCAGGTGCGGTCTTCAGCTTTCGGCGGGCGTGTCCTCGGCGGGTGCGGCCTCTGCCGTCTCGCCGGACAGGACTTCCTCGACGCTGCTTTCCTCCAGCGCGCCCAGGTCGACGCCTGCGCCTTCCATCTGCGCGGTCATGCCGTCCAGCGCAGCACGCGCCACGAGGTCGCAATAGAGCGAGATCGCGCGGGCCGCGTCGTCATTGCCGGGGATGATGTAATCGACGCCATCGGGCGAGCAGTTGGTATCGACCACGGCGACGACCGGAATACCCAGCTTCTTGGCTTCCGCGATGGCCAGGTCTTCCTTCTTGACGTCGATGACGAAAAGCAGGTCGGGAACGCCGCCCATTTCGCGGATCCCGCCGAGCGAGGCCTGCAGCTTGGCCTGGTCACGCTCCATGCCCAGACGCTCTTTCTTGGTCAGGCCCTCGGTGCCCGATTCCATCGCCTCGTCGATCGACTTGAGGCGGGAGATCGAGGCCGACACGGTCTTCCAGTTGGTCAGCGTGCCGCCGAGCCAGCGGTGGTTCATGTAATATTGCGCGCAGCGTTCTGCGGCGTCGGCGACGGGCTTTTGCGCCTGCCGCTTGGTGCCGACGAAGAGGATGCGGCCGCCCTTTGCGGCGGTCTCGCGCACGACATTCAGCGCCGCGTCCAGCATCGGAACGGTCTGCGTCAGGTCGAGAATATGGATGCCGTTGCGCGCGCCATAGATGAACTCGCCCATGCGGGGGTTCCAACGCTGCGTCTGGTGGCCGAAGTGAACGCCAGCTTCGAGAAGCTGACGCATGGAGAATTCAGGAAGCGCCATGCTTGTTTTCCTTGTTTCCGGTTTATGCCTTGGTGAAGGATGAGGGCGGAAGCCCAACCGGTGGACCGCAAGGGATGTCTCCCCTCTTGGCCCGCCTTCACCTGTGAAGTGGGTGCGCTTTATGTCAGGCTGCGGGGAATGGCAAGCCCCCTGCCCTTTTTTCACGCGGTGTCGAATTGCTGCGCAATCCGACCGATGCGAGGGGGCCGGCTGCCCCCTCGCGCTCCCCCGCAGGTATTTTCGGCAAAATGAAAGCAAAAGGCGTGGACCTTGGTCACCGGGCTGGCTAGGGAAGGCCGCATGAGCACCACCCCTGATATCCTGTGCATCGGCTCGGTCCTGTGGGACATTATCGGGCGCTCGGATCAGGCCATGCTGGCGGGCAATGACAAGCCGGGCCGCATCAGGCGCATTCCGGGGGGCGTTGCGCTGAATATCGCCATGCAGCTGCGCCATGAGGCGATGATGCCTGAGCTGTTGAGCGTGGTGGGCGACGATGCCGAGGGGCGCGCGCTGCTGGCGGCTTGTGTGGGCATGGGCCTTGGGGTGCGTCATATGCTGATCGACCCCGACCTGCCGACCGATCATTACATGGCGGTGGAGGCGCAGGGGCAGCTGATCGCCGCAATCGCCGATGCCCATTCGCTTGAGACGGCGGGCGCGCGCATCCTGGAACCGCTGGAAGATGGTCGGTTGGCCGGCCCTGGCGCCCCCTGGACCGGCCTCATCGCGCTGGATGGCAACCTGACCACCGCGCTGTTGGGGGAGATCGCGGAGAACCCCGTTTTTGCGCAGGCCGATCTGCGCATCGCCCCCGCCTCGCCCGGCAAGGCGGAACGGCTTTGCGTGTTCTTGGGCCACTCCCGTGCCACGCTTTATGTCAATTGCGAGGAAGCCGGGCTGATCTCGGGCCAGACCGTGACCACGGCGCAGGCCGGGGCGGCGGCGATGCTGGAGGCGGGCGCCATGCGGGTTCTGGTCACCGACGGGGCGCGCGCGGCGGTCGATGCCAGCCCCGATCGCACCATCGGCAAGGCCCCGCCGCTGATCCAGCCCCGCCGCGTCACCGGCGCGGGCGATACCTTCATGGCGGCGCATATCGCGGCGGAAGCGCGCGGGCAGACGCCCGAGGCCGCGCTGGAGACCGCCTTGCAGACCGCCGCGACTTACGTTGCAGGAGACACAGAATGACGCCCGATTTCATCACGCTCTCGCCCGAGGTGGCGCAGGCGCAGTCCGAAAACGCCCCCGTGGTGGCGCTAGAAAGCACCATCATCACGCATGGCATGCCCTATCCGCAGAACCTTGAAACCGCGCGGACGGTGGAACGCGCGGTGCGGGACGCGGGCGCGGTCCCTGCCACGATTGCCGTGCTCAAGGGGCAGATCCATATCGGCCTGACCGCCTCGGAGCTTGAGGCGCTGGCGCAGGCCGGGGATGTCATGAAGCTCAGCCGCGCCGATTTCGCGGTCGCCATGGCGGCGGGCAAGACCGGGGCCACGACCGTCGCGGCGACCATGATCGCGGCGCATCTGGCGGGCATCCGGGTCTTTGCCACCGGCGGCATCGGTGGCGTCCACAAGGGGGCCGAGGACAGTTTCGACATCTCCGCCGACCTGATGGAACTGGCGCAAACCCCGGTGACGGTGGTCGCCGCCGGGGCCAAGGCGATCCTCGACATCCCCAAGACGCTGGAAGTGCTGGAAACCCAGGGCGTGCCCGTCATCGCCTATCGCCAGGACGGGTTTCCGGCCTTCTGGTCACGCGAAAGCGGGATCACCGCGCCCCTGCGCATGGACAGCGCCGAGGCCGTTGCGCGGGCCCACCTTATGCGCGAGCGTATCGGCCTGCCCGGTGGCCAGCTTGTCGCCAACCCGATCCCCGTCGCCGCCGAGATCCCGGCCCGAGACCTCGCCCCGCTGATTGCGGATGCGCAGAACGAGGCGGCAGCGCGCGGCATCGCCGGCAAGGCGGTCACGCCTTTCCTGCTGCAACGCCTTTTCGAGTTGACCGAAGGCCGTAGCCTCAGCGCCAATATCGCCCTTGTTCTGAACAATGCCCGGCTCGCCGCGGAGATCGCCCGCGCGATTTTGAACAGCCGGGGTGACGCTGCGTCCTTGTAAGGCGGGGGCCGCGCCCTTACTAAGTATAACGGACCTCCCCCTTGGACGCTTGAGCCCCGCATGGAACTGCCCAAACCCCCAGAGCCGCCCCGGCGCGGCTGGATTTCGTCGCTGCAGGCGAGTTTCCTGACCGGCCTCGTCGTGATCGTGCCGATTGCGCTGACCGCCTGGCTGATCTGGTCGCTCATCGGCTGGATCGATTCCTGGGTGCTGCCCTTCCTGCCCGAGGCCTATAACCCCGCGACCCTGATCAACCGCTATCTCGGCACCAATATCGACATCCGCGGTATCGGCCTGGTGATGATCCTGCTCTTCACCATCCTGGTGGGCTGGATCGCCAAGGGGCTGATCGGCCGGTCGCTCATTCGCACCTCCGAGTCGGTCGTCCTCTCGATCCCCGGTGTGCGCTCGCTCTATTCAGGGCTCAAGCAGATCACCGAAACGGTGCTGGCCCAAGGCAAGGGCTCGTTCGAGAAGGCCTGCCTGGTGGAATATCCGCGCAAGGGGATCTGGGCCATCGCCTTCATCTCGACCGACGCCAAGGGCGAGATCGCATCAAGCCATGACAAGGCGATGATCTCGGTCTTCCTGCCGACGACGCCGAACCCGACCTCGGGCTTTCTGCTGTTCCTGCCGCGCGAGGATGTACAGGTGCTGGAGATGAGCGTCGAGGATGCCGCCAAGCTGGTGATCTCGGCGGGGCTGGTCTATCCCAGCACCAAGCCGCCCAAGGAGGTGTCCGAGGAGGCGGTGCTGCTGGAGATCGACCCGCAATACCAGCCTGACCCGGATGAAGACATCGACGACAGGGCCGAGCGCCGCACGCGCGAAGATGCCTGACATCTGACAAGAAAACGCGCCGAAGGCCCCTTGCCCCGGCGCGCTTGATGGATCGACGTCAGATCGCCTTATTCCTCATACCACCAGACATCGGGCTGGAACCCCAGGAAATCGCCATAGATCGGCAAGGTCTCGGGGTAGCGCAGGGCCCGGTCATGCGCGATACGGCTGATCGGCGAATACCAGATCGGGATCACGTAGCGCCCCGAGGTCAGCACCCGGTCCAGCGCCCGCACGGCGGCGCGGTAATCGTCCTGGTCGGCCGAGGTCAGCATCTCGCCGATCATCGCGTCGATGGCCGGGTTGCAGGCCCGCATCAGGTTGCGGCTGCCTTCCGTATCGGCCATGTCGCAGCCCCAGTAGAGGTATTGCTCATTACCGGGCGACAGCGACACGCCACGTTCGAAATAGGTCATGTCATAGTCGAACCGGTCGGTACGTTCGCGGTATTGCGCGCTGTCCACGGTGGTGACATTGGGCGATATGCCAAGCCGGTCCAGCGCCTCAAGGTAGATGTTGATGATGGCCTGGATCTCGGCGCTGCCCTGTTGCAGCACGATATCGAAGCTGAAGGGCTGCCCGTCGCCATCGACCATGACGCCATCCTCGACGCTGTAGCCCGCCGCCTCCATCAGGCGCAGCGCCTCGCGGATGCCCGCCCGGTTTGCGGGGCGACCATCGGTGACCGGAAACGCATAGCCTTCCAGCGCGCCGGGCAGAAGGTCGTCGGCGAAGGGCTCCAGCAATTCCGCCACACGGCCCTCGGCCGCGCCCTCGTTCATCCCCAGGATGGAGTTGGAGAAATAGGAGGTGATGCGCGGCTCGGTCCCGCCGTTCTGGGTCTGGTTGATATATTCGAAATTGAAGGCCTGGATCATCGCCTCGCGCACGCGCCAGTCCTGAAACTGGGGGCTGCGCGTGTTCATGGCAAAGCCGAACATGCCGGTGGGGCGTTCATGGGGGATCTCCGAGAACACGACCTCGCCCGATTGGGCGCGGGGGAAATCATAGTTGTTCTCCCAATTCGCCGCATTGGTCTCGCGGATGGTGTTGATCTCGCCCGCGATGAAGGCCTCGAACATGGCGGTGCCGTCGCCGAAGAACTCCAGCCGGACCTCGTCGATCACGTTGGTGCCGCGCCGGAACCCCAGATCGGCGCCCCAGTAATCGGGGTTGCGCGTCAGCGAGACATAGCGGCCGGCCTCGAAATCGGTCACGACATACGGGGCCGAGCCGATCGGCACCACGTCCAGCCCGCTTTCGGTGAACGCGTTCTCCTCCCATTGGGCACGTTGCAGGATCGGACGCATGCCCATGATCAGCGCCAATTCGCGGTCGGGTTCGTTGAAGGTCAGGCGGATACCGCGTTCGCCCACCGGCTCGATGCTGGCCACCTTGGACCAGGCATTGAGGTAGCGCGGGTGGCCAACGGTCCCAAGCGTCTCGTAGCTCCAGATCACATCCTCGACCGTGACCGGGCTGCCATCGGAAAACCGCGCCTCGGGGCGCAGGTGAAACTCGACCCAGAGGCCATCGGGATCGGCCTCGACCGATTCGGCGAGCAGCCCATAAAGCGTGAACGGTTCGTCATAGGACCGGCCCATGAGCGATTCGTAGGCAAGGAATCGCAGCTGCCACGGCACCCGGCCCTGCCGGATATGCGGGTTCAGACTGTCGAAACTGCCGACCTCGCCGGTGACGATCCGCCCCCCCGTGGGGGCGTCGGGATTGGCATAGGGCAGATGCGTGAAACCCGGCGGCAGCGCAGGCTCGCCATACATCGCGATCCCGTGCATGGGCTCGCTCTGCGCGGCCCCGGCCAGGCACACCCAGACCCCCAGAATCTTCGCCGCCCGCGTGAAACAATCTTTCAGCATTTGTGGACAATCTCCCCTGCCCTTTGTTTGATTACCCCCGACGCTACCCGCCCCCGTCCCGGCTTTCAAACTTTTCGGTTGGACTCTGGGCAAGCTATTGCTTATAAAGGGATCACTGCTCGATAGGTTTCTTGCCTGTATGAAACCTGCCTCAATAACTTAACGCCAGCCTTGTGCTGGCGTTTTTTTTGGCAAGTGGTCCCGAGCATGGAGGGAGAGCGGCCATGACCCCCGACGCGCTGATCGCAACATATGGGGCCGCGTGGCTGGAAGAGGACGAGCAGGCGCGCCTTGGCCTTCTGGAACGCTGTTGGGCCAAGGATGGGGTCTATGAGGATCCCTCGGTCCGCGCCAAGGGGCGCGCGGCGCTCAGCCACCATATCGCGTCTGTCCACGCCACCTATCCGGGCGCGCGAATCGAGGTGACCAGCGGCGTGCAGGGCTACGGCCAGAACCTGCGATTCGATTGGCACATGCGCGCCGCCGACGGATCGGTCGCAATCCACGGTGTCGATTTCGGCCAGATCGGCCCGGATGGCCGCCTGACACGGATCACCGGCTTTTTCGGGGACGTGCCCAAGCCCACCGGTTAGAACCGCCTCTCGCATCTCGCAAACTCCGCAGATAGGATGCGCCAAAATCAGCATTTCGGAGCAGACCCCATGGCCATCACCACATCGCTTTCAGGCAAGACCGCCGTCATTACCGGCTCCAACTCGGGCATCGGCCTCGGCATCGCGCGCGAATTGGCGCGGGCGGGCGCGGATGTGGTGCTGAACTCCTTCACCGACCGCGAGGAGGATCACGCCCTGGCCCGCGACATTGCCAAGGAATTCGACGTTACCGCACGCTACATCAAGGCCGACATGTCGAACGCAGACGAGTGCCGAGACCTGATCGCGCAAGCCGGAGCCTGCGATATCCTGATCAACAACGCAGGCATCCAGCATGTCGCCGCGATCCCCGAATTTCCGACCGAGAAATGGGACGCGATCATCGCCATCAATCTCAGCTCGGCCTTCCATACCACTGCCGCAGCGCTGCCGCTGATGCGCAAGGCCGGTTGGGGCCGGGTGATCAACATCGCCTCGGCCCATGGCCTGACCGCCAGCCCCTACAAATCCGCCTATATCGCCGCCAAGCACGGCATCGTGGGCCTTTCCAAGACCACCGCGCTGGAAACCGCGGAGGAGCCCATCACCTGCAACGCGATCTGCCCCGGCTATGTGCTGACGCCGCTGGTCGAGGCGCAGATCCCCGACACGATGAAGGAATATGACATGGGCAGGGATGAGGTGATCAGAAACGTGATGCTCAAACGCCAACCTTCAAAGGAGTTCGCGACGGTCGAGCAGATGGGCGGCACCGCCGTCTTCCTGTGCTCGGACGCGGCCGCCCAGATCACCGGCACGACGATCAGCGTCGATGGCGGCTGGACCGCGCTGTAGCCCACTTGCGTTAACCTTACCCCATCCCGGTTAAGGTTAACGCGCGCCCTTTACCTTGACGCCCCCCGCCCGCTTCTTTGTTCCGCAAATATCCCCGCCGGAGGCATCCCGCCCCCCCTCGCACAAGGCCCGCCATGACCCGCAAACAGATCAACCTGGCCCTGCAAGGCGGCGGCGCGCATGGCGCCTTCACCTGGGGCGTGCTGGACCGGCTGCTGCGCGAGCCCTCGATCGAGATCGCGGGCATTTCCGGCACCTCCGCCGGTGCGCTCAACGGGGCCGCGCTCAAGGCGGGCCTTGCCGAGGGCAGCCGAGACCTTGCGCGCGAGAACCTGGAATGGCTCTGGCAACAGATGGGCGCGATCACCGACCTGCGCTTCGCGGGCTGGCTCGATGCCGCCTCTCCCTCGGCGATCAGCCAGATCATCGAGGCCTCGCTCCCCTTCGCGATGTCGGATGCGCTCAGCCGCGTGGTCAGCCCCTATGCCTACGGGCCCTTCTACCAGAACCCGCTGGAACCCGTCGTGCGCCGGTTTCACTATGACGAGGTCTGCGGCGAGGCCGGCCCCGTCTTCCACATCTGCGCCACCAATGTGCGCACCGGCAAGATCCGGGTCTTTTCGGGCCACGAGATCACCAGCGACGCGATCCTGGCCTCGGCCTGCCTGCCGACGCTCTTCCAGGCGGTCGAGATCACCGATCCGGTGACGGGGATGGACGAGGCCTATTGGGATGGCGGCTATACCGGCAACCCGGCGCTCTTCCCGCTCTTCGCCCCCGACCTGCCCGCCGATATCGTGATCGTCAATATCAACCCGCTCTACCGCGAGGATGTGCCGAAGACCGCCCGCGCGATCCAGAACCGGATCAACGAGATCGGCTTCAACACCTCGCTCCTGCGCGAATTGCGCGCGATCTCCTTCGTGCAGCGCCTGCTGGCCGATGGCGCGCTTTCGCCCGGCACGATGAAGAATATCCATGTCCACATGATCGCCGATGACGACCTGATGGCGCAGCTCTCCGTTGCCACCAAGACCGTGCCGGTGCCCCAGGTTCTCTACAAGCTGCGCGATGCGGGCGAACGCGCCTGCGACCGGTTTCTTGAGCGCCACGGCGAGGATATCGGAACGCGGGGCAGCGCCGATCTGGCGGCGATGTTCGGTTAGGGTCCTGCCCGTCAGGTGCCGGTTTTCGCGGTCTTCGCCAAAAGGGACGCGGCAGGGAAAACCGACCCCACGCTACCCGGAAACGCTCCCGCACCCTTGCCATGGGTCAGCGTCTTGCTTACGCCCGCTGCCATGACCTGCCCCGCCCCCTTCAACCTTGCCGCCCATGTGCTGGCGTCGGCGGCGACCCATCCCGACAAGGTGGCGCTGGCGGTGCTGTCGCCTGCCCGCGCCGACCGTTGGAGCTATGCGCGGCTCGATGACACCGTGCGCCGAATGGCGGCGGGGCTGCTGGCCGAGGGGCTCGTCGCCGGTGACCGCGTGCTTTTCCGCCTCGGCAACCGGCCTGCTTTTCCCGTCGCCTACCTTGCCTGCATCGCCGTGGGTCTGGTCCCCGTCCCGACCTCCGCCGCGCTGACCGCGCCCGAGATCACGGCGCTGGCACGCCTCGCCCCTCCGCGCCTGATCCTGGCCGAGGACGGCATCGCCCTGCCGGGTCCCCTGCCCTGCCCGGTCGTGACCGATCTGGACCGCCTCACCGCGCATGAGCCCGCCGATTATGCCTTGGGCGATCCCGACCGGCTGGCCTATATCCTCTTCACCTCCGGCACCTCCGGCGGGCAGCGGGCCGTCGCCCATGCCCATCGCACGATCTGGGCGCGGCGGGCGATGTATGACGGCTGGTATGGCTTGCGTGAGAGCGACCGCGTGCTGCATGCGGGCGCCTTCAACTGGTCCTTCACGCTCGGCACCGGCCTGCTCGACCCCTGGTCCGTGGGGGCCACCGCCCTGATCCCTGCGCCCGATACCGCGCCCGAGGCGCTGCCGCTTCTCCTTAAACGCCATGACGCGACCATCTTCGCCGCCGTGCCCGGCATCTACCGCAAGCTGTTGCGCACCCCCCTGCCCGCCATGCCGAAACTCCGCCACGGCCTTTCGGCGGGCGAGAAACTGCCCGAACCCATCCGCGCGCAGTGGCACAAGGCCACAGGAACCGAGATTCACGAGGCGCTTGGCATGACCGAATGTTCTACCTTCATCTCGGGCAGCCCCGACCGGCCCGCGCCGCCCGACACGCTCGGCTTTGCGCAGCCGGGGCGCAGGATTGCCATTCTGGACGAGGCGAACACGCCGGTCGAGGACGGCAGCATCGGCACGCTGGCCATCCACCGCGATGAACCCGGCCTGATGCTCGGCTACCTCGACGGCGACACGGTCGACCTGCCCCTGTCGGGTGCGCATTTCCTCACCGGGGACCGGGTCGCGCGCGTGGGTGACGGTGCCATCGCCTATCATGGCCGCCTCGATGACGTGATCACCGCGGGCGGCTACCGCATCGCCCCGCAGGAGATCGAGGCCGCCTTCCAGGGCGCGCGCGGCGTCACAGAGGTCGCGGCGCTGTCCTATCCGCTTGGCGATACGCAGGTCATCGCGCTGGCCTATACCGGGGAGCCGCAGCCCGACCGCGCGTTGGCCGACCGCGCGGCGCGCGCCCTGGCTGGCTACAAGCGCCCGCGCCTCTATATCTATCTCGACGCCATGCCGCGCGGCGCCAATGGCAAGCTGGACCGACGGGCATTGGCCCGCAAACTGAAAGACCGCTCATGATCAAGCTCGACATCATCTCGGATCCGATCTGCCCCTGGTGCTTCATCGGCAAGGCCAATCTCGACCGGGCGCTGGAGGCGGCGGGCGATCACCCCTTCACCGTCGAATGGCATCCGTTCCAGCTCAACCCCGACATGCCGCGCGAGGGGATGGACCGGCGCGCCTATCTGGAGGCGAAGTTCGGCGGCAAGGAGGGCGCGGTCAGGGCCTATGCACCGGTGGTCGAAGCGGCGGAGAAAGCAGGGCTCAAGATCAATTTCGAGGGCATCGCGCGCACGCCCAACACGCTGGACGCGCATCGCCTGATCCATTGGGCGGGGCTGGAAGGGCGGCAGACGCCGATGGTGGCCGCCCTCTTCAAGGCGTATTTTCAGGAGGGGCGCGATATCGGTGACGCCACTGTGCTGGCCGACATCGCCGAAGCGCTGGAGATGGACCGCGCCATGACCCTGCGCCTGCTGGCGGGCGATGCTGATACCGACGACATCCGCGCCCGCGACGCCCATGCCCGCGAACGCGGGGTCACCGGCGTGCCCTGTTTCATTGTCGCGAACCAGCACGCCCTGCCCGGCGCGCAACCGCCCGAGCTATGGGCGCAGGTGATCCGTGAGATCCGCGAGCAGCTTGCGGACAAGGGATAGGGCGCGGTGGCGCTCCTCCTCGGGCTCGGCGCAAGCGCGCTCTGGCTGGTGATCCTCCGGCTGTCGGACCGTGCGCCGGGACGGGGGCCGTGGCCGCCGCGACGGGGCAACCTCTTCACCGCGATATGGGCCTGGACGCTGACGACCTGCCTCTACCTGGGGCTGGTGCAGACCTGGGGGCAACCCTCTGTCCTGCCGGGGCTTTTGCGCAACGGCATCGGCTTGCCGCTGGCCATCGGGGGCTCTGTGCTGCACACATGGGCCACGGCCACCCTCGGGCTGAAAGGCACCAGCGGGTGGGATGTGGGGGTGACGACAGGCGGCCCCTACGCGCTGTGCCGGCATCCGCAATACCTTGGCCAGATCGCCTCGCTGGCCGGGATCGCGCTCTGGATCGGATCGACCCAGTCGCTGGTCCTCGGCCTTGCCGCTTCGGGCGTGCTGCTATACGGCTCGGCCGTGGAGGATCGCGCCCTTGCGGACCGACATCGCGCGGCCTTTGCCGCCTACCGCGCCAGAACCCCGTTCCTCGTGCCCGCCGTGAGCCGCCCATGACCGACACCGCCCTGCCCCTGCCGCCGCGCCGTCTGCACCGGGTGGAGTTCGTGGCGCTGATGGCCATGCTCATCGCCTCCATCGCGTTCTCCATCGACGCGATGCTGCCCGCCCTGCCCGAGATCGCCGAGGAGCTCAGCCCCGACGACATCAACCGCGCGCAGCTGATCCTGACGATCTTCGTGCTCGGCATGGGCGTCGGCACCTTCGTCACCGGGCCCATTTCGGACGCGATCGGGCGCAAGCCGGTGATCGTGATCGGGGCCGCGCTCTATTGCACCGCCTCGGTCGCGGCATGGTTGGCGGGGTCGCTGGAATTGCTGCTGCTTGCGCGCTTCGTGCAAGGTCTGGGGGCCGCAGGGCCGCGCATCGTCGCCCTGGCGATCATCCGCGACCTCTATGCGGGGCGCGACATGGCGCGGCTGATGTCCTTCATCATGCTGGTCTTCACCATCGTGCCGGCCATCGCGCCCACGATCGGCGCGGGCATCATCGCGCTTGTGGGCTGGCGCGGCATGTTCGGGGCCTTCATCGCCTTTTCGCTGGTCTCGGCCGCGTGGCTGACGATCCGCCAGCCCGAAACCCTGCCCCCCCAGGCGCGCAAGCCGATGCGCGCGGGCGTGTTGTGGCGCGCGGTGAAGGAGGTGCTGTCCCTGCCCATGGTGCGCCTGTCGATCCTGGTGCAGACGCTGGCGCAGGGGATGCTCTTTGCCGTGCTCAGTTCGACCCAACAGGTCTATGACCTGACCTATGACCAGGGCGCGCAGTTCCATTTCTGGTTCATGGGCACGGCCTTCCTGGCGGCGACCGCCAGCATCCTGAACGCGGTGCTGGTGATGCGGTTGGGGATGCGCCTTTTGATCACCTTCGCGCTTGGCGGGCAGATCGTGCTGAGCAGCCTCATGATCCTTTTCGAGATCACCGGCCCCTGGGGCTATGGCGCGGGGCTGACGGCGTGGTTCCTGTGGTCCACATCCGTGTTCTTCATGGTCGGGCTGACGCTTGGCAACCTCAACGCGCTGGCGATGGAGCCCTTGGGCCATATCGCGGGGCTTGCCGCCTCCATCGTCGCCTCGCTGGCCACCGTGGGGGCGGTGATCATCGCCATTCCCATCGGGCTGGCCTTCGACGGCACGCCCCTGCCGCTCTCGATCGGGGTGCTGGCCTGCTCGGTTATGGGCTTTGCCCTGACCCGGTCGATGGCCCGGCTCGAGCGTGTCAGGGCTACCCCCTAGCCCTTCTTGCCCACCACCTTCTCGGCCAGGTCACGGGCGATGGCGAAGGCGCCCTTGATCTTGTCGGCCTCGTTCTTCCAGTCGCGCCGCACCACGATCTTGTTGTCGCGCACCTTGGCCAGGCCCTTCTGATCCTGGACGAATTCCACCAGACCGGCGGGGTTGGCGAATTTATCGTTGTGAAACTGGATCGTCGCGCCGCGCGGGCCACCGTCGAGCTTGGCAATCCCCGCCCGCTTGCACATCGCCTTGATGCGCACGACCAGAAGCAGCGTGTTGACCTCGCGCGGCAGCTTGCCGAAACGGTCGATCAGTTCGGCGGCAAAGCCCTCAAGCTCCACCTTGGTGGTCAACTGGCTGAGGCGGCGGTAGAGGCCGAGGCGCACGTCCAGATCGGGAACGTAATCCTCGGGGATCAGCACGGGCACGCCCAGGTTGATCTGCGGCGCCCAGGTGCCGTCATCATCCGTGAGCCCCTCCATATCGCCCGAGCGGATCTTGGCAATCGCCTCCTCCAGCATCGACTGGTAGAGTTCGAAGCCGACCTCGCGGACATGGCCCGATTGTTCCTCGCCCACGATATTGCCCGCGCCGCGAATATCGAGATCCTGGGACGCGATGGTAAAGCCCGCGCCAAGGCTGTCGAGGCTGCCCAACACGCGCAGGCGCTTCTCGGCCGCAGGGGTCAGCTTGCGGCGCGGCTTCGTGGTCAGATAGGCATAAGCCCTTGTTTTGGAACGCCCGACCCGGCCCCGGATCTGGTAGAGCTGCGCCAGCCCATACATGTCGGCGCGGTGGATCACCATCGTGTTGGCGGTCGGAATGTCGATGCCGCTCTCGATGATCGTGGTGGCCAGCAGCACGTCATACTTGCCGTCATAAAAGGCGTTCATGCGGTCATCCAGCTCGCCCGCTGCCATTTGCCCATGCGCGACGACGAAGGTGACTTCCGGCACCTGGTCGCGCAGGAAGGCTTCGATCTCGGGCAGATCCTCGATCCGGGGGACGACATAGAACGACTGCCCGCCGCGATAATGCTCGCGCAGCAGCGCCTCGCGGATGGTGACAGCGTCGAATTCGCTGACATAGGAGCGGATGGCGAGGCGGTCGACCGGCGGCGTGCCAATGAGGCTCAGGTCGCGCACGCCCGACAGCGACATCTGCAAGGTGCGCGGAATGGGCGTGGCGGACAGCGTCAGCACATGCACATCGCTGCGCATCTCCTTCAGGCGTTCCTTATGCGTGACGCCAAAGCGCTGTTCCTCGTCGATGATCAGCAGACCGAGATTGGCAAAACGGATGTTCTTGGCCAGTAGCGCATGGGTGCCGATGCAGATATCGACGCTGCCGTCAGTCAGCCCCTTGCGCGTGTCGCTGGCCTGTTTTGCCGGAACAAAGCGCGATAAGGGCCTGACATTGATCGGAAATCCCCGGAACCGTTCGCGGAATGTCTGCGCGTGCTGGCGTGCCAGAAGCGTCGTCGGCGCGATGATCGCGACCTGCTGACCGGCGGCGGCGGCGACGAAGGCCGCGCGCATCGCGACCTCGGTCTTGCCGAAGCCCACATCGCCCACGATCAGGCGATCCATGGGGCGGCCGCGCGCCAGATCGTCCATCACATCGGCAATGGCGGTAAGCTGATCCTCGGTTTCCTCATAGGGAAAACGCGCGGCGAAGGCGTCCCACATGTCGCCGGGCGGCTCGATCACCGGCGCGTGGCGCAATTCGCGTTCGGCGGCGATGCGGATGAGCTTGTCGGCGATCTGGCGGATACGTTCCTTGAGCTTCGCCTTCTTGGCCTGCCAGGCCCCGCCGCCGAGCCGGTCGAGGAGCCCCTCCTCATGGCCATAGCGGCTGAGAAGCTCAATGTTTTCAACGGGAAGGAACAGGCGGTCGCCGCCGGCATATTCCAGCGCGATACATTCATGCGGCGCGCCCATGGCGGTCACGGTTTCCAGCCCCCTATAGCGCCCGACACCGTGATCGACATGCACGATCAGGTCGCCGGGGCTGAGGCTCTGCGCCTCGGTCAGGTAGTTCTCGGCCCGCTTGGTGCGGCGTTTGGGGCGGATCAGGCGGTCGCCCAACACGTCCTGTTCCGAGATCACGCAAAGACCCCCGCCGGTGAAGCCCTGCTCCAGCGGCCAGACCACCAGATGCACGCCACCGGGGGAGAAATTGACAGAGATGTCGGGAATTTTTGACAGGTTTGTCAGGTTCTGGTCTTCCAGCAGCCCCTCAAGCCGCTCCCGCGCGCCTTCGGACCAGGACGCGATGATCACGGCCCGCGATTGCGCCTGATCTCGGATGTGATCTGCCAATGCGTCAAAGAGGCTGACGTTTTCCTGCTGTCGCTCGGGCGCGAAGCTGCGCCCGATGCGCCCGCCCGCATCCACGACGCCGGGACCGCTGGCCTGCGGCAGGGGCGAGAACTGCACCACGCGGTGGCCCGCCACGGCCCCCTCCCACGCGGCATCGTCAAGGTAAAGCAGGCCCGGCGGGCACGGCTTGTAGACGCTGTCGAGCCGCCCTTTCTGGGTCAGCGCGGTCTTGCGGGTGTCGTATTGATCCTCGATCGCCTCCCACCGCGCCAGCCGCTGCGGCGTGGTCTGGTCGTCCTGCGTGATGGTAGCGTCGGGCAGGTAGTTGAAGAGCGTTTCCAGCCGCGCGTGAAAGAAGGGCAGCCAGTGTTCAATCCCGGCATGTTTGCGGCCCGCGCTGACCGCCTCGTAAAGCGGATCGTCGGTGCCGCCCGCGCCGAATTCCACCCGGTAATTCTGCCGGAACCGGGCAATGGCGGCGTCATCGAGGATGACCTCGGAGACCGGGGCAAGCTCGATCCGGGTCAGTTTCTCGGTGGTGCGCTGCGTGGCGGGATCGAAGCGGCGGGCGCCATCCAGCAAGTCGCCGAAGAGGTCGAGGCGCACCGGGCTCTCCTCGCCCGGCGGCCAGACGTCGATGATACCGCCGCGAATGGCGTAATCGCCGGGCTCCATCACCGTGGGCGACTGGCTGTAGCCCATGCGCACGAGAAATCCGCGCAGGGCGTCCTCGTCGATGCGTTTCCCGACCTCGGCCAGGAAAGACGAGCCGCGCAGCAGGTCCTGGGGCGGGATATATTGCGTCGCGGCATTGAGCGTGGTCAGCAGGATGAACGGGCCGGAGAGACCGGCGGCCAGCGCGGCCAGCGTCGCCATGCGGGCGGCAGAAATATCGGCATTGGGCGAGACCCGGTCATAGGGTAGGCAATCCCATCCGGGAAATTGCAGCACCGGCACGGACGGATCGAACAGGCGCAGTGCAGTCGCCATCGCGGCCAGCCGCTTGTCATCGCGCGCGATGTGGATGACGGGGGTGCCGCGCGCCAGTTCCGCCAGCACGCGGGTGGCGTCAAAGCCTTCGGGCACGCCGCCCATCAGGATATGAGTATCCTTTGCCATCAATACCCTATCGCGCGACGTTAAAGTCCCAACGCCCCATAATGCAGGTTCGTCCACATGCCCCAGAAGGCGGTGATGAAGATCGACACGACACCGATTCCCTGCACCATCATGCGGTGGTTGCGCAGGCGGCGGGGCAGATCCTCGAACCCTGTGTCCCGCAAGGAGCGCGCGGTGTGGATGGTCAGGATCGCCACCAGCGTCATCGGCAGCGCCAGCAGGAAGACGGCCTGCGCAAACTCCACCCGGTAGCCCCATCCAAGCACGCCAAGCGCGGTCAGCACGAAGGCGGCGAAGCCCGCGACCCAAGGGCCGGAAACCTCGATGATGGTCAGGATGCGGGCCACGTTGACCTCGGCCAGCACCCGCATGTCATGCAACGAGCGTTCATGCCCGCGCCGCGCGCGTGTCACCATGTCGAAAGGCACGCCGACGACCCAATGGCTGGCGGTGGACCAGAGTGCGGCCAGCGCGATCCAGTACCACAGGTTGGAAAACGACCTGAGGTCGATCACTTCGGTTGCGAGTTCGAGAAAGTCCAAGGCGGCGTTGCCCCTGATGCCTGCAAATTCCGGCGCACATTAGTCGCGCCTTTCAGGGGTTTCCAGCCCTTGAGAAAGTGGGCGTGGTATGCAACCAGAATTGCAACAGTTTGCCCCGCGAAAGGCTGCCCATGCCCGTCAACCAGGCCCCCTTCCCCGCCACGCGTCTCCGGCGCCTGCGCAAATCCCCCGCGATGCGCGACCTGGTGCGGGAAACCCACCTGTCGGTGTCGGACCTGATCTGGCCGGTCTTCGTGCGTGCAGGCAAGGGCGAGGTGGAGCCCGTCGCCTCGATGCCCGGCGTCAATCGCTATTCGGTCGACAAGCTGGTCGAGGCGGCCCGCGAGGCGCAATCGCTCGGTATTCCCGCGATCTGCATCTTTCCCTATACCGGCCAGGAGGACCGGACCGAGAGCTGCGAGCTTGCCTGGGATCCGGACAATATCGCCAACCGCGCGATTGCCGCGGTCAAGGAGGCGGTGCCCGAGCTTGCGGTGATGACGGATATCGCGCTCGACCCCTATAACGCCAACGGCCATGACGGGATCGTGCGCGACGGGATCATCGTCAATGACGAGACGGTCGAGGCGCTGGTCAGGATGGCCTTGGCACAGGCGGCGGCGGGCGCGGATATTCTGGGACCATCGGACATGATGGACGGGCGTATCGGCGCGATGCGGGCCGCGCTGGAGGCGGAAGGGCATCACGATGTCGCGATCCTGAGCTATGCCGCGAAATTCGCCAGCGCCTTTTACGGGCCGTTCCGCGATGCGGTCGGGGCCTCGGCGGCGCTGAAGGGCGACAAGAAGACCTACCAGATCGACCCCGGCAACCGCAACGAGGCACTGCGCTGTGTCGAGCGTGACCTGTCGGAAGGCGCGGATATGGTCATGGTCAAGCCCGGCCTGCCCTATCTGGACATTGCCCGCGCCGTGAAGGACCGCTTCGGCGCGCCGACCTATGCCTACCAGGTCTCGGGCGAATACGCGATGATCGAGGCCGCCGCCCAGAACGGCTGGATCGACGGCGACCAGGCGATGCTGGAAAGCCTGACGGCGTTCCGCCGGGCGGGCTGCGACGGGGTGCTGACCTATTTCGCCCCCCGCGTGGCGCAGCTCCTGAACGGGTGAGGATCAGACGGGAACGTCGTTGAACAGCTCCTCCTCGGCATCCTCCTCGGGCGCGGTGTAGCGCGGGCGGTGGCGGTGCGGCCCTTGCTGCTTGCTGTCCGGCCTGACCTTGTTGTCTCTCATCTTCTCGTCCGGGGTCTTGGTCTCGTCGCGTTTCTCGGCCATCTCGGGGTCTCCCTTTTTCTTCGGACCGCATCGGGTGTCTGACGCAGGCTCCAGTCTGGCGGAGAACACATGGCCGCGCCAAGTGTTCCGCGCCCCGCATCGACGCGGCAGGCGTGTTCCCGCCGCATGTTCGAGCATAACGCCCCGGCCCTGCCCGTTCCTTGACCAAAATCAAACCGCTTCCCATCTGTTTCATGCTAAGGGTCTTTCACCAGAACCTGCCGGAGGACTTTTGCCATGCACCCTGATGTCACCGCCTTCTTCGACGATGCGACCAACACCGTCTCTTACGTCGTGCGCGAGCCCGAGGGCAGCGCCTGCGCGGTGATCGATTCGGTGCTGGATTTCGACCATGCCTCGGGGCGCACCGACACCGCCTCGGCGGATCGCATCATTGCCCATGTCAGGGATCAGGGGCTGGACTGCCAATGGGTGCTGGAAACCCATGTCCATGCCGATCACCTGTCCGCCGCGCCTTACGTCCAGACCCAACTGGGCGGCAAGATCGGCATCGGGGCGAATATCACCGTGGTGCAGGATGTGTTCGGAAAGGTCTTCAACGAAGGCACCGAGTTCCAGCGCGACGGCAGCCAGTTCGACCAGCTCTTCCGGGAGGGCGACAGTTTTCATATCGGCCAGCTGCGCGGCGACGTGCTGCACACGCCCGGCCACACGCCCGCCTGCATGACCTATGTGATCGGCGATGCGGCCTTCGTGGGCGACACCGTCTTCATGCCCGATTTCGGCACCGCGCGCTGCGATTTTCCCGGCGGTTCGGCCGAGGAGCTCTACGGCTCGATCCAGAAGATCCTGGCCCTGCCGGACGAGACCCGGATTTTCGTGGGGCATGATTACAAGGCGCCGGGGCGCGATGTCTATGCCTGGGAATCCACCGTCGCCGAACACAAGGCGCGCAATGTGCATATCGCCGAGCGCTCGCGCGAGGAATTTGTGAAGATGCGCGAGGAACGCGACGCGACGCTTGGCATGCCCAAGCTGATCGTGCCGTCGATCCAGATCAACATGCGCGCTGGCAAAATGCCCCCCGCCGAGGACAACGGCACCACCTATCTCAAACTTCCCGTCAACACGCTTTGACGCTACGGAAGCGGTTTTCATCGCGCGGCGCACGCGGCAAAGATTATCCTCTGACTTTCGATGAGGACCGCCATGGATCTGCGCCCGCTTTCCGAAGATCACTCCGTCGCCCCCCAGCTTGAGCCTGGCGACATGGCTCGGCTGGCGCGCGCGGGCGTGCGCCTGGTGATCTGCAACCGCCCCGACGCCGAGGTTCCGCCCGCCCTGCAAGCCGCGAGGATCGAGGAGGCCGCGACCGCCGCCGGGCTCGATTTCGTCTACAACCCCGTCAATGGCGCCGCGATGACGCTGGACAATGTCGAGGAGCAGGCCGAGGCGATGGCGGCCGCCGAAGGCAAGACGGTGGCCTATTGCGCCAGCGGCATGCGCTCGGCCGTCATCTGGGCCTTTGCGCAGGCGGGTCGGCAGGAGACGGATGCGATCATCGCGGCGGGCAACGCGGCGGGCTATCCGATGGACGGGCTGCGCGCCCAGATCGAGGCGCTGGCGGCACGCGGCTGAGGCCCGGTTGTGCCGGTCCCCGGCGCGCAGTAATCTGGCCGCCGATGTAAACCCGCAAGATGGGGCCTCGCCGCGATGGCTGACAACGGGAGAGAGGGCCGCGGCCTTGGCAACTGGCTGGTGGACCGGCTGCTGCGCGCTGTGATCTGGCTGCTGCTGGCGCTGCCGCACCGGCTGCGCGTGCCCCTGATGGGATGGCTGGCGCGCCATGTCATCGGGCCGCTGACCGGATATGCGCGACGTGCGCGCGCCAACCTCGCCTATATCTGGCCCGAGATGCCCGAGGCCGAGCGCCGCCGCATCGCGGGCGAAGTGCTGGACAATGCGGGCCGCACCCTGATCGAGAACTACGCCACGGCAGAACAACAGGCCCGCGCCCGCGACTGGCATGTTCACGGGGCGGGCCTGGCAGAGGCCGAGGCGGCGCTGGCCGAAACCCGCCCGATCCTCTTCGTCTCCGGCCATTTCGGCAATTACCAGGCCGCGCGGGTGGCGATGAATCTGCGCGGCTTCTCGCTCGGCGGGCTCTACCGTCCGATGAACAACGCCTGGTTCAACGATCATTACGTGCGCACCATCGAAGAGGCAGGCGGGCCCGCCTTCTCGCGCGGGCGGCGGGGGCTTGCGGGCTTCATGCGTCATGTGCGCGAGGGCGGCCATGGCGCGCTGCTGATCGACCAGTATTACGGCGATGGCGCGATTGTCGATTTTCTGGGCAAACCCGCCCCCACGGCGCTTTCGGTCGGCGAGATCGCCCTGAAATTCAACGCGCTGGTGATCCCGATCTACGCGCGGCGGCTGGAAAACGGCCTCGATTTCGACGTCGTGCTGGAGGCGCCCATCCCCCACGGCACCCCGCGCGAGATGACGCAGGCGCTGATGGATTCCCTGTCCGACGAGGTCCGCGCCCGCCCCGGCCAGTGGTTCTGGGTGCATCGCCGCTGGAAGCCCGACCGCCAGCAGGACCGCCGCCGCCACGGCCTGACCAACCCCTGACGTTCTGTTGCTTTCATTTTGCTGGAAATACCTCGGAGGTCGCCGTTGTCGCGCCATTGGTCCGAGAGACGATGGCGACGGGTGGCCTCAAGCGGCGCATCGACCCCGCCCCCTCTTCGGGGCGGGCGAGATGGGCCGCCCCCCGCCTCTCCAACCCAAAATACAGACGAAATCGGCGAAAACCCGCAACATTCAGTGGTTGGCGGATGACAGCGCCGCAAAACCTGCGTATCCTGCCGCGCAATGGCGAAAACGTCCACCCTTCGAGCAACCAAGAACCTACAGGCGGTCCCCAACTCATGAGCATCCTGACCCGGCGCAATTTCATCCTTTCCACGGCAGCGACCCTTCCGCTTGCGGCCTGCGGCAACGGGATCGGCAGCGATGCCGGTCAGCGCATCGACAGCCGTGTCGACAGCGCCATCAACTTCATGCACACCAACATCCCCTATACCCGCGAGCTGAGCGAGAACGCCCAGGGCGTGCTGGTCATGCCGCTGATCACCGAGGCCGGTTTCGGCTTTGGCGGCGGCTACGGGCGCGGCGCGCTGCGCATCAATGGCGCGACGGTGGATTACTATTCCTCGGCGCAGGCCACGGTCGGCTTCCAGATCGGGGCGCAGCAATACGCCCATGCGCTGTTTTTCATGACCGAGGAAGCGCTGCGCGATTTTCGCTATTCCTCGGGATGGGCGGCAGGGGCCGATATCCAATATGCGGTGAACCGCGAGGGCGGCAATCTGGGCACATCGACCACCAACCTGCTCAGCCCGGTGATCGGGGTCGTGTTCGGCCAGGCCGGCCTGATCGCGGGCGCCACGGTGGAAGGGCAGCGCTACACGCGCATCCTGCCCTGAGACGCAAGACAGGTCTCTTTACGGATGGGGGCGGTCCCCGGCGGGCCGCCACTTCCCTTTGCAAGCTCCGCTGGCCCGCGTTAGGCTGGCCTTTGCTCGACCCCGACCCCCGTTTCCTTTCCCAGGCGGCACATGGCCTTTTTCCTGCGCTGGATGATCCGATTAGTCTCTGTCGCCCTGGCGCTGTCCGTGGCCGCCGCGCTGCTGGCCTATTGGGTGTTTTCGCGCTCGATCCCGGATTACGATGCCGAATGGCAGGTGCCGGGGCTGGAGGCACGGCTGGACATCGTGCGCTCCAACGCCAATGTCCCGCATATCTACGGCGAAAGCGATCAGGACGCGTTTTTCGGGCTCGGCTTTGCCCATGCGCAGGACCGGCTTTGGCAGATGCTGATGACGCGGCGCACGGCGCAGGGCCGCCTGTCGGAGCTCTTCGGCACCCGCACACTTCAGATCGACGAATTGATGCGGCGGCTGGATCTCTACGGCTATGCCCGCCGCTCGGTGGCGGCGCAGGACGATGAGACGCTGGCCATGCTGGAGTCCTATTCGGCGGGCGTGAATGCCTGGCTGGAACTCGTCGCCGACGAGGCGCTTGGCCGGGGCGCGCCCGAGCTTTTGCTCTTCACGCCCGAGATCGCGCCCTGGCGGCCCGCGGATTCGCTGGCCGTGCTCAACGTGATGGCGATGCAACTGGCCAGCCAACAGGAAACCGAGGTGCTGCGCGCGCGCACCGATCTGATGCTGAACGACCCCGCGCGGCTGGCCGACATCCTGCCCGACCCGCTGGACGGGGCGGTCGCGGAATTGCCCGAATTCTCGGCCCTCTTCCCCGGCCTGCCGCGCTATGCCGCCGATACCGAACCGCCCCGCGACCCGCTGCACCCGTCACCGGGGCGCATGCTGGCGGGCGCGTCGAACGCCTGGGCCGCCGCCGGCGGCCGCTCGGCGACCGGGCGCAGCTTGCTAGCCAACGACCCGCATCTGAACCTGACCGCGCCGACGATCTGGTATCTGGCGCGGCTGGAGCTGTCGACCGGCGGGGTCATCGGCGGCACCATTCCCGGCATGCCCATCGTGCTGGTCGGGCGCTCGGACGCGCTTGGCTGGGGGCTGACCTCCTCCTACATGGACGATATCGACCTCTATATCGAACGGCTGAACCCGGAAAACCGCGAGGAATACCAGACCCCGGACGGGTGGGCCCGGTTCGAGACCCGCCGCTCGATCATCGAAGTGGCCGACGCCCCACCCGTCACCGTCACCCTGCGCTGGACCGAGAACGGCCCCGTCATTCCCGGCAGCCACTGGAATATCGGCACCGTCACGCCGCCCGGCCATGTCATGTCGATGGCCTGGACCGCGCTGACCGATGAAAACACGTCGATGCGCACCGGGCTGGAACTGATGCGCGCCACAACGATCGAGGAGGCGCAGGCGGCCGGTCAGTATTTCGTGGCGCCGTCACAGGTTCTGACGCTGGCCACTATGGACCGTGTGGCGATGCAGGTGATCGGGCATATGCCCTGGCGCCTCCTGGAGCATGAAAGCCAGGGCCGCATCCCCTCACGCGGGTGGATTGCCGGCAACCGCTGGCAGGGTGTCACGCAATATTTCGCCAACCCGCATTTCGAGGATCCCGAGGGCGGCATCCTCGGCAACACCAACAACCGCATCGTGGAGCGGGATTTCCCGCTGCATATGAGCTTTTCCTGGGGTGACACGCAGCGCATCGAGCGGTGGGAAAACCTGATGCAATCGCGCCAGGTCCATACCCGTGACAGCTTCATCGAGGCGCAGCTGGACACCGTTTCGCCCACGGCGCGCACATTGCTGCCGCTGGTGGGGCGCGAATTGTGGTTCACGTCAGAGGCCGCCGAGCCCGGCAGCGTCGAGGCGCGGCGCGAGGAGGCGCTTGGGCTGCTGGCGGCGTGGAATGGCGAGATGAACGAGCATCTGCCCGAACCCCTGATCTACGCCGCCTGGATGCGGGCGCTGCAACAGCGGCTCATCCAGGACGATCTCGGTCCGCTGGCCAGCGAATACCAGGCGCTGGAGCCGATCTTTGTCGAACGGGTCTACCGCGATGTCGAGGGCGCCTCGGCCTGGTGCGATATCAGACCGTCCTCCATCGAGGAAAGCTGTACCGATATTGCCCGTCTCGCGCTGGACGATGCGCTGCAAATGCTGGTGGATCGCTATGGCTCCAACATCTCGTCCTGGCGGTGGGGCGACGCGCATGAGGCGGTGCATGAACACCAGGTACTTGGCGATTCACGGCTGTTCGGATGGGCGGTCAATATCGTGCAATCGACCTCGGGCGGCGACAACACGCTGAACCGGGGCCGCACGGCGGCCACCGGCCCCGACCCGTTCCGCAACGTCCACGCGGCGGGCTATCGCGGGGTTTACGATTTCGCCGATCCCGACAGTTCCGTCTTCATCACCGCGACCGGGCAATCGGGCCATCCGCTGAGCCGCTATTACGACAACCTGGGCGAGCTGTGGCGGCGCGGCGAATACATCCCGATGTCGCTGGACGACGAACTTGCGGCGGCGGGCAATATCGGGGTGACGATCCTGAGGCCACGGGAGTGACGGATGCGCCCACCTGCCATGTGCTGACGCCCGAGACAGCGCATCTGCTCGCGGGGGCGCAGGTCTTCGACCATCCCCTCCGGCCCGCGCAGCTTGCGGCGTTCATCGCCGATCCCGGTCACGACCTGGTCTTTGCCACGCAGGGCGCCCGGGTTGTCGGCTTCGCGTCGGGCACCGTCTTGCTGCATCCCGACAAGCCGCCCGCCTTCTTCATCAACGAGGTCGGCACGGCCGAGGATCTCCGCCGCCAGGGCATCGCGCTGCATCTTTGCCGGTTGCTGATGGAAAGGGCGCGGGCGCGCGGCTGCAAGGGGATCTGGTTGGCGACGGAGACCGACAACATCGCGGCCCGCGCGCTCTATCGCCGCCTGGATGCGGATGAGACGACGGGCATTGTCGTCTATGACTGGGACGGCGCGATGCAGGGGTGAACCTCGCGGCTCACCTCTCGCGCCTGATCTCCAGCCGGATGGTGCCGGGTTGGCCGTGATACTGCATCAGCGCCACCGTGTAGCTGCCCGCCCCGATCCAGGCCGAGACCTGTGAATCGAGCGTGCCGTTCGCGTCGTCATTCTGTGCGATCAAGGTGCCGCCACCGAAGAGATACACGATCGGGTCGGAGGATCCGAAGCCGGTCGCGTCGATGGTCACGCGGCCCGCCGCATCCATGGAGAAGGCATGCCAGATCGCATCGCCCGCAACGGACGCATCGCGGCTGAGCCTTGTCTCGAGGGGCCCGAGCTGCGTCACCGGATAGGCGGAGCCATCGGCGGGCGGGCTGGCCTCGGCCGAGGAAAAGAGCGTCTGCTGCGCGACCTGCGAGGACATTGCCGCAACCGAGACCTGCACCGGCTGGCTCGCATCGCTGAGCGCGCGCATCCCGATGCAATAGCTGCCCGCGGGCAGGCCCTCGGGGAAATCGAGCCGGGAGTTCAGGCTGTTATGGTCGTCATTCTCGTCGATCAACTGGCCCTGCGCATCGTAGAGGTAGATGTAGGGGTCGGCGCGCGGATTGGTGGCGCGGATCACCAGCGGCGTGCGCGATTGCAGGGTGAAGCGGTAATAGGGCACCTGCGCCACGCTGTGAAAAGCCACGGCGGAGCCATCGGGCAGCTGGTCGATGGCGGCGGCCCCCAGGGCGGTCGCGGCGGTCTCGGACGTGCAGGCCAGGATATTCGAGCCGCCCGAGCCGGGTGTCAGCGCGGGATGGGCGGCCAGGCCGATACGCAGATCGGCCTGACCCGCCCTATCGTCATAGCTGCGGGTGGCAAGGCAGTATCGGCCGGTCTCCAGCGCGATCTCGCCGCGCGCATCGAAGCGCCCGCCGCTGTCATCGTCGAACAGGACCAGCGCGCCGGTGGCGTCGTAAAGCTCGATCAGCGGATCGGTCCCGTCCCGGCCCGCCGCCTCCAGCCGGACATCCGCCGGGGCCGAGAGGGTGAAGAGCGTCACGTCATAGCCATTCGCGGGGATGCTCGCGGGGCGGTCGGTGGGCGCGGGCGCGGTGGCGAGGTCCGAGGCGGCCTCGGACCCGCCGATCCAGCTGCCGCGCGGCAGCTCCGCGCCACAGGGCTGGCTTTGCGCGAAGGCCGGAACGGGCGAGAGCAGGACCAGCGCGAGGGCGGCGAGACGGCGAATGGGCATGGGCGATCCTTATCCTTGACGGGGTGAGGATAGCCTTGGCGCGGGCGATCCCGCCAGCCCCGATTTCGGGCCATTGCAGGCGCCGCGCGCGCGGGTCAGGATAGCGGCAGACCAGGAACGGAAAAGACCGCCATGCAGCATCTCAGCCAATCGCCCACGGACCCCGGTTTCGTGCAGGACCCCTACCCGTTCTACGCCCGTGCCCGCGCCGCCGGCCCGCTTGTCCACTGGGACGATTACAACATGGTCTGCGCCACCACGCATGAGGCGGTGAACACGATCCTGCGCGACCGGCGCTTTGGCCGCGAGGCGCCCGAGGAGATGCGCCCCGAGATCCCCGCGCATCTGGCCCCCTTCTACGCGGTCGAGGCGCATTCCATGCTGGAGCTGGAGCCGCCGCGCCACACGCGCCTGCGCGGCCTCGTCATGCGCGCCTTCACCTCGCGCCGGATCGCCGGATTGAAGGATGGCATCGGGGAGCTGTGCCACGAGCTGATCGACGCCTTTCCCGATGGCCCGTTCGACCTGCTGGACGCCTATGCCCGCCCCCTGCCCGTGCGCGTGATCGCGCGGCTGTTGGGCGTGCCGGAAGGCATGGGGCCGCAGCTGTTGCAATGGTCCAACGCCATGGTGGGGATGTATATGGCGGGTCGGACGGCAGAGGCTGAGGCGGCGGCGGTGGCGGCGACGGAAGGTTTCGTGGCGTTCATGCGCGGCTATGTCGAGGCGCGGCGCAGCGACCCGCATGACGACCTGATCACCAGCCTCATCGCGGCGGAGGAGGATGGCGAAAGGCTCAGCACCGATGAGTTGATCACCACCTCAATCCTACTTCTGAACGCGGGCCACGAGGCGACTGTGCATTCGCTCGGCAACGCGGTGAAGAGCATCCTCGAACATGGGATGGCCCCCGCGGGGGAGGCGGGCGCATTGGTCGAGGAATGCCTGCGCTATGATGCGCCGCTGCATCTGTTCACGCGCCATGTCTATGAAACGGTGGAGATGTTCGGGCATGAGTTCCGGCGCGGCGACGAGGTCGGGCTGATGTTGGGCTCGGTCGGGCGCGACGCAGGCGTGACTGCCGACCCCGACCGGTTCGATGCCACGCGGCAGGCCCCGGTGCATCTGGCCTTCGGCGCGGGGCTGCATTTCTGCGTCGGTGCGCCGCTGGCGCGGATGGAGATGGCGATTGCGCTGGAGACCCTCTTTGCGCGCTGTCCCGGTCTGGCGCTGGAAGAGGTGCCGCGCTACGCGGATATCTATCATTTTCACGGGCTGGAGCGGTTGAGGCTGCGGCGCTGATCCCGATGGTCTGTCGAATTGCTGCGCAATCCGACCGATGCGAGGCGGCTGTCTGCCCCCTCGCGCTCCCCTGAAGGTATTTTCGGCAAAATGAAAGAGGGGGGTGGGAGGCGCGGTTCGGCATTTTGCGTTTCATCTGATCCAGACAGCATCGAAAGGCGCGTTCGACCGCAGGGCGAGGCAGCGTCTTTCAATTCGGATCAAACGCAAACTGCCTGTGACCTCGATGCGGGACTAACGGGGCAGCTTGCGCAGGGCGTTTTCCAGCGCGTTCAGGAACTGGCTGCGGTCCTTTTGCGAAAACGGTCGCTGACCGCCTATCCCCTGGCCGTCCAGTCCGGCGCGGAGATCGGCCATGATCGCGCGGGTGGCGATCTGCGCCCCGATGGAGGCGGCGGAAAAGCTCTGGCCCTTGGGGTCCATCACCGCGGCCCCGGCTTTCAGGCAGCGATCGGCCAGCAGGATGTCGGAGGTGATGACCAGCGTGTCGGGACCGGCGGCCTCGGCGATGGCATCGTCGGCGGCGTCGAAGCCCGCATCGACCACCTGCATCGAAATCAGCGGATGATCGGGCAGGCGCAGCCCCTGGTTGGCGATGAACCGCACCGGGCATTTGTGGCGCAGGGCAACGCGGGTGACCTCCTCCTTCACCGGGCAGGCATCGGCATCGACGAGGATCATGGGATCTCCGTTCCGGCAAGGCGGGCCAGCGCCGCTTGCAGCAGCATCGCGTCCGATCCCATCCCCAGGAAGGTGACGCCAAGCCCGGTGTAATGGGCGAAATCGGCATCAGGGCAGATGATCCCGGCGGCTTTTCCGGCGGCGCGGATGCGGGGGATGGCCCCGGCGATGGCGCGGCGCAGGTCCGGCGCGTCGATGGAGAGCCCCATATCGGCGGCGAGGTCGGCGGGACCGATGAAAACCGCATCGACACCTTCGACGGCCGCAATCGCGTCGAGGTCGTCCAGCGCGGCGCGGCTTTCGGCCTGCACCAGGCAACAGATCTGATCATTTGCCGTCTCGGCATAATCCGCAATGGCGCCGAACCCGGAGGCGCGGGCCACCATCGCGCCCTGCCCCCGTACGCCATCGGGCGGGTAGCGCAGGCCGCGCACCACCGCGCGGGCCTGGTCGGCTGAATGCACCATCGGCACCAGCACCGATTGCACACCCAGATCCAGCACCTGCTTCAGGATCCAGTCGGCATCCGTCGGCACCCGCACCACCGGCGCGGTCCCCGTCCCCTCCAGCGCGATCAGTTGCGCGCGGATCGCAGACGGATCCCAGGGCCCGTGTTCGCCGTCAATCAGGCACCAGTCGAACCCGGCCTGTCCGGCCATCTCGGCCACCAGGGCCGAGGACAGGTTGAGCCACAGGCCGCGTTGCAGCCGCCCCTGTGACAGGGCCGATTTCAGGGGGTTTCGCGGCGCGGGCATGGGGCGGTCCTTTCCGGGGTCGGTTGCGCGGACTGTGCCAAGTTGCAGGCCCGGGCGAAAGCCCCCTCGTCGTCCGGTATGAAAGGACCAAATCGGCCCTTTTCAATCGCCCCGCCGCGGCCTAACTTGGCCCCAGACAACACTGTCCAACTGGGAGAGAGACATGAAAAAGATCCTGCTGGCCACCGCGGCCACCGCAGCCCTTTCGGGTGCGGCCTTTGCCGATGCGCATGGCAATGAAGTGCGCCTCGGCGTCCTGCTCAGCTTCACCGGGCCGATTGAATCGCTGGTGCCCGCCATCGCGGGCGGCGCCGAACTGGCCATGGCGGAGGCCACCGCAAGCGGCAACTTCATGGACGGCATGACCGTGACGCCGGTGCGCGCCGATGCAACCTGTGTCGATGCCTCCGCCGCCACCGCCGCCGCCGAACGCCTGGTGACCTCGGACGAGGTGGCAGGCATCGTCGGCGCCGATTGTTCGGGCGTGACCACCGCCGCCGTGTCCAACGTAGGCGTGCCGAACGGGATCGTGATGATCTCGCCCGCAGCGACCTCGCCCGCGCTGTCGGAGATCGAGGATAACGGCCTGTTCTTCCGCACCGCGCCGTCGGATGCGCGCCAGGGCGAAGTGCTGGCCAACGTGATCATGGATCGCGGCTTCGAGAGCATCGCGATCACCTATACCAACAACGACTATGGCCTCGGGTTCGCCGATGCGCTCTCCGCCGCCTATGAGGAGCTTGGCGGCACCGTAACGCTGGTTGCCGCCCATGAAGACGGGCGCGCGGATTACTCGGCCGAGGTCGGCGCGCTGGCGGCTGCGGGCGGTGATGTCCTGGTCGTGCTCGGCTATGTCGATCAGGGCGGTGCGGGCGTGGTTCAGGCAGCCCTTGATACCGGCGCGTTCGACACCTTTGCCTTCGGCGACGGCATGATCGGTGACGCGCTTGGCGACACGTTCGGCAGCGATATTGACGGCAGCTTCGGCACCAACCCCGGCAGCCAGGGCGACGGAATCGAGGCTTATCAATCCCTTGCAAGCGAAGCCGGGATTGACGGCTCGGGCGTCTATTCGGCGGAAGGCTATGACGCGGCGGCGCTGATCATCCTGGCGATGCAGGCAGCGGGATCGACCGATGCGGGCGAGTATGCCGGCATGATCGAGGCCGTGGCCAACGCACCGGGTGAGGAAATCATGCCCGGCGAGTTGGGCCGCGCGCTGGAGATCCTGGCCGAGGGTGGCGAGATCGACTATGTCGGCGCAAGCTCGGTCGAGCTGGTCGGCCCCGGCGAGGCCGCGGGCACCTATCGCGAGACCGAGATGCAGGGTGGCGAGCTGACCACGATTCAGTTCCATTGAGCCGCGCAAGCACTTGAAAACGTTAGCAGCCCGGTTCTAGGCCGGGCTGTTTTTCTTGGGAATGACCGCCGCATGATCACCGTTCACGACCTGCACAAACATTTCGGCGGCTTTCACGCCGTGGATGGCGCGAGCCTCAGCATCCAGCCCGGATCAATCACCGGGCTGATCGGACCCAACGGGGCCGGGAAAACCACTCTTTTCAATGTGATCGCGGGCGTTCTTGAACCGACCTCGGGCCGCGTCGAGATGGATGGCGAGGATATTACCGGGCTGCCGCCGCATGTCCTCTTTGGCAAGGGGCTTCTGCGCACGTTCCAGATTGCGCATGAATTCTCGTCGATGACGGTGCGCGAGAACCTGATGATGGTGCCGGGGGACCAGTTGGGCGAGACGCTGTGGAACACCTGGATGCACCGCAAGCGCATCGCGGAAGAGGAGCGCGCGCTGGCGAAGAAGGCCGACGAAGTGCTTGATTTTCTGACGATTTCCCATCTCGCGGATGAACGTGCGGGGAACCTTTCGGGGGGTCAGAAGAAACTGCTGGAACTGGGGCGCACGATGATGGTGGATGCCAAGATCGTGTTCCTGGACGAGGTCGGCGCGGGCGTGAACCGGACGCTGCTCAACACCATTGGTGACGCCATCCTGCGCCTCAACAAGGAGCGCAACTATACCTTTGTCGTCATCGAGCATGATATGGATTTCATTGGGAAAATCTGCGATCCGGTGATCTGCATGGCGGAAGGGAAAGTGTTGGCCGAGGGCAGCCTGGAGGAGATCAAGGCCAATGAGCATGTGATCGAGGCCTATCTGGGCACCGGGCTGAAGAACAAGGAAACCGCGTGATGGAACAATCCGCGAAAATGGGGGGGTGCCCCCCGTACACCCCCCGATGCACCCCCTGTACACCCCCCGGCGCGGATGCGAGGGGAATTGCCCGATGAGCGACAAACCCTATTCCGGACGCGGCAATAAGGATCTCTCGATCGGCAACCCCGACGGGATCGGCACGCTGACGCCCGCCAGGGGCCAGCATGACCGCGCCACACCCGCCTCCGGCGGGCCGTTCCTGATCGGCGAGGCCATGACCGGCGGTTATGGCAAGGGGGCGGACATCCTGCATGACTGCACCATCGCCGTGGAGAAGGGCGAGATCGCGGTTATCGTCGGGCCGAACGGCGCGGGCAAATCCACCGCGATGAAGGCCGTCTTCGGGATGCTGGACCTGCGCGAGGGCGCCGTCAGGCTGGATGGCGAGGATATTACCCACCTGACGCCACAGGCCCGCGTGGCGCATGGCATGGGCTTCGTGCCGCAGACCTCGAACATCTTCACCTCGATGACGGTTGAGGAAAACCTGGAGATGGGCGCCTTCATCCGCACCGACGATTTCTCGGGCACCCTGGCGCAGGTCTATGACCTCTTTCCGATCCTCAAGGACAAGCGCCGCCAGCCCGCGGGCGAGCTGTCGGGCGGCCAGCGCCAGCAAGTGGCCGTCGGTCGGGCCTTGATGACTCGGCCAAAACTGCTCATGCTGGATGAGCCCACGGCAGGCGTCAGCCCGATCGTGATGGACGAATTGTTCGACCGCATCATCGAGGTCGCCCGCACCGGCATCTCGATCCTGATGGTGGAGCAGAACGCCCGTCAGGCGCTTGATATTGCCGACAAGGGCTATGTTCTGGTGCAGGGGAGGAATGCCTACACCGATACCGGCAAGGCATTGCTGAACGACCCCGAGGTGCGCCGCAGTTTTCTTGGAGGATAAGACTTATGAAATATGTGATTGCGGCGGGCCTTGCGGCCCTGGCCAGCCCCGCGATGGCCGAGATACGCAGCTATTCGTGCCAGATGTACGAGGCGTGCCGAACCTCCTCGGGCGGCTGTTCGCCGATTGACCGGGTGCATGAATACCACCTGGATGCCGAGACCGGCGAGGGCCGCATGGTGCAGGAGGGCTCGCCCTTCGAGGGTGACGTTTCGACCAGCGGCGAGGCGACGCATTTCGTCTTTGTCAACAGCACGGGCATCGAAATGGCCACCGTCGCCTCGGGCCAGGTCGTGTTCCTGGGCAACATGCTGATCGGCGACACCATCGCGCATTACCGGCTGATGGGCAATTGCACCGAGATCGGCGCCAGCGACACCGCAGGCGGCGGCACCCCCGGCGGCGGCAGCAAGTGATCCTGCGCGCGGTCCTTGGTCTGGCCCTGGCTCTGGGCCTGCCCGCGCAGGCGCTGGCCGAGGGCGCGCGCATTTCCGTGACCTGCCAGGTCACTTCCTCGTGCGATGCGGGCGGGCAATGCACGGCCACGCGCCAGCCTTTCGATTTCACACTGGACCCCGTCGATGTCGGCCCGGATGGCGCGGGAGATTTCCGCATCACCATCGCCGGGGCAGGGTTCGACGCAGAGGTTACGGCGGATCGCACCGTGACATGGGCCGGCGCGGCGGAGACCTGGAACCAGCTTGTCTTTGCCGCCGAGCCGCATGTGATCTGGACCGCGCGCAGGGCCGGCCCCGCGCCCGAGGCACAGATCCGGTTCCTGAGTTGCGAGACGCAATTGTGATTGCCCGCCTGCTGCCCCTGCTCTTGATCGCCCTGCCCGTCCCCGTCCACGCGGTGACGCCGCTGGTCTGCCTGTTCCGGCCGGTCTGCGCCGGTGACGCCTGCGACCGCGCCAGTTTCACCGTCGAGATCGCGCCCATCGACCATGAGCCGGGGCTATGGGTGGTTTCGGACGCGGAACAGGTGCCGGTGGCCGATGTGACGCCCGAAGGCTCCGACACGCTGAGTTTCGTCAGCCGCGATCCGGCCAGCCGCATCCTGATCACGGTTTTTCCCTCCGGCGGGGCCATCCATTCCCGGCATATCCTGCGATCGGGCCAAGGCCCCGTCGCCCTGACCGCCTTCGGCCAATGCGAGGTTCTTTGATGCTGACACGCGCCGCTATCGCCGCCCTTTGCCTGTCGCCCCTGCCCGGCTACGCCCAGGAGGTCAGCCTGACCTGCACCCTCTCGATCATCTGCATCGAGATCTCGGCCTGTTCCGACCTCGACCAGGAGATCGCGATTGCGCAGGAGGGCGGTGTCTGGTCGGTGGACTGGAACGCCGAACTGCCCTCGGATTACGAGGAGATCGCCAATATCCCCGCGCCGGAGGGCGCGCTGGAGCCCACCGGTCTGCGCACGCTGATGCACACCAACGAGGAGACACAGGCGGTGCAGATCATCAGTTTCGCCGACAATGGCAACCTGGTGCTGACCCTGCATCAACCCCATATCCGGCCGCAGGCGGTGACGGGGTTCGGCACCTGCGAGGCCGCGGCGCAATGAGGGCCGTGCCGGTGTCGAAAGCCTTGCCCTTATGGGGAAAACCCGCCATTCAGCGCGGGGACGAAACCAGGGGGAGAGGCCCGTCATGGACCTGCTGAACGCCATCGTTGTCTTGGCGAATTTCGTGATCGTGCCGGCCACCGCCTATGGCGCGCAACTGGCGCTGGGCGCGCTTGGCGTGACGCTGATCTACGGCATCTTGCGGTTCTCGAACTTCGCGCATGGCGACACCATGGCCTTCGGGGCGATGGTGACGATCCTGGTGACCTGGGGCTTGCAGGGCGCGGGCGTGTCGCTGGGGCCGCTGCCGACCGCTTTGCTGGCGCTGCCGGTGGGGATCGCGGTGACGGCGCTGTTGCTCATCGGGACCGACCGGGTGGTCTATCGTTTCTACCGGGCGCAGAAGGCGAAACCGGTGATCTACGTGATCGCCTCGCTCGGCGTCATGTTCATCATGAACGGGCTGGTGCGCTTCATCATCGGGGTGGGCGATCAGCGCTTTGCCGATGGCGAGCGCTTCATCGTCTCGGCGCGCAATTTTCAGAGCCTCACCGGTCTTGACGAGGGGCTGGCGATCCGCACCAGCCAGGGGATCACGCTGGTCACGGCGATCCTCGTGGTCATTGCCCTCTTCTGGTTCCTCAACCGCACCCGCACCGGCAAGTCGATGCGCGCCTTTTCCGACAATGAGGATCTGGCGCTGCTGTCGGGCATCAACCCGGAACGCGTCGTGCTGATCACCTGGATCATCGTGGCGGCGCTGGCGACCACGGCGGGCGTGCTTTACGGGCTCGACAAGAGCTTCAAGCCCTTCACCTATTTCCAGCTTCTGCTGCCGATCTTCGCCTCGGCCATTGTCGGCGGGCTCGGCAACCCGGTGGGGGCCATCGCGGGCGGTTTCGTGATCGCGTTTTCCGAGATCTCGGTCACCTATGCGTTCCGCCGCGTGGCGGGCCATGTGCTGCCCGAGGACTGGATGCCCGAGGGGCTGATGCAGCTTCTGTCGACCGATTACAAATTCGCGGTGAGCTTTGGGATCCTGTTGATCGTGCTGCTGTTCCGGCCCACCGGATTGTTCAGGGGGAAAGCGGTATGACCCGGGTGGAACCACGCAATATCCTGCTTTTCGGACTGGTCGCCATCCTCTTCATCGGGACCGGCATGATGCAGTCCTGGAATTCGGCGCTTGGCATTTTCAACATGGGGCTGGTCTCGGCGATCATGGCCCTGGGCGTGAACATGCAATGGGGCTATGCGGGGCTGTTCAACGTCGGCATCGTGGGGTTCACCGCGCTTGGCGGGCTGGCCGCGGTGCTGGTCTCGATGCCGCCGGTGCCGGAGGCCTGGGCCGCAGGGGGTCCGCGCATCCTGCTGGCGTTGCTGGCCGGGGCCGCGACGATCGCGGGCGCGATTGTGGTCTGGACGCGGCTGCCAAGGGGCTGGGTCCGGGTTGTGGCGATGCTGGCGGTCCTGATCGCGGGCTATGTCATCTACCGCGCGATCTTCGATCCCGCGCGCGACGCGATCGAGAGCGTCGATCCCGCGCTCACCGGCTATCTGGGCGGGCTTGGCCTGCCGGTGGTGCTGGCCTGGCCGGTGGGCGGGTTGTTCGCGGCGGGCGCGGCCTGGATCGTGGGCAAGGTGGCGCTTGGGCTGCGCTCGGACTACCTGGCGATTGCGACGCTCGGCATTGCCGAGATCATCATCGCGGTGCTGAAGAACGAGGATTGGTTGGGCCGGGGCGTCAAGAACGTGACCGGCCTGCCCCGCCCCGTGCCTTACGAGATCGACCTGCAACAGGCAGAGTGGTTCATCGCGCTGTCGGACCGGATCGGGGCCAATGTGGTCAGCTTCTCGTCGATCTTCGTCAAGCTCAGCTATGCAGGTCTGTTCATCGTCGTGATCCTGGCGCTGATCTGGCTGAGCCAGATGGCCCTGAACAGCCCCTGGGGCCGGATGATGCGGGCGATCCGCGACAACGAGGTCTCGGCCTCGGCGATGGGCAAGAACGTCACGCGCCGGCATTTGCAGATCTTCATCCTGGGCTCGGCGGTCTGCGGGCTGGCCGGTGCGATGATGACGACGCTGGACGGCCAGCTTGTGCCCAGTAGCTATAACCCGCTGCGCTTTACCTTCCTGGTCTGGGTAATGGTGATTGTCGGCGGATCGGGCAACAACTGGGGCGCGGTCCTGGGCGGGTTCCTGATCTGGTGGCTGTGGATCATGGTCGAGCCGATGGGCCTGGCATTGCTAGAGTTCGTCACCAGCGGCATGGCCGCCGACAACCCGCTGCGCGAGCACCTGATCGACTCGGCGGCGCATATGCGATTGCTGACGATGGGGATATTCCTGCTGGTGATGCTGCGCTTTGCCCCGCGCGGGTTGATCCCCGAGAAATAGGCGGGGCCGAAATTTCGAAATTTCGGATGAGGGCTTTCGAAAGCCCTCGCGCCCCGCCCCGGGTCAGTCGTCGGGGAAATCCACCACCTGCCCCGCCGTGGTGCCGCCGTCGATGACGAACTCCGACCCGGTCGAGAATGTCGCCTCGGTCAGCAGGAACCGGACCAGGCGCGCGACCTCCTCGGGTTGGCCGAGGCGCGCGATGGGTTGCTGCGTGATCGAATCCTCGTCGATGCTCTTTGTCTTGGGCGCCCCCTGCGCGCGAGACGGCGGCGGACCAATCATCATGGCAGGACTCGTCGAGCGCCGCCTTGCGCCAGAAGTCTGGACGTCGCCTTGCCGATGCCGCTGGCACCGCCGGTCACGATGATCTTGAGGTCGGAAAGCGGGTCGATGGGCATGGGGTGGGCTCCTCTTTACAGGATGACGAGGAGCAACGCCTTGGGTCTGACCGGGTTCCGGGCGACCGAAATTTCGAAATTTCGGAACAGGGCTTTCGAAAGCCCTTGGCCCCGTCAGCCCCAGAACGCCTTGCGCAGCATGTTGAGCGCCATGATCATGATGAAGACCGCGAAGACGCGTTTCAGTGGCTTGGGGTCCATCGCATGGGCCAGCCGCACGCCCCAGGGCGTCGTGATCAGCGTCATCGCGACGACCACGGCGAAGGCCACCAGGTTGACCTGGCCCACCATGAAGGGGGGCCGGTCGGGATGGTCGCCGCTGACCATCAGGAACCCCAGGACCGAGGGCACCGCGATGATGACGCCGAAGCCCGCCGCCGTCGCCACCGCGTTGTGGATCGGACGGCCATAGAGCGTCATCAGCGGCACCCCGAAACTGCCGCCGCCGATCCCCATCAGCACCGACAGGAAGCCCACCAGCGGCGACAGGATCGCCCGTGCCCATCCGCCCGGCATCTGGTCCCCGAGCCGCCAATGCGCGCGCCCGAAGGCGAGGTAAAGCCCGACCGCCAGCGCCAGCACCCCGAAGAGGACCATCAGCGCCTCGTTGCGCAAGCCGCTGGCCGCCACCACGCCAAGCACCGCCCCGATGGCGATCCCCGGCCCCCATGCGCGCAATATCCCCCAATCGACCGCGCCCTTCCTGTGATGCGCCATGACCGAGCGCAGCGACGTCACGATGATTGTGGCCAGCGAGGTGGCAAGGCAGATCTGCATCAGCTCCGGCGTCTCGTAGCCAAGGGCTGCGAAGGCGAAGAAGAAGGCCGGGACCAGGATGATGCCGCCGCCCACCCCAAGAAGGCCCGCGACCACACCGGCAAAGGCGCCGATCGCCATGATCAGGGCCAGGAGCGGCAGGACCTGGGACAACTCGGGCATGGGCGGGGGCCTTTCGGGGGTAACGGCTGCGTCAGGTATTGCAGGCGCGGACGGGAAAGGAAAGCGGGCGCTCAGGCGGCGAATTGGCGGATGGCGGAGAGGCCGTCCTCGATCACCTCCGTCCCCGCGCCGGGCAGATGCGCGCGTTCCGACAGCGTGCGTTTCCAGTGCCGCGCGCCGGGGCGGCCCGCGAAGAGGCCCAACATGTGCCGGGTGATCTGGTTGAGGCGACCGCCTTCCGACAGGTGGCGCTCGATATAGGGCAGCATGGCACGGGCGATGTCCTCGGCGGTCTTCGAAGACTCGCCTGCGCCGAAGATCGTGGCATCGGCGTCGAGCAGCGTGTTTGCGGGCTCGTGATAGGCCGCGCGGCCGATCATCACCCCGTCCATGCCCGCCGCCAGGTGCGCCTCTGCCTCGGCGAGGCTGGTGATGCCGCCATTGACCGAGAGGTGAAGATGCGGAAATTCGGCCTTCATGGCATGAACCAGCGGATAGTTCAGCGGCGGGATGTCGCGGTTTTCCCTGGGGCTGAGCCCTTGCAGCCAGGCCTTGCGCGCATGGATGGCAAAGCGCGTGACGCCCGCCGCGCTGACCGTGCGCAGGAAGGCGGGCAGCACCTCCTCCGGGATCTGGTCATCGACACCGATGCGGCATTTGACGGTGACTGGGGCGGGGCTTGCGGCGATCATCGCAGCGGCGCAATCGGCCACCAGGCCGGGGCGCTCCATCAGCACCGCGCCGAAGGCCCCCGATTGCACCCGGTCCGAGGGGCAGCCGACATTGAGGTTGATCTCGTCATAGCCGAACTCCGCCCCGATCCGCGCCGCCTGGGCCAGGTCATGCGGGTCCGAGCCGCCCAGTTGCAGCGCCACGGGATGTTCCGCCGGGTCGAACCCCAGCAGCCGGTCGCGGTCGCCATGAATGAGCGCGGGCGCGGTGACCATCTCGGTATAGAGCAGCGCATGCCGCGTCATCAGCCGGTGGAAATAGCGGCAATGACGGTCGGTCCAGTCCATCATCGGCGCAACCGACATGCGCGACGCGTTGAGAACGCTATATTTTTTATCCTTATCAGCCATTTATCGCCCAGCCCTCAAGCCCGTTCTTGTCTCATTTGTTGTAAATCGCGCCCATTTCGGGTAGGATTTACAACAAATGTTGTAACTTGGGCCAAATGTTGTAACCCCATGGGTACCATTATCAAGCGAAAGCGCAAAGACGGCTCTGCCGCCTGGCTTGCCCAGATCGCCGTTCGGCGGGCTGGAAAAACTGTCTGGCGCGAAAACCGGACCTTCGAGCTGCGCTCGACAGCCGCGGCCTGGATCGAGAAGCGCGAGAAGGATCTCGCCGAGCCCGGCGCCCTCGAAAACCTGCCCATCGGAGAGACCCGCCGCCGCGAAGTGACCCTCGGCGACGCCATAGACAAATATGTGGAAGACAGCGCGAAGGCAATCGGTCGGACCAAGGCGCAGGTGCTGAAAAGCATCAAGGAGTTCGACATCGCGAACAAGCTCTGTGCCCAGATCGACTGCGCCGACATCGTGGCCTTCGCCAAGGAGAAGCTGAATACCGGTGTCTCGCCGCAAACCGTGGCCAATTATCTCTCCCATCTCAGCGCAGTTTTCACCGTCGCCGGTCCGGCCTGGAACTATCCGCTGGACGAGCGCGCGATGCGCAATGCGATGATCGATTCTAAGAAGCTGGGCTTGACCCAAAAGAGCCGCCACCGCGACCGGCGGCCAACACTGGACGAGCTAGAGCAGCTGATGGCGCATTTCCTCGACCGCTCGATTCGTCGTCCCTCCTCCGTCCCCATGCATCGCATCATCGCCTTTGCGATCTTCTCGACCCGGCGGCAGGAAGAGATCACCCGGATCAAATGGGCGGACCTCGACAAGGAGGGCAAACGCGTCCTCGTGCGCGACATGAAGAACCCCGGAGAGAAGATTGGCAACGACGTCTGGTGCGACCTGCCCGATCCGGCGCTGGCGATCATCGAGGCAATGCCAAAACACGCGAGCCAGATCTTCCCCTACTCTACCGATGCGATCAGCGCGGCCTTTACGCGGGCCACGCAGTTCCTGGGGATCGAGGATCTGCGGTTCCACGATCTGAGGCACGAAGGCGTCTCTCGCCTATTCGAGATCGGCTACAACGTTCCACACGCGGCCGCTGTTTCCGGCCACCGATCCTGGACGTCGCTCAAGCGCTACAGCCACCTGCGCCAAACCGGCGACAAGTTCGCTGATTGGAGCTGGAATGCCGAAGTCACCACGCGGGATCCGAGGCAGCGAAAAAAGAAACCCCACGCGGCCGGGTTCTACAGCCAAACTTCGGACAAAACGGGTTCGACACCCTGGAGAAGACACATGAGCATCGTCCCTCAAATTTCTGTAATAAAATACAATTATTCGTCCAGATACTGCCGTCGATAGCGCTCATCCGGCGCGACCCACTGCTCCAGGAATTCCAGCTGATCGAGCGTTCCCATCATGGACCGCGCAAGATCAAGCCGAGAGGACAAGGCCTGGCGCCTGTCGGTCTCGACGTCGGCAAGTCGCTCTTCCGCCTCTCGGAAAAAGCTTTCGATCGACATCGCGGCGGACCATTTCTGGATCACTTCGGAAAGTTGTTCGCGGCTTTGGGCAAGGGCCTTGTCCGCGTTGCGTCGATCCTCTTCGCGCTTCCAGCGTTCCTGCTGTTCCTCCCATTCGCGTTGCTTGCGGATGGCCGCCGCCTCGGCTTCTGCAGTCTTGGACTTGAGGTCCGGCACGACGGCTTCCAGCTCCTTCACGATCCTTGGGAACATGGACGGCAAGTTTCGCTTTGGCGTCTCTTGCCATATCGCCGACCACTCTACGTCCCGGCGCGGCGCGTAGGCGACGAGCCGGAAGCGCCCGGACGGAACATCGTTCTCGGTCGTCCAGGAATGGACCAGCTGGTGTGATCTGGCGGCCTTTACGACCGCACTGTCGTCCCGCACATACTTGCCCTTAAAGTATCTGAGCGTGACCCGTTCGGACATTTCGAGGAGCGCAAGACCGATGGGAGCCTAGCCGATATAGGCGACGGTTGGGCGGTGCGGTGCCCAAATCCGTCCGCAGGAATAGCGCCCGTATTTGCGATCCTTCTCCGGAACCTCCCGCTCTTCGATCTGCGCCCGAAACAATGGTTGATCAGGCGGCGCGAAGGTCACGCGATACCCTTTCCGCTCGAACCCATCGTAGAGTGCATTGGCGAGGTCCAATGCACGCGGCAGCTGCGTCTCGGACGTCACGATATCCGGCAGGAGGAGCTTGTGGGGTCGAAGAAACTCGTAGTCGTCAATCTTGCGCGTCTTCCGATAATGCGGCTCGACGCCGCGAAGGATCGGATGCCGGGCATCCTTGCGCTGCCTGCCACGACTTGGTGACGACACCGAAGATCTGGTGGCAGGCGTCACGGGACGCGCGAGCGGCGTATCCGCCGACCAGACAAGCTGATCGCCTGGCTTTGCAGGGGGAAGTGGAGGGCGTGGAGCGGCCTTTCCGACCGCCTTCTTCTGCCAGTAGCCTGCGGGAGGCCGGGGCACAGCCAGCGCCGTACAGACCCGGGCGAGATAGGAACCAGATACACCATACTCGACCGCCAGGTGGCTGATGGGTGACCGACAAGACGCTTGCCAAGCTCGGGACAGATGAAGGGCAATGACAGGACATCGGATGGCGCATCCGAAAAACCGAATTGGAGCCGGGCGAAGGGCAAGCCCAGTCCGTGGCCCCGTCCGTCCCGAGAAAAAACAATAGCGCCGCTCGGAAGATACCGGCCTGTCAGAAAACCTTTATCGTCAATGGTGAGCCCGCACCCTAGAGGCGCCCGGCGATCCGGAGCGCATTGGCCTCGGCGAATTCCGCAGTCTGCACGACATATCCTGCGATTGCACCCGGCAAGGCTGCGACCACTTCGGTGACCTCGACGCGGTTGGCCACCAGACGATCGACGAGCTCCTGTACACGGTTCCGGACATCGGTCGGGCGATAGCCGATTTCACTGGCGATCGCCTCCCAATGCCGGCCCGCGATGCCATCGGCCGCACGTTTCTTGCCCGCGACGTTCTGGGCGAAGGCCTGTACCACATGGGGCCAGGCCAGCACCGAGGAGACATCGTAGAGGGGCGCGAGACGGGGTGGCTCGGCAAGCGGCAGGAGCAGCGAATAGTTCTTCGCATGCGCGTCGGTGTTCGCGACGAGAATGTTGAAGATGACCTGATCGAGCAAGGCCAGCGCATCGCGCGCGCTGACATGCCGCCCGGTCTCGAGAAGGGTTTTCAGATCGAGGCCAGGCAGCGTGCCGCGCTCGTATTTCCGGCCCGGGGGCAGGCCGTTGGCCTGCGCGAAATCCTCCTGGTGGAGGCGCACCAGCTGGCCCTGGCGACCGAGCCTTCGGTCATAGCGCAGGACAGCGATCGCGCTTCGACCCTCGGCTTGCAGGATGGTCGCCTGCGCGGCCTCCAGCCCCAGGGCCGCGGCCATCCGAAGGCACCAGACCTCATTCTCGGTGATGCCGGGAAGGTTGGGGTTGTCCGGCTTCACGATCAGGGTCGAGGGCGCGCCGTGCAGGGGGACGGCCAGGACATCGCCCGGTTCGGGCAGGCGCAGCACCGGCATGCCATCGGGATCGAGCACCACCAGCGCGGATTTCTTCTGGCCGCCGGCCAGCGATTGCCGCACGCCCTCCTCCCCGACGAGGAACGGACGGCTGCCGAGATCCTCGAAATGGCGATCGAGCGCCGCGGCGGGGGTGTCGATGCCGTAGAGATCGGTGAGCGGGCGATAGGCCCAACGGCTGCGGTCGGAGGCCAGCCCGAAGGAAAGCGCACCGGCCGTATCGCCGCCGATCCGTTCGAGCATGGCCAGCGCATCCGCCTGATCAAGGCCAAGGGAGCGGGTGAGGCTGCGGAGTTGTTCCTCTTCCGGCAAGAGGTTCGCGAGCCAGGGCGAGATGATTTCGGAAGTGTACGGGGCCGCGCGCAGAGGCATCGTGACCGACAGGGGAAAAGCGCCCGTCGTCTGCCGCCAGCGGTCCGCGTAGCGCAGCGAGAGCGCGCCATCTGAGGCGACCTCGACATCGGCCAAGTGCAGCGCATCAAACCAGACCGGCACGGATCGCGTCACAGGTAGTCCCCGAGATCGTAGCCTTCCGCCGGGACGTCGCCACCGGTGCTGGCGGCGTCTGCGGGATCCTCCAGCAATGTCCTGATCGGCACCCGAAGCGCCGCCGCGATCTTCGCCAGCGTCGTCAGCCGGGCATCGCGCTTGCCCGTCTCGATGAGCGACAACGCGGGCGCGCTGATCCCGGTGAGGCGGGCAAGCTGCTCGAGCGTGAGGTCCTGATCCGCACGCAGCGCCCGGAGGCGTCGCCCGACATCGGCGAGCAGGTTCGGTTTGATCTCCATGGTCATCGCGATATCGCTTACCCTTTTCGATAAGTATACCGGTGGATGTCCGAGATTTCAAGCCATCTTATCTTTATCGGTAAAATGGCGTCAGTCTTGCCAAGAACAGACGAGTTATTACCGCATTCGATAAGAAAGATGGTGCCAGTCAGGCCTCCCCACGGCCCAATGGCGCCTTAGTCGTCCCGCGCGGTGCGCGCCGCGCCTTCGCAAATCCGCGATCCGTTGCGATGAACCGCTCAAGCATCGGAACAACCAGCTTTCCCGGTTCGATGGGTCCCTGCCCTGCTTCCCGGCCTAGGATGTCTCCATAGGCGATCAAGTCGCGATGCAGCTCCGCGGGCAGTCCCACGGTCAGCTTCACCGGCTTGTTATCCGGGATTGGACCGAGTTTCAGCTTGGTCATGTCAGCCTCCGGACGGCGCGAAGACGAGATCGCGTGTGACGATCACACGGACGGGGAAACCCGGGCGAATGGTGAGGGTCGGCGGGACCTCCAGCTGACGTTGAACGATGCGCTGCCCGGCCTCGTTGATCGTGTCGAGGGCCCCGTCACGGAGGGCACGCGCGAGGCGGTCTTCCTCGTCGAGGGAGAGTTCCGCGCCGACGGCGAGCAGGGTCGATAGCCCTGCTGCACGCAGAATGTTGCCCCAGTGGTTGTCGACTTGGTCTTCAAGACCGGCATAGCCCACGGCATCGGCGCCGGGCTGGCGTTCGAGCACGAGAGATCGACCATCGGGGAAGATCAGTCGATTCCAGACCAGCAGCACTCGGCGCTGGCCGACGGTCACGCTGTCGTCGTAGGCGCCGATCAGTCGCGTGCCTTGTGGGATCAGGAGCAGGCTGCCCGTCGGGCTGTCATAGACGTTCTGGGTGACCCGCGCAGTGATCTGGCCCGGCAGGTCGGACCGGATGCCGGTGATCAGCGCGGCCGGGATGACGGAGCCGGCCTGCAGCAGCCAGGGCGAGGTCGGTGGCTGCACGCGGTCGGGCGCGACGGTGCGGCGGTCGGTCGGCGCGGTCAGGAAGGCCTCCCGAGGATCGGTCTCCGGGGTGGCTGACAAACCATCCCCCGGACCGACAGGCGGCATCTGGAACCCCGTGGACGCTGGCGCTCCGGGCCGCGTCTGGAAGAACAGCTCACTAACCCGGGCGGCCTCCAGCTCCGCGAGGCGCTGCTGCTCCGCCGGGTCCATGGTGGGCGGCGCGAGGCTTGGAGCCGCGATGGGCTGACCGCGTTGCTGGGCGTCGAGGATGCCACCGCCAAGATCGCCCGGCAGGGGCGGTCCGAGCTGCGGGATTGCGTCGTAACTACCCGGCAGATCACGGAGGCCATCGGCGGGCTGGCGGCGATCGGTGGTGATCAGCTCTTCCGGGACGGCTGTCCTGTCCGGACGTTGCAGGCCGTAGATCAGCGCGGCGCTAACGCCGAGCCCCGCCAAGACACCAAGCCCAATGATAACCTTGCGGGAAATCTGCGTGACGCGCGGCGGATCAGCGCGCAGGCGCATGGCAGCGGCGGTCTCGGTTGGTGTCTCGCTCATGTCCCCGCTCCGCAGCTTGCCGCACCACCGTCGCCTCGGTCTGGGGTTCGATCCGCAGGATCCGGACCACTTCCTGCCGGGGCCCGCGTCCGAGGCGCAGTTCTGCCGCAGCGAACAGCCGGTCGACGATCAGCACATTGCCGTGGATGCGGGAGTTGACGATCTCCAACTCACCGTCGGAGCCGAGCACGAAGAGCGGCGGCATCTCGCCCTGGGCGATGCCGCGCGGGAAGACGATATAGACCCGGCGTCCGTCATCGAAGACCGAGACCGGCCGCCAGGGCGGGTTGTCGCCCTGTAACCCGTAGCGGTGATTGCGTGCATGGGCCGGTGGAATGCGGGGCGTGGTCGGCGCGGCACGTGGGGCGTCCGGTGCGCGCGGATAGGCCCAGGAGATGGCGGGCATCCAGGTCTCTTCGCTCGCGTTGAGCTCGATCAGGTAGGTCCGCCGGTCGGTCGAGATCACGAGGTTCGTGCTGATATCCGGCCGGGTGGGTTTCACGAGGACGAGGACGCGGGTGTCGCGGCCCGCGCCGCTTTCGGTGTCGCCGATGATCCAGCGCGCCGTGTCGCCCGCCGCGATCGGACCGGAGCCGGCAAGGCGTTCGCCGGGTTCGAGCGCGATGGTCGTGATCTGGCCTGGGGCGGCGTAGACCTGATAGAGGGCACCTTCGGACCAGGGGTAGATCTGGATCGCGTTGAAATACCCGGCCTGGCGCGGCTCGACGCGGGCGGCCTCGTTGGCATTGCCGACCTGGGCGACGGGTGTGGCGGCCGCGTCCCCGCCCCGGCTCGGGGTCCAGGCGGGCGGGACATGGAGCGGGCGCGGGCGGTCGTCGGGTGCGCTCACGGGGGGGTGACGGCAAGGGCGGGACCGCATCGTCATAGGCGAAGTCAGGCGGGCGGTCACTGGCACAACCGGCGAGAAGTGTCGTGGCAAGCATAACGGTAGGCAGAATCGAACGGGCTTGGGTCATTGGCTCATCTCCCGCGACCAGTTGATCGCATTCACATAGATTCCGAGGGGATTGGCGCGCAGACGTTCTGCCGTGCGCGGTGGGGCGATCACGAGGGTCAGGATCGCAGTCCAGCGTTCAGTCCGGGCGAGTTGGCCGTTGTCGTAATGCAGCTCCGTCCAGGCGATCCGGAAACTGTCCGGTGAAGCGCGGATCACGCTCGAGACGTCGACGGAAACCTGTTCCTCCCCCACGCGTGTGAAGGGGTCTTCGGCGCGGGCGTGGTCGTTCAGCGCAAGTGCCCCGCGGTCGGTGGTGAATTCGTAGGCGCGCAGCCAGTTCTGCCGGACCACCACCGGATCAGCCGGCAGGCCCCGCACTTCTTCGATGAAACGCGCAAGGTGCCAGGCGATCTGCGGATCGGTCGGGCTGTATCCCGCTGTCGCTGCCTCTACGGCACGGGCCTCACCATGGCCGTCTATCTCGACGACATAAGGCACCACGGCGCCGCGCGCCGACTGCCAGACCAGCGCCGTAGCGAACCCGGACGAAAGGATCAGGCAACCGAAGGCCATGAGACGCCAGTTCTTTGCCTGCACCCGGGCGGTGCCCATGCGTTCGTCCCAGACTTGGGCGGACTTCTGATACGGGGTCTCGGGGTCCGGGGTCTTGCCGTAATGCGCGGCTGCGCGCTTGAAGAGGCTCATGATCGGTCGCTTTCGGAGAGGGAAACGGAGGCGCCGGAGCCGGGGCTGTCCCCGGCGCGCAGCGCATGGGTGGTGGCAGAGACGCCCTGGCTCATGGCCTGGCTGCGGCGCATGGAGCGCGCCCAGGCGGGAGGACTGCCAACGGGGGCGGACATGGCGGTCGACGCGCCTGTGACGCTGCCGAGCGAGGAGGTGCCGCCAGTGGCGGCGAAGCCCGCGCGCGCGCTTCCGGCGTGGCTTGACTTGTCCGCTTCGGAAGCCGAGGCGGCGGCCCGGCGCAGGGGCGAAATGGCCGCCGCGCCCCCTGCCCGCGCCACGCCACCGAGTCCGGAAGCGACCCCAGCAGCGCCGGTCTGGCCCATCGATCCGAGGCTGTAGGCGGTGGAAGCCGCGCCCGTGGCGGCAGCAGCGCCGCGCGTGGCGGCGGCCCCGCCTGAAGCGAGCGCCCCCAGCCCCGCGGGCGCCGAGCATGGCTCCGCCACCCGCCGCGACGGCCGCGCCGCCCACAGCGAGCCCAGTGCCGACGGCCGCGCCTGCGCCCAGGTGCGGCCCGCCCGAGACGAGGCCGGTGGCGATGCCCGGCCCGAAGATGCCGAGACCGAGCAGCGAGAGCGCGGCCAGCACGATCGCCATGGCCTCGTCGATGGTGGGCGTCATGCCGCCGAAGCCGGCGGTGAACTGGCCGAAGAGCGTCGAGCCGATGCCGATGATCACCGCAAGCACCAGAACCTTGATGCCCGAGGAAACGACATTGCCCAGCACCCGCTCGGCCATGAAGGCGGTCTTGCCGAAGAGGCCGAAGGGGATCAGCACGAAGCCCGCGAGGGTCGTCAGCTTGAACTCGATCAGTGTCACGAAGAGCTGCACGGTGAGCAGGAAGAAGGCCAGCAGCACCAGGGCCCAGGCGAAAAGCAGGCAGGCGATCTGGATGAAGTTCTCGAAGAAGGCGACGAAGCCCATGAGATCGGCGGTGGAGTCCAGAAGCGGGCGCCCGGCATCGAGACCGATCTGCGCCACCCGGCCGGGACGCAGAAGATCGGCGGGCGAAAACCCGGTGCCGGAAGCCAGCAGACCCAGCCCCGCAAAACTGTCGAAGACGATGGCGGCGAGGCTGTTCCAGTTGGAGATGAGCCAGGCGAAGACACCGACGAAGAGGGTCTTTTTCACGAGACGGGCGATGATGTCGTCATCGGCGCCCCAGGCCCAGAAGAGCGCGGCCAGCGTCACGTCGATCACGATCAGCGTGCTGGCGATGAAGGCAACCTCGCCCCCCAGCAGCCCGAAACCGGAATCGATGTAAGTGTCCGATTCAAAACGGGATCAACGATTTCAATCTGTTGCAAGGAGTCTGGTCACGCGCCGGATATGGGCGATCAGCAGCCAAGCCTCGGCGCTCTCGATAGATTTCTCCCAGTCCTTC
>Ga0189284_100148_pt1 | contig 97283 bp, 99 predicted proteins | sample N32C7minimetaG_FD_130314 | JGI IMG/M metagenome (GOLD analysis project Ga0189284, IMG submission 130314) | Marine microbial communities from the Costa Rica Dome - N32 C7 mini metaG | ecosystem: Environmental > Aquatic > Marine > Oceanic > Photic zone | place: Costa Rica: the Eastern Pacific...
GAAAGCCCGTCAAACTGGCCGTAACCGCCTGCGCGAGAAAGCTCCTCACAATCCTCAACGCAATGCTCAGAGACGGAAAGGACTATGTCAAACCGGCCATGTGAAAGACAGTTGCTACGCCAGCGTCACCCCGGCGGATTTCATCTCGTCCACCGCCGCAGCGAGTGACCCGTCGAGGTCGATGGCGCGGCAGAGGTCCATCTGCACGGTCACATCAAAGCCCAACCTCGCGGCATCCACGGCCGAGAACTTGACGCAGAAATCGGTGGCGAGGCCCACCATGGTCAACCGCGTGATGCCGCGCGTGCGCAGGTAGCCCTCAAGCCCTGTCGGGGTTTCGTGGTCATTCTCGAAGAAGGCCGAATAGCTGTCGATGGCGGGGCGGAAGCCCTTGCGGATGATCAGGTCGGCGGCGACGGTGTTCAGGTCGGCGTGGAAGGCGGCGCCGGGGCTCGACTGGATGCAGTGATCGGGCCAGAGAACCTGCGGGCCATAGGGGAACTCCACCACCGACATGGGCGCGGCACCGGGATGCTCGCTGGCGAAGCTGGAATGGCCGAACGGGTGCCAGTCCTGGGTCAGGATGATGGCCGAGAACTCCTCCATCAGGGCGTTGATGCCGGGCACGATGGTATCGCCGCCATCGACGGCCAGCGCGCCGCCGGGGCAGAAGTCGTTTTGCACGTCGATGACGATCAGGGCATGGGTGTCTGGGTGCATGGGCCTGTCCTTGGATATGCGCGTGTTCCCCATACCCTACGCAGGATGGCGCCATTGGCAACGCGCAATATCCTTGATCTTGCGGCGAAAACTACCGATCCTTCCGCAACGAGGGAAGGCGGCCCGCCGATGCAGTATCATTTTGCCGATTGCGTTCTGGACACCGGCAGCTTTCGCCTGCTGCGCGGCGGCGAGGCGCAGGCGGTGGAGCCGCAGGTGTTCGACCTGCTCTGTGTCCTGGCCGAGAACGCGGGTAGCCTGGTCAGCCGCGACAAGCTGATCGAGACCGTCTGGAAGGGCCGGATCGTGTCGGATGCGACGATCAGCGCGCGGATCAACGCCGCCCGCAGCGCGGTGGGCGATGACGGCAAGCGGCAGGCGGTGATCCGCACGGTGCCGCGCCGGGGGATCGAGCTGGCGGTGCCGGTGACGCATGAGGGGGCTGCCGCCGCGGGCCCGCGCGGCAGCCAGGTGACGCGCTACACGACCTCGGCGGATGGCACGATGCTGGCCTATGCGATCTCGGGCGATGGGCCGCCGCTGCTCAAGGCGTCGCATCACGTCACGCATCTGGAACTGGACTGGCTCAGCCCGCTCTTGCGTCCGACCTTCGACGCGTTGGGGGCCGCGCATCAACTGGTGCGCTACGACATGCGCGGCGCGGGGCTGTCGGATAGCGGCGGGACGGTGTCGCCGATGCGGGCCCATGTCGAGGATCTGCTGGGCTGGAGAGGTTCCCGATCCTGGCCACCCTGAACAGCGTCGCGGTTGCCATTCAATGCGCGGCGGAGCATCCCGAGCGGGTCAGCAAGCTGGTGCTGCAACAAGGCTATGCGCGCGGGCGGGCCCTGCGCGGAAATCCCGATACGCCTGCGCGCGACGACCCGTTCCTGTCGCTGATCCACGCCGGTGGATGGGGCGACCCGCAAAGCGGCCTGATGCGGGCCTGGATGACGATGGCGGTGCCGGGGCTGCGGTTCGACGAGATCACCGAGTTGATCACCTATGTCGGCAAGGCCACCTCGGCGCGCGATGCCGTGATCAACCGCGAGACCATCGACCGGTTCGACGCGCGGCCCTATCTGGGCAAGGTGTCGGTGCCAACGCTGGTGATCCATGCGCGCAACGACGTGGTTCACCCGATCACCGAGGGCCGCCTGATCGCGGCGGGGATCGAGGGGGCGGAGTTCCTTGTGGTGGAAAGCGGCAACACGCTGTGCCTGACGCCCGATCCGACCTGGCAGCAACAGACCGATGCGATCCTGGAGTTCCTGGCGCGCGACTGACGCGCGGTCCGGGGTCTTGAGCATCCCCGGACAGAGGCGTAACACCGCGCGCATGTATACCATTGCCGCGCTCTATCATTTCACCCGGTTCGAGGATCCCGCCGCCTTGCAGGCGCCGCTGCGCGCGGTCTGCGCGGCCAATGCCGTGCGCGGGTCTCTTTTGCTGGCGGGCGAGGGGATAAACGGCACCATCGCGGGGCCGCGTGACGGGTTGAACGAAGTGCTGGCCCATATCAGGGGCTTGCCGGGCTGTGCCGGTCTGGAGTGGAAGGAAAGCACCAGCGACAGCCTTCCCTTTGGTCGCCTGAAGGTGCGCCTGAAAAAGGAGATCGTGACGCTGGGCGTGCCGGGGGTCGATCCCAAGGCGGCGGTGGGTCACTACGTTCGGGCGCAGGACTGGAACGCGCTGATTTCCGCGCCGGATGTGGCGGTGATCGACACGCGCAACGATTACGAGACCGCCATCGGCACGTTCCGGGGCGCGGTGGACCCGGAGACCGAAAGCTTCCGCGACTTCCCCGCCTGGTGGGAGGCGAACAAGGACCGGTTTCACAATAAGCGGATCGCGATGTTCTGCACCGGTGGTATCCGCTGCGAGAAATCGACCAACTACCTGATCAGCCAGGGGATCGAGGATGTCTACCACCTCAAGGGCGGGATCCTGCAATACCTGGAGGATGTGCCCGAGGAGGAGAGCCTGTGGCAGGGCGACTGTTTCGTCTTCGATGAACGGGTCTCGGTCGGGCATGGGTTGAGCCAAGGCCCGCATGCGCTGTGCCGGGCCTGCCGCCGTCCGCTGACCCCGCAGGACATGGAGCGGCCCGAATATGAGGCGGGCGTGCAGTGCCATCATTGCGTGAATGAACATTCCGAGGCCGATCGCGCCCGGTTCCGCGAGCGGCAGAAACAGATCGCGCTGGCGAAGGCGCGCGGGGAAACCCATCTGGCGGGCGGATAGGGTTTGGCCGCTTTGACTGGCATATTCGGTGGCCCGGACTGGCGCGGGGTGATGACATCGCTGGCGGTGGGCCTCGCTTCGGGGTGGCTGGCCTACATGGTCGGGATGCCCCTGCCCTGGATGCTGGGCGCGATGCTGGGCAATACGGTGGCCGCACTTGCGGGCGCACCTGTCCGGGCCTCGATGCCGCTGCGCAACATCTTCGTGCCGATCATCGGGGTGATGCTGGGCTCGGGCGTCAGTGCCGAGACCTTTGACGCGCTGGGCGATTGGAGCATCTCCTTCCTGGTGCTGGCCCCGTTCCTGATGACGGCGGCGGGCGGGTCTTACCTGATCTATCGTCATCTGGGCCGGTTCGATCCGGTCACCGCCTATTTCAGCGCCATGCCCGGCGGGCTGAACGAGATGCTGCTCTTGGGTGGCGAGGCGGGTGGCGAGGAGCGGCGGATCGCGCTGGCCCATGCGTCGCGCGTGCTGCTGACGGTCACCTTCGTGGGCCTGTTCTTCGGGCTGGTCCTGGGGGTGCAATCGGGGCGCAGCGGCGGGATCTGGACCCCGATCGGCGCGCCGGGGGTGCTGGATTACCTGATCTTGATCGGTTGCGCCGCATTGGGCGTACCGTTCGGTCGCCTGTTGCGCCTGCCCGCGCAGCGCCTGCTTGGGCCGATGATCCTGAGCGCGGCGGCGCATGTCGTGCAACTGGTCGACCTGCCGCCGCCGACGGTCTTTGTGATCGCGGCACAGGTGGTGATGGGCTCGCTGATCGGCACGCGGTTCCTGGGCGCGAGACTGCGCGAGGTCGGGCGCGACCTGTTCCTGTCGGTGTTTTCGACCACCATCATGCTGATCACCGGCGTGGGCTTTGCCTGGGTCGTGGCCAGCCTGACCGCGACCGACCTGGCGCAGGCCTTCCTGGCCTATTCGCCGGGCGGACTGACCGAGATGAGCCTGTTGGCCTTCGCCCTGGGCGGCGACATCGCCTATGTCTCGGTCACCCATATCGTGCGGATCGCGATCGTGGTCTTCTCGGCGCCGCTGTTCTTTCGCTGGATCAACCGGCGCTGAGGCGCGGGATCACCCGGCAAGGCGGCGCAGGCTGTCGACCATCGGGTCGATCAGGGCGCGGTCGCGGTCCGAGCGGATGACCAGCGCGGAGGGAAGCTCGAACACCGGGGCGTCCTCGACGATGTGAAACACCCCCGTCTCCAGCTCGGGGCGCACGAAGCGGTCGGGGAAATAGGCATATCCGCGCGCGTTCTTGAGATATTGCAGCGCCAGCCAGCCGATGTTGAACGACATCCGGGTGCGGAAGAACTCGGGGAACCCGGCGGCCAGCTGCGCGTCGAACTCGGGCCCCCATTCGATATGCACGTAATGGTCGGGCCGCACCGGTGTTTCAGGGTCGGACGAGACGAGGCGCAGGCGTTCGATGCGGAAGGGAAGCTGTTCCAGCCTGGGGCGGTGCTGCGGCGTGTACATGAGGCCGATATCGAGATGGCCGTCGATGAGGCCTTGCATCAATTCCGGTTCAAAGGCGATCTCGGCGCGAAAGGACACGTCGGGGCGGCGGCGGGACTGATCCTCAAGCCAGGTCACCGCCTGCGCATCCCACAGCCCGAACCGGGCCCCGATGGCGACCTGCGCGCGAATGGTGTCGGGCAGGCCGGTCTCGCGCCGCGCCCTTTCAAACGCGCGCACCATCTGAAGCGCGCGGGGCTGGAACCGAAGCCCCGCGCCCGTCAGCGTCGCGCCGGTGCGGTTGCGCTGGAAGAGGGTGCATCCCAACACCTCCTCCAACGCCTTGATCCGCGCGCTGATGGTCGATTGGGTGACATGGAGCCGCTCGGCCGAGGCGACGAAGCTGCCGGTATCCGCCACCGCCAGAAAGCTGCGGACCTGTTCGATATTCATGGCGTTCCCATCGAAGAATCCGATTTGATAGGCCAATTATATTCGTTTTACTAATTTAATGATAGGCGTATCCTTGAGGCTCCCCCGAAACGTGACATGTCAGGAGTGCCCATCATGACCCTTGCAAACCTGTTCAGAACCCCCGCCAAGCGTGAATTGCTGCTGAGTATCCTGGTGATCGCCGCCGGGATCGCGGTGATGGTCACCGGCAATTTCGCGGGCTGGCTGGCCTTCTCGGGCTTTGGCGGCGGCCTCATCTTCGCCGGTTTCTTCCTGTGGCTGCACGGCGCGGTCACCCGACAGGAGGAGATCCGGGATTGAGCCGGATCAACCGGGATCAAAGCCCCGATGCCCCGGCACATGCGCGCCGAGAAGCTGGATCAGCTTGCGGTAGGAGGAGCGGTGCCGGTTGCGCAGGTGGATCGCGGAATAGACCGGCTGCGGAATAACCGGGGCGCGGTCGACGTAAGCGAAGCGCCCGGTGGCGGTCAGATCGGCCGCGGTATCCTCCAGCACGTAGCCCGATCCGCCAAGCGCGGTCAGCATGGCCGAGGTCAGCGAGTTCTGCCCGCATTGGATGGCCGACGCGCTGAGCCCCGGCAAAAGCGTCTTGTGCAGACGGTCGAAGGCATCGCTGATCGCGGCCTGCACGTAACTGTCGGCAGGGATTGCGGCGAGCGTGTCGGCGACGTCGGAGATCATCCGGAAGCGGACCTCGGAGAGGGTTTCGAAATAGAGATCGGGATGCGGTTTCGGCGTGTAGATCACCGCCACGTCAAGGATACCCTGCATCAGGTCGTTGCACATCTGGGTGGAGAAATCGGCCTCGATATAGAGCGCGGTATCAGGCAGGTAGGCGCGGAAGGCACGTACCCAGTCGCCGATCTGTGGTGAGGTCAGGTCTCGTTGCAGCCCGACGCGCAGGGTGGTCGCGGTGGGCCCCGCATCGCGGGTGGCGCGCAGGGCCTCGGACCAGCCGACGCGCAGGGCGCGGGCGTGGGGCTCGAAGCGCAGCCCTTCGAGGGTCAGCGAGGTGCCGGAGCGGTTGCGCTGGAAGAGCCTGCGGTCGAGGGATTTCTCCAGGCTCCTGATACGGCCCGAGACGGTGGATTGGGTGATCCCGAGCCGGTCGGCGGTGCGGTTGAAGCTGCGCGTGTCGCAGAGGTCAAGGAAGGTTTCGACAAGTTCGATCTGCATCACTTTGGCCTTTCCGGTGCGCTTGGGTGCGGTCGGGCTCAGGCCCCCTGGCGGGAGCCCTCGCCCGACCGCTTGGGAGATCCTCTCTCAAACCCTCTGAGGTATTTTCAGCAAAATGAAGGAGCTAATCGGACTTGTCGATTAAAAAGGGCGATTACGGGCGATTGATAGCAGGGTGGGCGCGCGGATAGGCTTTGGCGAGGCTGATTTGCGGAGGGGTTCGATGGCTGAGATTCCAGGGCGCGCGCGCGTCGTGATCATTGGCGGCGGGGTCGTGGGGGCCTCGGTGCTCTATCACCTGGGGGCGCGGGGCTGGTCGGATTGCGTTCTGCTGGAGAAGAACGAGCTGACCGCCGGATCGACCTGGCACGCGGCGGGGAATGTGCCGACCTTCAGCACCTCCTGGGGCATCATGAACATGCAGCGCTATTCGACCGAGCTTTATGCGCGCTTGGGCGATGAGGTCGATTACCCGATGAATTATCACCAGTCCGGGTCTCTCAGGCTGGCGCATTCGGAGCTGCGGATGCAGGAGTTTCAGCGCGCCGCCGCGATGGGGCGCTACCAGGGGATGGATATCGAGATCCTCAGCCCTGAAGAAACCAAGGCGCGCTATCCGTTCCTGGAAACACATGACCTGGCGGGCGCGCTCTATGATCCGAATGACGGCGATATCGACCCGGCGCAACTGACCCAGGCCCTGGCCAAGGGTGCGCGGGAGATGGGGTGCGCGATCCTGCGGTTTACGCCTGCGACGGGGGTGACGCAGGACGGCGAGGGCTGGATCGTCCACACCGAAAAGGGCGATATCGCCTGTGACTACGTGGTCAACGCCGCAGGCTATTATGCGCAGCGGGTGGGCGAGTGGTTCAAGCCCTATGGCGGGCGCACCGTGCCGATGATGGTGATGAGCCATCAGTACCTGCTGTCGGAGGAGGTGCCGGAGGTTGTGGCCTGGTCGAAGGAGAACGGCCGCAAGCTGCCGCTTCTGCGCGATGTCGATGTCTCCTACTATCTGCGGCAGGAGAAGAACGGCTTCAACCTTGGGCCCTATGAGCCGAATTGCCGGGCCGCATGGGAGGATCCGGGCGACCCGATGCCCGAGGATTTCAGCTTTCAGCTCTACCCCGACGATCTGGACCGGATCGAGGAGATCGTGACAGATGCGATGGAGCGGGTGCCGCTTTTGGGCACCTCCGGTGTCAGCCGCGTCATCAACGGTCCGATCCCCTACGCGCCCGACGGGCTGCCGCTGCTTGGACCGATGCCGGGGGTGAAAAACGCCTTCGAGGCCTGCGTCTTCACCTTCGGCATTGCGCAGGGCGGCGGGGCGGGCAAGGTGCTGGCCGAATGGATCGTCGATGGCGCGACCGAATGGGACATGTGGGCCGTCGATCCGCGCCGCTACACCGATTACACCGATCACGCCTATTGCGTCGCCAAGGGGATGGAGACCTATGGCAACGAATACGCGATGCATTTCCCCTGGCATGAATGGCCCGCCGGACGCGACCGGAAGCTGTCGCCCGTGCATGACCGCGTGATCGCGGCGGGCGGCGTGATGGGCGCCTATAACGGGTGGGAGCGGGCGAACTGGTTCGCCAAGCCGGGCGACGATACCTCGCTGGAGGCGACGCATACCTGGGGCCGCAGCGGCCCGTGGGAGGCGCGCATCCGCGAGGAATGCGAGGCGGTGCGCGATCATGTCGGCGTGCTGGACCTGCCTGGGTTCTCGCGGTTCAAGGTCGAAGGACCGGGCGCGGATGAGTGGCTGCGCGGGCTGGTGGCCGGGGCCTTGCCCAGGGTGGGCCGCGCCGGGCTGGTCTATTTCGCCGATCATCGCGGACGGATCGTGACCGAGATGACAGTCGCGCGCGAGGCGGAGGATCTGTTCATCCTGGTCACGGCGGCCTCGGCGCAATGGCATGACCGGGATTGGTTGACGCGCCACATGCCGCAGGATGCGGGGTTCACTCTGACAGACTGGACCGACCGGATGTCGACCCTGATCGTGACCGGGCAGAAGTCGCGCGACCTGATGGCGACGCTTTGCGATGCCGACCTGACCCTGCCCTGGCTGAGCCTTCAGGAAACCGAGATCGCGGGCGGATGGGCGGCGCTGGTGCGGCTGTCCTTTGCGGGCGAGTTGGGATGGGAAATCCATGCCGAGAACGCGGATATGCCCGCGATCCATGATGCGGTGATCGCCGCCGGAGCCAAGCCCTTTGGCATGTATGCGTTGAACAGCCTGCGGCTGGAGAAGGGATACCGCGCCTGGAAGGGCGATCTGTCCACCGATTACAGCCTGCTTGAGGGCGGGCTGGACCGCTTTGTCAAGCTGGACAAGCCGCAGGAGTTTCCGGGCAAAGCCGCGCTTATGGTCGAGAAGCAGCGCGGCGTGTCCAAGCGGTTCGTCACGCTGATCGTGGAGGCGGGGGAGGCCGATGCGCCATACATGTCCTGCCTCTGGCACGGCGATGAGATCGTCGGCGAGACCACCAGCGGCGGCTGGGGCTACCGGGTGAATGCCTCGATCGCGCTTGGCATGGTGCGGGCCGACCTGGCGGTGCCGGGGACCGAGTTGGAGGTGGAAATCTACGGACAGAAACACCGCGCGGTGGTGCAGGAGGATCGGCCGCTCTGGGATCCCGAGAATGAAAGGTTGCGGGCGTGAGCCGCGTGACCCTCATGGACGGCTCCATCGGGCAGGAGCTGGTCAAGCGGGCGGGCGACCGTCCGACGCCGCTGTGGTCCACCACGGTGATGATGGAGAAACCCGATCTGGTGGCGGGGCTGCACCGGGATTACTTCGCCGCGGGGGCGACGGTAGCGACGGCCAACACCTACGCGGTGCTGCGCGACCGGCTGGTGCGCGCGGGCGTCGAGGAGCGGTTCGAGGATCTGCTGGCGGCGGCGGTGGATGGCGCTGTCGCCGCGCGGGAGGCTTTTGGCGCTGGACGGGTGGCGGGCGCGCTTGGGCCTCTCGGGGCGTCCTACCGGCCCGACCTGTGCCCCGACCCGCAAGAGGCGGCGGCGATCTACGCCGAGATCGTGGGGCTGATCCGCGACCGGGTCGATCTCTTCCTGATCGAAACGGTGGTGTCGGTGAAGCATGCAATCGGGGCGTTGGAGGGGACGAAGGAGGCGGGCAAGCCGGTCTGGCTGGCGGTCTCGACCATGGACGGGGATGGGACGCGGCTGCGTTCGGGCGAGGGGGTGGATGACCTGGCCCCCGTGGTCGCGGATTTCGCGCCCGAGGCCGTATTGATCAACTGCACCCGGCCCGAGGTGGTGGCCGACGGGCTGGAGATCCTCAAAGGGTTCGGGGTGCCGTTCGGGGCCTATGCCAACGGATTCACGCGCATTTCCGAAGGATTCCTGGAAGAGGCGCCGACGGTGGATGCGTTGCAGGAACGCGCGGATATGACGCCCGACGCCTATGCCAGGCTCGCGCTCACCTGGGTCGATCAAGGCGCCACGATCCTCGGCGGTTGCTGCGAGATCGGCCCCGCCCATATCGCGGAAATCGCCACGCGGCTGCGCGCCGCGGGTCACCAGATAATCTGAGGTCGCGCCATGAAACCCATTCCCACCCACGCCCGTGCCGTCATCATCGGGGGCGGCGTCTCGGGCTGTTCGGTCGCCTATCACCTGGCGAAACTGGGCTGGACGGACATCGTGCTGCTGGAGCGCAAGCAACTGACCTGCGGCACGACATGGCATGCGGCCGGGCTGATCGGGCAGCTTCGGAATACCCACAACGCGACGCAATTGGCGAAGTATTCCGCCGGCCTCTATGTCGACCTGGAGGCTGAAACCGGCGTGGCCACGGGGATGCGGCAGAACGGGTCGATCTCGGTCGCGTTGACGGAGCACCGGCACGAGGAATTGCTGCGCCAGGCAACGCTGGCGCGCGCGCTCGATGTGGAGGTGGCGGAGATCTCGCCCGCAGAGGTCAAGGCGATGTATCCGCATCTCAATGTCTCGGACGTGGTCGGCGCGGTGCATCTGCCGCTCGATGGGCAATGCGACCCCGCCAATATCGCCATGGCGCTGGCCAAGGGCGCGCGGATGCGGGGCGCGCAGGTGATCGAGGGTGTGAAAGTGGCGCGCGTCACCGATGACGGCGCGAAAGTGACCGGCGTGGATTGGGAGCGCGGCGGTGAACAGGGCCATATCGCGGCGGATGTGGTGATCAATTGCGGCGGCATGTGGGGGCGCGATCTGGCGGCTGCATCCGGCGTCACGCTGCCTCTGCATGCGTGTGAGCATTTCTACCTGCTGACCGAACCCGTTGAAAACATGGGGAGGCTGCCGGTGCTGCGGGTGCCCGATGAATGCGCCTATTACAAGGAGGACGCGGGCAAGATGATGCTCGGCGCGTTCGAGCCGCGCGCGAAGCCCTGGGGGATGGCGGGAATACCGGAGGATTTCGAGTTTGACAGCCTCCCCGAGGATTTCGACCATTTCGAGCCCATTCTTGAGATGGCGATGAACCGGGTGCCGCTGTTCGAGACGGCAGGCATTCATACGTTCTTCAACGGACCGGAAAGCTTCACCCCGGATGACCGCTATTACCTGGGCGAAGCGCCGGAATTGCGCGGCTACTGGGTGGCGGCCGGGTATAACTCCATCGGCATCGTCTCCTCGGGCGGGGCGGGCATGGCGCTGGCGCAGTGGATCGAGGATGGCGAGCCGCCCTTTGACCTGTGGGAATCCGACATCCGCCGGGCGCAGCCGTTCCAGCGCAACCGGCGCTATCTGCGCGAGAGGGTGAGCGAGACATTGGGCCTGCTCTATGCCGATCACTACCCCTACCGGCAGGTGGAAACCGCGCGCGGCATCAGGCGGTCGCCCCTGCATGAACATTTGAAAGCGCGCGGCGCGGTGTTCGGGGAAATGGCCGGATGGGAGCGGGCCAACTGGTTCGCGGATGAGGGGCAGGAGCGCGAATATCGCTACGACTGGAAGGGGCAGAACTGGTTCGCCAACCATGCCGCCGAACACAAGGCGGTGCGCGAAGCGGTCGGGTTCTTCGACATGACCAGCTTCGGCAAGATCCGGGTCGAGGGGCCGGGGGCGCTGGCCTTCCTGCAACGGGTCTGCGGCGGGCAGATGGATGTCGCGCCGGGGCGCATCGTCTATACGCAGATGCTGAACGCGCGCGGCGGGATCGAATGCGACCTGACGGTGACTCGGCTGTCCGAGACCGCGTTCTTCCTCGTGGTGCCGGGGGCGACGCTGCAACGCGATCTCAACTGGCTGCGGCGGAACCTGGGCGACGACCTGGCGGTGATCACGGATGTGACGGCGGCGGAGGCGGTGCTGTGCGTCATGGGTCCGAAGGCGCGCGAGGTGATGCAGGCGGTCAGCCCCGACGATTTCTCCAACGCCGCGCACCCCTTCGGCACCGCGCGCGAGATCGAGATCGGGATGGGGTTGGCGCGGGCGCATCGGGTCACCTACGTGGGTGAATTGGGATGGGAGCTCTATGTCTCCTCCGATCAGGCGGCGCATGTCTTCGAGACGCTGACGGAGGCCGCGCCGGAGATGAAGCTCTGCGGGATGCACACGCTGGATTCGTGCCGGACCGAGAAGGCGTTTCGCCATTTCGGACATGACATTTCCGATGAGGATCACGTGCTTGAGGCGGGGCTTGGCTTTGCCGTCAAGCCCGACAAGGGCAAGTTCATCGGGCGCGACGGGGTGTTGCACAAGCGCGAGGAAGGTCTGGCGCGGCGGCTGGTGCAGTTCCAGCTGCGCGACGCTGAGCCGATGCTGTTCCACAATGAGGCGATCATCCGCGATGGCAAGATGGTGGGCTACCTCACCTCGGGCAATTACGGGCATCATTTGGGCGCGGCTGTCGGGCTTGGCTATGTGCCCTGCAAGGGCGAGGCTCCCGCCGATGTGCTGGCCTCATCCTACGAGATCGAGATCGCAGGCACGCGTCACGAGGCCATGGCCAGTTTGAGGCCGCTCTATGACCCACGGTCGGAAAGGGTGAAGCTATGACGACGGAAACCTCCACACGCGCGAAGCGGTCGGGCGGGCGCGCGGCCCGCAAGGCGCTGCGCGCGGCCCCGCTGGCCGAGAACATGCGCCCCGTGCGCCCCGGCCTGTCGGGCGGGCAATACAAGCCCCTGAGCGAGGCCAATGTCGCCCGCATCCATGAGGCCGCGTTGCAGGCTTTGGAGCAGATCGGACTGGCGCAGGCCCCGCCCTCGGGGGTGGTGGCGATGACGGCGGCGGGCGCGGTGCAGGGCGATGACGGGCGGCTGCGATTTCCGCGTGCCTTGGTCGAGGACATGCTGGCGCTGGCGGCGCGCGACATCACCTTGATGGCGCGCGATCCGAAACACGATCTGCACCTGTCGGGCACGCGCGTGCATTACGGCACGGCGGGCGCGGCGGTGCATGTGGTTGACCTGGAAAATGACGATTACCGCGAAAGCAGCACCGCCGATCTCTATGCCGCCGCGCGGCTGGTGCAGCATCTGGACAATGTGCATTTCTTCCAGCGGCCCATGGTCTGCCGCGATATAACCGACAATTTCGACATGGATATCAACACGATATTCGCAAGCTGTTCCGGCACGACCAAGCATATCGGCACCTCGTTTTCCGACCCCTCCCATGTCGCGGGCTGTTTCGACCTTCTGCACATGATCGCGGGCGGCGAGGCGGCGTGGCGGGCGCGGCCCTTCGTGTCGAACTCGAACTGTTTCGTCGTGCCGCCGATGAAATTTGCCGAGGAAAGCTGCCTCGTGATGGAGGATTGCATCCGGCGCGGGATGCCGGTTCTGCTGCTTTCCGCCGGTCAGGCCGGGGCCACCGCGCCCGCGCCGATTGCATCCGCCATCGTGCAGGCCGTCGCCGAATGCCTGGCGGGGGTGGTCTATGTCAATGCGATCCAGCCGGGTCATCCGGCGGTGTTCGGCACCTGGCCCTTTGTCAGCGACCTGCGCACCGGCGCGATGTCGGGCGGGTCGGCGGAACAGGCGCTGCTGACGGCGGGCTGCGCGCAGATGCACCAGTTCTACGGGCTTCCGGGCGGCGCGGCGGCGGGGATCTCGGACAGCAAGCTGCCCGACATGCAGGCCGGGTGGGAACAGGGGATCACCAATGTGATGGCGGGGCTTTCGGGCCTCAACATGGTCTATGAGGCGGTGGGGATGCATGCCTCGTTGCTTGGCTATTGCCTGGAAAGCCTGGTGATGGGCGATGACATCCTGGGGCAGGCGCTGCGCTGTGTGCGGGGCATCGACGTGACCGAGGATGCGCTGTCGATCGAGGTGATGCGCGCGGTTTGCCTGGAGGGGCCGGGGCATTACCTGGGATCGGACCAGACGCTGGCGCTGATGCAGACGGAATATATCTACCCGGCGGTCGGCAACCGGATGAGCCCGAAGGAATGGGGCGAAGCGGGCAAGCCCAAGCTGCTGGACGCCGCGATTGCGCGCAAGAATGCGATTCTTGAGAAGGCGGGCAGCACGCTGGCCCCGGATATCGACCGGGCGATCCGGGCGCAGTTCAACATCGTGATCTGAACGGAACCCCGCCCTTGCAAGCTGCGTTTCCCCTGCATTGCAACGCAAGCAGGAGGGCGCGCGCCATGCCCGCAGAATCGAAAGCACAACAGAAAGCGGCCGGGGCGGCCCTGGCGGCCAAGCGCGGCGAAACCAAGGTATCCGAGCTGCAAGGCGCCTCGAAGGAGATGTATGACGAGATGAGCGAGGCGGAGCTGGAGGATTACGCCGCGACCGACCGCAACGGGCTGCCCGACAAGAAAGACGGCTGAGCGCATTTTGGCCGACCGCCATGAGGGGCGGGAACGAACGCCTCTTCCGCCACGTTTTCCTTGCAGAGACCTGAAAGGAGACCTGGACATGGACGATTATGTGAAATCGACGCCGCTCATCAGTTCGGGCGATGTGAACGGCAACCCCGTCGTGGACCCGAGCGGTGCCAAGATCGGCGAGATCGACCACCTGATGATCGAACGCGAAACCGGCCAGGTGGCCTATGCCAGTGTCGGCTTCGGCGGCTTCCTCGGCCTTGGCAAGGATCACTACCCGGTGCCGTGGAAGAGGTTGCGCTACGACCCCTCGCTTGGGGCGTATCGCACCGACATCACGGAAGAAGAGGTCAAGGGCGCCCCCGAGCCGCATGACGAATGGTACCGCGACCGGCAGTGGGAACAACGCGCCCACGACCATTTCGGGGTGCCGTATTACTGGTTCTGAACGGTCGCTTGACTGCATGACGGACCGGTCTGACGGCCCGGTCGCCAATCGAGCGAGGAGCGATAGCAATGGCCGATTGCGACGTCAACATTGCCCGCGCCTATGACGATACCGGCAATCTGTCCGGGGCGCTGATCCTCGTTGACGGAATCTGGCCACGCGGGGTCTCGAAAGAGGATCTGGCGGCAGATGACTGGATCAAGGAGGTCGCGCCTTCGGACGATCTGCGCAAGTGGTTCGACCATGATCCCGACAAATGGGAAGAATTCCGCAAGCGCTATCGCAAGGAGCTTGAGAACAGCGAGGACGCGGTTGAGCGCTGCCTGGACTGGTGCCGCAAGGGCAATGTCACACTGCTTTACGGGGCCAAGGACCGCGAGCACAACCAGGCGGTGGTGCTGCGCGATCACTTGTGCAAGCGGCTGGAACAGGAAGAGTGAGCCTCAGCAATCCCGCCCGATCAGAAATCCAGGTTCTCGACGCTCAGCGCGTTCTGCTGGATGAATTCGCGGCGCGGTTCGACGACATCGCCCATCAGCTTGGTAAAGATGTCGTCGGCCTCGGCGATATCCTCGATCGTGACCTGCAACAGCGTCCGCGCCTCGGGGTCCAGCGTGGTTTCCCACAGTTGATTGGGGTTCATTTCCCCTAGGCCCTTGTAGCGTTGCAACTGCAAGCCCTTGACGCCTTCGTCGAGAATGGCCTCCAGCAATTCGGTCGGCCCGTGGATCAGCTGTTCCCGGTCCTTGCGCGCAAGGTGCGAGGGGTCGCGGTAGATGGTGCGGCTTTCCTGGCTGACCTGGCTGAGCTTGCGCGCCTCGCCCGAGCGCAGGACCGCGCCGTCGAGCGTCCGGATCTCCTCGACCCCGCGCAGGACGCGGGACAGGCGAATGCCGTGATCCTGGGTGATCCGCCCCTGCCAGCCGCGTTCATATTCGACCGCAACCAGGTCCAACCGCTTGGCGACGTCATCGGCGACGCGTTGCAGGTCGTCATCTGCGCGGCCCGGATCGAAGGCCCCGGCAATCGCGGCCTGTTCCAGGATGTGGCGCGGGTAATGCGTCGGGAAGGCATCGAGGATGCGCTTGAAGCTGCGGGCGGCCTCGACCACGCGGGCGAGGTCCGATCCGGCGATCTCCTCGCCCGAGGGCAGGCGCAGGATGGCCCCGTCGGTGCCCATCTGGATCAGGTAATCCTCCAGCGCGGTTTCGTCCTTGAGGTAGACCTCGGACTTGCCCCGGCTGACCTTGTAGAGCGGCGGCTGCGCGATATAGAGGTATCCGCCCTCGATGATCTCGGGCATCTGCCGGTAGAAGAAGGTCAGCAGGAGGGTGCGGATATGCGCGCCGTCGACATCGGCATCGGTCATGATGACGATCTTGTGGTAGCGCAGCTTGTCGATGCTGAACTCGTCCCGTCCGATCCCGGTGCCAAGCGCGGTGATCAGCGTGCCGATCTCCTGGCTCCCGAGCATCCGGTCGAAGCGGGCCCGTTCCACGTTCAGGATCTTGCCCTTGAGGGGCAGGATCGCCTGGTTGTGGCGCGACCGGCCCTGCTTGGCCGAGCCGCCGGCGCTGTCACCCTCGACGATGAAGAGCTCGGACTTGGCGGGGTCTTTCTCCTGGCAATCGGCCAGTTTGCCGGGCAGCGAGGCCACATCCATCGCGGTCTTGCGCCGGGTCAATTCGCGCGCCTTGCGGGCGGCTTCGCGGGCCAGCGCCGCCTCGACGATCTTGCCGACGACCATCTTGGCCTGAACCGGGTTTTCCTCGAACCACTCGGACAGTTTCTCGTTCATCAGCCCCTCGACCGCCGGGCGCACCTCGGAGGAGACCAGCTTGTCCTTGGTCTGGCTGGAAAATTTCGGGTCCGGCACCTTGACCGACAGCACGCAGGTCAGACCTTCGCGGGCGTCGTCGCCGGTGAAATTGACCTTCTCCTTCTTCGCCAGCCCGGAGGAGTTGGCATAGAGGTTGATGGTCCGCGTCAGCGCGCCGCGAAAGCCCGCCAGGTGGGTGCCGCCATCGCGCTGCGGGATGTTGTTGGTAAAGGGCAGCACGGTTTCATGGTAGCTGTCGTTCCACCACATCGCGGCCTCGATCTCGATCCCGTCGCGGGTGCCGGTGATGAAGATCGGATCCTCCATCATGCCGGATTTGGAGCGGTCGAGATACTTGACGAACTCCTTGACCCCGCCCTCGTAGAAAAGCTCGGATTTCAGCGGCTCGGCGGGGCGCAGATCCTCCAGCACGATGCGGACGCCGGAATTGAGGAAGGCCAGTTCGCGCAGCCGGTTCTCCAGCGTCTTGAAGACGTAATCGAGGTTGGAGAAGGTCTTGGTGGAGGCGAGGAAGCGCACCTCGGTGCCCTGCTTGTCATTCGCGTCGCCCACGACCTCGAGGTGTTGCGTGGTAAAGCCGCCCTCGAAGCGCGCGACATGTTCCTTGCCCTCGCGCCAGATGCGCAGCTCCAGCCAATCGGACAGCGCGTTGACCACCGAAACGCCGACCCCGTGCAAGCCGCCCGAGACCTTGTAGGAATTGTCGTCGAACTTCCCGCCCGCGTGCAGTTGGGTCATGATGACCTCGGCGGCGGAAACGCCTTCCCCCTCGTGGATGCCCACCGGAATCCCGCGCCCGTTATCGCTGACCGAGACCGAGTTGTCGGGGTGGATCGTGACCGTCACCGCATCGGCATGACCGGCCAGCGCCTCGTCGATGCCGTTATCCACGACCTCGTAGACCATGTGATGCAGCCCAGAGCCGTCATCGGTGTCGCCGATATACATGCCGGGCCGTTTGCGAACAGCCTCCAACCCCTTGAGAACCTTGATGGATTCAGCCCCGTATTCGCCGGGTGCCTGCGCGCTGTCGGTCATGGAAATGCCCTGTTATTCTTGCTGCTGTTTTATAGGGGTTCCAGGGGGGAATGTCACCCTTCCGGCACAAGATTAAGGGGGGTTGCGGGGAACGCGGAAACGGGCGCCCTGGGGGGCTAATTCCACACCCCTGAAAGGGCGATCACACCGGCCACGCAGATCAGCAAGCCGCCCGCCACCTGGTTGATCCGCCGCAGCCTGTCGGGCGAGGTGATGCGCAGCCGCGCCCGGTCGATGATCAGCGCGAACCCCATGTTGCCCACGACCGGAACCGCCATAGACACGGTGGCGATGACGGCAATGTCGGCCCAGGTCAGCGCGGTCAGGTCGAAGAAACCGGGCAGCATCCCCATGTAGAACAGGATTGCCTTGGGGTTGGCCAGGATCGCGGCCAGCCCGGCGATGAAGCCCGCCCAGGCCCCGCGCCGGTTGAGGCGGCTGTCGGCGTCGATGGGCCGTGCGGCGTGGCGGATCAGCAGCAGGCCCATGACCGCAAAGACCAGAACCGCCAGCCATTTCAGCGCCACCATGATCCCGGCATAGGCCGAGACCACCCAGGACAGGCCCAGAATGGCCAGCAGCGACCACAGGACATCGCCGATCGCGACGCCCAGGATCAATGGCAGCGCCGCGCCCGCGCCATGCGCCAGCGTGCGCGCCGCCGTGGCCAGCCAGACCGGACCGGGCGTCAGGAAGAGCACGAAGAGCGCCGTGGCATAAAGCGCGATATCAAGGGCGGAGATGGTCATGGGCTAGAAGGTCGGGCCGAGCAGGTCGATCAGGGCATCGTCATCCCATACCGTGTCTTTCAGCGGGCAGACCTTCAGCTTGGTATCGCCCTTCTCGATGATCCCGGTGCTATGGCCGTTCTCGATACCCATATGGCGCACGGCATTCTCCTTCGCGACAAACCCGGAGCCTTCGTAGATCGGACGCACCCCGAAGAGCACGAGGAAATCGGCCATGCTGGCGCGCGCACGGTCCAACGTGGCCGCCATGAGGGCCGTGGCCACGCCCTTGCCCCGATGGTCGGGGTCGGTCGCCACCTCGCCAATGCCGATGATCTGCACGCGTTTCGCGCCCATCCGCATCGCGCGAAAGCCAAGCGCGTAAATGGCCGACAAGTTCCCCGTCCAGGCGCGCCAGCAGCCGCAAATGGTGGCGTTGGTTATAGAAGGACATGCCGCCATACCCGTCATCCGCGCCAAAGGTGCGGGTGAGCAGCGCGGCAATCTCGGCGTCCCGATCGGGCGTCAGGTCGATCTCGTGGATGGCCTCAATCTGCATCGGAGGCGTCCGGCAGGGTAAGGGAGCCGTCATCGTTGAGCGGCCAGAACGGGTTCATCGCCAGTTCCCAGACATGGCCATCGGGGTCGGCGAAATAGCCCGAATAGCCGCCCCAGAAGACCTTTTCGGGGGCCTTTAGTGGCGTCGCCCCGGCGGCCAGCGCCTGCGCATAGGCCGCGTCCACTTCGGGCATGGTCGCGAAGTTCTGCGCCAGCGTCATCGCCCCGGTGCCAAGTGCCGCATCCGGGCGGCCCTGATCGCGGGCCAGATCCTCCAGCCCGAAAAGACCGAAGGCAAAGCCGTTGGCCTGGTAGAAGGTCACTTTTTCCTGGCTTTCAGGGTGCATCTGCCAGCCAAGTGCCGCGTAGAATGCGCGCGACCGGGCCATGTCGGCCACGCCCAGGGTAATCAGGGTGATGCGTTCCGGTGTCATGGGCGTGCCTCCGCGATGGTTGAAATGCCGTTCTGTTCGCCGATCTCGAAGGCTTGCGCGCGGGGGCCAAGCTCGGCGAACAGCTCCGCCCCGGTGCCGGTCATCCAGGCCTGCCCGCCAAGCGCGCAGATCTCGTCGAAGAGCGCCGCGCGGCGGGCGGCGTCGAGATGTGCGGCGACCTCATCCAGCAACACCAGCGGCGCGGCCCCGGTCTCGGATTTCAATGCGCGCGCATTGGCGAGGATGAGCGAAATCAGCAGCGCCTTCTGTTCCCCCGTCGAGCAGTGCCGCGCGTCCGTGCCCTTGGCCGTGTAGACCGCGCCGAGGTCACTGCGATGCGGGCCGATCAGGCTGCGGCCCGCGCCCATGTCGCGCGGGCGCGATGCGGCATGGGCGGTGGCGAAATCATCCGCGCTGTCCAGTCCCTCGCTGCCCTCGGCCTCGATCACGCCCAGTTCCGCGGCGGGAAAGGCGGTCTCCGCGCCTGCCTGCGCCGCCGCCAGCCGCGCCACGGCCTCGCGCCGATGGGCCACGATCCGTGCTGCCGCCTCGGCCATCTGCGCCTCGATCGCCTCGTACCACATCGTGTCGCGGACCTGGTCCTTGAGCAGCCGGTTGCGTTCGCGCATGGTCTTTTCATGCGCCAGAACCGCCTCGCCATGGGCGGGGACAAAGCTCATCGTGACCCGGTCGAGAAAGCGCCGCCGCCCCTCGGCCCCCTCGATCCACAGTCGGTCCTGCGCGGGCACCAGCCAGACGATGCGGGTGAGATCGGCCAGCGCCAGTTGCGGCGCGGGCTTGCCGTCGATGCGCAAGCTTCGCGGCTGGCCCGGCTCGGCCCCGGTCGCGACCTCGTGGATGCGGGCCCCGTCAGCCAGGGTCGCGCGGATCTTCCAGCCCAACCGCTCAGGCCGCCGCGCCATCTCCTCGGCCCCGGCGCGTCGCAGACCGCGACCCGGCGACAGGAGCGAGACCGCTTCGAGGATATTGGTCTTGCCCGCGCCATTGGGACCGAAGAGCGCAACGGGACGGCCATCCAGCGCCATCCGGCCAAGCCGGTGCGAACGGAAATGCGACAGGGTGAGGTGCCCGACATGGATGCCTGACATGCCCTTGCCCTTTCATTTTGCCAAAAATACCTCCGCCGGAGGCGATCAGGCGAGGACGCCCGGAACGGGCGGAGGAGCGGCCCGTCACACCCGCATCGGCATGACCACATAAACCGCCGAGGTGTCGTTGCCCTCGCGCATCAGGGTCGGATCGCCGGAGGAGTTGAACAGGAACACCGCATTTTCCCGATCCACCTGGCTGGCGATCTCCAGCAGGTATTTCGCGTTGAAGCCGATCTCCAGCCGCTCATCGCCATAGGCCACGGCCAGTTCCGCCTCACCTGCGCCGCTGTCGGGGGCGTTGACGGAGAGGACCAGCCGATCCTCGTCCAGCGCCAGTTTCACGGCGCGCGAGCGCTCAGAGGAGACGGTGGCGACCAGGTCGACGGCCTTGGCAAACTCGGCGGCATCGACTTCCATCCGGCGGGTGTTGCCGGTGGGGATGACGCGGGTGTAGTCGGGGAAGGTGCCGTCGATGACCTTGGAGGTCAGGGTGATGTCGGGTGTCGCAAACCGCACCTTGGTTTCCGAGACCGAGACCGCGATGGACATGTCGTCATCGTCCAGAAGTTTGCGCATCTCGCCCACGGTCTTGCGCGGCACGATCACGCCGGGCATGTTCTCGGCGCCTTGCGGCAAGGGTGCATCGACGCGGGCCAGGCGGTGGCCGTCGGTGGCGACGCAGCGCAGCGCGCGGCCCTCCTCGCCATCGGCGACATGCATGTAGACGCCGTTGAGGTAATAGCGCGTCTCCTCGGTCGAAATGGCGAATTTCGACTTGTCGAAGAGGCGGCGCAGCACCTTGGCGGGGGCCGAGAAATTGGCGCTGTATTCGGTCGTGGTCATGACCGGGAAATCCTCGCGCGGGAGCGTCGCCAGCGAGAAGGAGGAGCGGCCCGCGTTCACTTCCAGCCTGCCGGAGGTGCCGTCATCGGCGAGGCTGACCAGCGCGCCATCGGGCAGCTTGCGCACGATCTCGTGCAGGGTCACGGCGGAAACCGTGGTGGCGCCTGCGCGTTCCACCTGCGCCGCGCATTTGTCGACCACCTCGATATCGAGGTCGGTGGCGCGGAACGAGGCGGTGTCGCCCTCGGCTTCGATCAGCACATTGGCCAGGATCGGGATGGTGTTGCGACGTTCGACGACAGACTGGGCCTGAGAGACGGCCTTGAGCAGCGCCGCGCGTTCGATAGAGAGTTTCATGTCCTGGCTCCGACAGGGTGCGGGGCGGCGAGATTACCCGACCGGGCATCACGCACAAGTGTTTTGTTGGAGTGTCGCGACTGGCGCGGCGGCGTCAATGGGCAGATACGATTTTAGGTGAATTGGTTGGTTTCGCTGCGCCTTCGGCGCATCGACCCGTGCGAGGGGGCTGTCTGCCCCCTCGCGCTCCCCCGAGGATATTTTCGGAACAAAGAAGGTTCGCGAGAAGGGAAGGGGAGAGCGGGGTCAGGCCTCCAGCATCCGGCGCAGCAATTCGGCATCCTCGGCGATCTGGCTGTCGAGCGAGATCAGCTCCTCGATCTTGCGCACCCCGTGCAGGATGGTGGTGTGGTCGCGGCCACCGAACTTGCGCCCGATCTCGGGCAGGGACCGGGTGGTCAGTTTCTTGCACAGATACATCGCCATCTGCCGGGGGCGCGCGATGTTGCGGGCGCGCGACGGGCTCATCAGGTCGGTCTGGCGCAGGTGGTAATGCTCGCAGGTCTTCTTGATGATCTCCTCCATCGTGACCTTGCGGTCGGAGGCGCGCAGGATGTCGGACAGGCATTCCTGCGTCATGTCCATGGTGATCTCGCAACCGATCAGGTCGGCGAAGGCGAAAAGCCGGGTCAGCGCGCCTTCCAGCACCCGCACATTGGAGGAGACGCGATGCGCGATGAACTCCATCACGCCGGGCGCGATCTTGAGGTCGGGGTGGCGTTCGCGCTGTGCCTCGACCTTTTGTTGCAGGATGCCGAGGCGCAATTCGTAATCGGTCGGGTGCAGGTCCACCACCAGCCCGCATTGCAGCCGCGAGGCGATGCGGTTGTCGAGCTCCTCCATGTCCACGGGCGCGCGGTCGCCCGAGATGATGATCTGCTTGCCGAGTTCTATGAGCGCGTTGAAGGTGTGGAAAAATTCCTCCTGGGTGGAGTTCTTGCCGGCGATGAACTGCACGTCATCGACCATCAGCACGTCGATCGAGCGGAAGGTTTCCTTGAAGCTGATCGTGTCCTGGTCGCGCAGGGCGCGGATGAAGCGATACATGAACTGTTCGGCGGAAAGGTAGATCACCTTGAGCTGCGGCTGGCTCTGCCGCAGTTCCCAGGCAATGGCGTGCATCAGATGCGTCTTGCCGAGGCCGACGCCGCCATAGAGGAAGAGCGGGTTGAAGGACACGGCCCCGCCTTCGGCCACGCGGCGGGCGGCGGCATGGGCCAGTTCATTGGGCTTGCCGACGACGAAATTGGCGAAGGTATGGGCGGGGTTCAGGGCGGATTCGGGCAGGTCCTGCGGCGCGGCCTGAACCGCCTTGCGGGACTGCGGCGCGGGGGCCGGGGCGGGCGTCGGGGTCGGCGCGCTGTTGGAATTTCCCGCGTTCGAGGCCACGGCGGCGGCATTCACGGCAAACTGGACCCGGTCGACATCGACCCCGGCCGAGATCAGGTGGCGCAGGATGACATCCGAGAAATGCTGCGTGACCCAGGTGCCGATGAAATTCGTGGGCACATTAAAATGCGCGGTGCGGTTCTGGACCGTATTGAAGGTAATCGGCTCGATCCAGGCCGAAAAATTGTTCTTGCCGACAGACTTGAGCAGCTCGCCCCGAACCTGGCCCCACGTATCCTGAGTCATTCTATTCCCGTCTTCTTTTCAATTGACGCGGGCGGCCCCGGCCCTGAGCAGCCGATCCTCCGCGCGGGCGATGCGTGCGCCGCCCTGGTTGTCCCTTCGCCTTCCAACTGTTCCGCATCATCCGCGCGCCGGTCCGGGCCTGGTGCCGTTTGCCGACACGCGTGTTGCCCCACCGGGATCCGGTGCGCTGGCCGGTCTTCCGCGACGGAAAAACCAAGAAGCTCCGCCCGACAGACGCCAACCAGCCCCCGGATCCTTCGGCCCGAGCGATTCTGGTGCGGCGCCCCGAAGGGCAAAGGTCTCTGGACATCTCGGAACCTCGCCAGACCCGGCACGTGGCCGGATAGCGAAAGGACCTATGTGACGCGGATGGCCCTGAAGCCCCCGATCACACGGCTTTCCGACTGCGCCTGACCGGACCTTTCCGGTCCGATTGCCCGGTCTCTCTAACGCAGCATGGCAGCGCTGTCGTGGACCCGGTCAATTCTGTCATGACGCAGCTGAATGTCCCCCCAGACAATGTGAATCATTGATCTCAAGCTAGCGGGACTCGGACGCTTGTCGCAATCAATCATTGCGCTTGACTCGGGAGGGGGGTGCAACGAATCCCCGAGGGCCCGGATAAAGGTGCCGAAGATCAGGGAAATTCCGGAAAAGAAAAAAGGCGCCCCGGGTGGGACGCCTTGTAAACAAGGGGTTTGAAGGCCCCGATCAGGCCCCGAGCGCCTTCACGCGCGAGGACAGGCGCGACATTTTCCGCGCAACGGTGTTCTTGTGCAACACCCCCTTGGTGACGCCGCGCATCAGCTCGGGCTGAGCGGCGCGCAGGGCGGCCTGGGCAGCGGCCTGGTCGCCGGAGGCGATGGCCTCCTCGACCTTGCGCAGGTAGGTGCGGATGCGCGAACGGCGGGCTTTGTTGATGGCGAAGCGCGCTTCGTTGTGGCGGGCGCGTTTCTTGGCTTGCGGCGTATTGGCCATATCTCGGGTTCCCTTCGGTGGGCTGTCAGGTGACTGTCGAACGCGAAAGCGATGCCCACACCGGGTTTCTGGAACCGGCCGAATCTGGTCAAGCGGACCTCGCACGCATGTATGGCGGGCCGTTTAGGGGATATTGCGACGAAAGGAAAGCCCGGAATCGCACCCCCCGCGTCACTTGTCGCGGAACTGTGCCTCGCGCTTTTCGAGGAAGGCGGCCATGCCCTCCTTCTGGTCCTCGGTCGCGAAGAGCGAATGGAATACCCGGCGCTCGAACAGGAGCCCCTCGGAGAGGGTGGTTTCATAACTGCGGTTGACCGCCTCCTTGGCGGCCTTGACCGAGGCCATGGATTTCTCGGCGATGCGGGCGGCGGCGGCCATTGCCTCGTCCATCAGCTTTTTCGCGGGCACCACGCGGCTGACCAGCCCTGACCGCTCGGCCTCCTCGGCATCCATGAAGCGGCCCGTCAGGTTCATGTCCATCGCCTTGGACTTGCCGACGAACCGTGTCAGGCGCTGGCTGCCGCCCATACCGGCGATGACGCCCAGGTTGATCTCGGGCTGGCCGAACTTGGCGCTGTCGGCGGCGATGATGAAGTCGCAGGCCATCGCCAGCTCGCAGCCGCCGCCAAGCGCGTAGCCCGCCACGGCGGCGATGATCGGCTTGCGGATCGCGGTCAGCCGGTCGGTGCTGTCGGCAAAGAGGTTTTCGTTATAGACTTCGACGAAGCTCTTGGTCGACATCTCCTTGATATCGGCCCCGGCGGCAAAAGCCTTTTCCGATCCCGTGATGACGATGCAGCGCACCTTGTCATTGGCATCGGCCTTCTCCAGCGCCGTGCACAGTTCCTCCAGAAGCTGCGTGTTCAAGGCGTTCAGCGCGTCGGGCCGATTCAGCTTGATCAGGCAGATGTGGTCCTTGTTCTCGACGTTCAGGGTCTCGTAGGCCATGTCGATCCGTCCCGGTGTTTGGTGTCCTCAAGGAGGCAGGGTTATCAGCCCGCGCGTCCGGTTCAAGCTATCTTTGACAGCCGGGGCAGTAAAAGCTGGAACGGCCCGATTGCACGATGCGCCGAATGCGCGACCTGCATCCGGGTGTGGCGCAGGGCATGTCCTCACGGCCATATACCTGAAAACTATGTTGGAAATAGCCAAGCTCTCCGCTGGTCTGGCGATGGTCGCGCAGGGACGATCCGCCTGCGGCAATGGCGTCGTTCAACACATCGCGAATGATCGGGACTAACGCCGCGGCACGGGGGGCTGCGAGTCGGCCCGCGTGGCGTTTGGGCGAGATCCCGGCGCGGTAGAGCGTTTCGCAGACATAGATATTGCCCAGGCCCGCCACGATTCGCTGGTCCAGCAGGGCGGATTTGATCGGCGTGCGGCGGCCCTTGAGGGCGGCGGCCAGGTAGGGGCCGTCAAAGCGGTTGCCCAGGGGCTCGGGCCCGAGGCTGGCCAGCAGCGGATGCGCCTCGGCGGTGGCGGTCGCCATCAGGTCCATCGCGCCGAAGCGGCGGGCGTCGTTGAAGGTGATCCGCGCGCCGCCCTCCATGTCCAGCACGACGTGGTCATGCTTGGCGGGGGCGGGCAGGGCGTGAAAGAACGCGGCCAGGGGTTGATCCGCGCCGCGGGTCGAGATCAGCATCCGCCCCGACATGCCGAGATGAATGAGGAGCGTCTCGCCGGTATCCAGATCGGCCAGGATGTATTTCGACCGGCGACGCAAGCGCTCCACCCGCGCGCCCGTCAGCCGCGCGGCCATGTCCGCAGGGAAGGGCCAGCGCAGATCGGGGCGGCGAATATCGGCGGCGGCGATGCGCGCACCTTCCATCACCGGGGCAAGGCCACGGCGCACGGTCTCGACCTCGGGCAGTTCGGGCATCGGCCTTTACCTAACTTTGATACAGGAGGGTCAAAGCGCCACTCCCTACCAGCACCGGGCGCGCTGCGGCAATTGATGATTTGCCCCTCTGGGCGCAAAGGTATACCCCCGATCTGGATCGGAACAGGGCAGTTTCAAGATGACGAAAGACGACAGGACAACCCATTTCGGGTTCCGCACCGTGGGCGAGGATGAAAAGGCCGGGATGGTCCATGGCGTCTTTTCCAATGTCGCGTCGAAATACGATGTCATGAACGATGTCATGTCGATGGGTATCCACCGGGTCTGGAAGGATGCGATGCTGGATTGGCTGGCGCCGCGCGACGGGCAGCGCCTCTTGGATGTTGCGGGCGGCACCGGCGATATCTCGTTCCGTTTCCTGCGCCGCGCGCCCTTGGCGCACGCGACCGTTCTGGACATGACCGAAAGCATGTTGGTCGAGGGCCAGAAACGCGCCGAGGCCGAGGATTTTGCCGACCGGCTGGACTGGATCGTCGGCGATGCCATGGCGCTGCCGTTCGAGGCCAGCAGCTTCGATGTCTACACGATCAGCTTCGGCATCCGGAACGTCACCCGCATAGCCGACGCGCTGTCCGAGGCGTTCCGCGTCCTGAAACCCGGTGGCCGGTTGATGGTGCTGGAGTTCAGCCAGCTGCCCAACGAGGGGCTGCAGAAGCTCTATGATCTCTATTCCTTCAACGTCATCCCCAAGATGGGGCAGGCGATAGCGGGCGATCACGACAGCTATCAATACCTGGTCGAAAGCATCCGCAAATTCCCCGATCAGGAGATCTTCGCAAGCATGATCCGCGAGGCGGGGTTCAGCCAGGTCAAATATCGCAACCTCTCGATGGGCATCGCGGCGCTGCATTCGGGCTGGAAGATCTGAGCGATGCGCGGACCGCATAATATCTGGCGCCTCATCCGCACCGGGGCCACGTTCGAACGCACGGGCGCGATGAAGGTGGCGTTGGAGGCGATGCAGGCCCCGCCCTTCGTGCGGGCCGGCGCGCGGATCCTGGGCTGGCCGTTCAAGTGGCTCGGGCTGAAGGGGGACACCAACCTTCCGCCCGTCACCCGCGCGCTGACGGCGCTTGGCCCCGCCTATATCAAGTTCGGGCAGATCCTCTCGACCCGGCCCGATGTGGTCGGCGAAGACCTGGCGCTGCAATTGCGGGTGTTGCAGGACAAGTTGCCGCCGTTTGACACCGATGTCGCCAAGCGCATGGTCGCGGAGGAGCTGGAAGCGCCGCTTGACGAGCTGTTCACCGCGTTCTCGCCGCCCGTCGCCGCCGCCTCCATCGCGCAGGTGCATCGCGCGACGCTGCGCGAGACGGGTCAGGAGGTCGCGGTGAAGGTTCTGCGCCCTGGTATCGAGCGCGCCTTTCGCCGCGATATCGACGCCTTCTACCTGATCGCCACGGTGATCGAGACGCTGTCGCCCTCGTCGCGGCGGTTGCGCCCGCATGACGTGATCGAACACTTCGAGGGCGTCGTGCTGCGCGAACTGGACCTGCGCATCGAAAGCTCGGCCGCCGGGGAATTTGCCGCCAATACCGCCGAGGATGACGGGTTCAAGGTGCCGCAGGTCAACTGGTTCCTGTGCTCGCGCCGGGTGATGACACTGGATTGGGCCGAGGGCGCGCCGATGGGCGATGTCGCGGCCATCGACGCGGGCGGCCATGACCGGACCGTGCTGGCCGAACGCGTGTTGCAGATGTTCCTGCGCCACGCCCTGCGCGACGGTTATTTCCATGCCGACATGCACCAGGGCAACCTGAAGGTGGACGCAAGCGGCAATATCGTGGCGCTGGATTTCGGCATCATGGGGCGGCTGGACGAGTTTACTCGCCGCATCTATGCCGAGATCCTGATGGGCTTCATCCGGCGCGATTACCGCCGCGTTGCCGAGGTGCATTTCGAGGCCGGATACGTCCCTGCCGACCGCGATGTGGGTGAATTCGCGCAGGCCCTGCGATCCGTGGGCGAGCCGATTTTCGGCATGGATGCCAGCAAGATCTCGATGGCACGCCTTCTCAGCTATCTCTTTGACGTAACAGAACAATTCGGGATGGAAACGCGGACCGAGCTGATCCTGCTGCAACGCACCATGGTGGTTGTCGAGGGGGTGGCACGGTCGCTCGATCCCAATATCAATATCTGGAAATCGGCGCGGCCCGTGGTCGAGAGCTACATTACCGAGAATCTCGGCCCCAAGGCGATGGCCCGTGACCTTGTGCGCACGGCGCAGATCCTGTCACGTTTCGGCCCGCGCCTGCCGCAACTGGCCGAGGCGGCGCTGCTTGGTCAGGCCAAGACCCTGCCGCGCCATCCGCCATCCCCCTGGCGGCAACGCATCCCGGCCTTCCTGGTGGGCATCGCTGTCACCGGGGCGGTGGTGATCTTGTGGGAACTGTTGGGCTGATCCGGTCCCCATGCGCGCGGGCCCCGAGACGGCCCCACCCCCCGACCGGTTCAAAAATAAATGAGTCGGAAAAATCAGGATTTCGGGGCATAATGCCCGCAATGAATTTTTGATTTGGGAGTTTTCCGCCGTGTCGCTGCTGCGTGGTCTTCGGGCTGAAGCGCTGTCCGTCATCCTGTCAATCCTGGTCGGTTTTTTCCTTGCCGGGGCTGCCAGCGCGGAGCGGGTCGCGCTTGTCATCGGCAATTCCAGCTATGCTGCGAATCCTCTGATCAATCCCGTCAATGATGCCGAAGACATGGCCGCCCGGCTGCAGGAGATCGGGTTTCGCCTCTATGGCGACGGCCCTTTGCTGGAACAGGATCTGCGGTCGATGCAGATCGCGATCCGCGACTTTACCCGCACGCTGAACCCCGGCGACCTGGCAGTGTTCTACTTTGCCGGTCATGGCGTGGAATACAAAGGCACCAATTACCTGATCCCCGTCGATGACGAGGAGATCGAGTTCGCCGATGACGTGCCCGACTGGTCCTACCCCGCGCCGCGCCTTCTGGAACGGCTGGCCGCGACCGGGGCAACGGGCGTTATCATCCTGGATGCCTGCCGCAACAACCCGCTGCCAGAACGCGGCGGCGGCCGCGAGATGGGCACCGGCCTCAGCCCGATGGAAACGCCCGCCGGTGCCTCGGCCTTCATCATGTATGCGGCCGCGCCCGGTCAGACCTCCTCGGACGGGGAGGGGCGCAACGGCCTTTTCACCAGCGCGCTCTTGCGGGCGCTGGAGCGGCCCGAGCGGCGCATCGACGACATCATGTACGAGGTCTCGTTCCAGGTGCGCACCGCCACTGGCGGGCGGCAGGTGCCCTGGCTGGAATTCGCCTTCGCCGGGGAGATCCCGCCGCATTTCCAGCCCGGCAACAGCCATGACAACAGCAATGAAGCGCCAGTTCGCGCGGGCGCAAGCCTGCCCACCGGGACCAAGCCGGGGCGCGGCATCCTGACGGGCGGGGTGCCGGCCTATGGCGTGGTCGATCTGGACGGACCGCCGCCGCCGCAGGGGTTGCACCTGAACCTGTTGGCCGGGGGGTATGAGGATTCCGCGCAACTGGATGGCCAGTGCAGCGGCTTCGTCGCCAGCAACCCCGATTACCAGCTGAACTGGACCCCGGAGATCGGTCCGATCAGCCTGCGCACCGCCAGCGACGGGCCCACGACCCTGATGCTCTACGGCCCGGACCAGACCTGGATCTGCACCGCGGGTGCCGCAGATGGTGGCGGGCCGGTGCTGGACCTCGATCAGCAGGCGCCGGGCTCCTACCGGATCTGGGTCGGGACCAGGGGCGAGACCGAGATCGCGCCGCCTGCCACGCTGATCATCGAAACGCTGTCCGTCGCGGCGGCCGCGCCCGGCGGTGCGGGGGCCGAGGTCAACAACGCGCCCGAGAATCGCGGGTTGCGCAGCGGCGAGGCTTTGGGCTGGAACGTCATCTCCGAAGCGGGCCCCGGCGCGCGGTAGGGGGTTCGAGATTACGGGGCCGCATTGGCGGCTGTCGATGCTGATTGGGAGGTGCAATCACATGTTTACAAAAGCAATTGCGGTTGGGGCCCTTGTTCTGGCGTCCTGGACCTTCTTTGCGGGTCGGGCCGAGGCGCAGGAGTTCTGTTCGGGCGACCGGGTGATGGGCGGCTGTCCCGTCTCGATCGGGGATTTTCCCTGGATGGTGTCCCTCAACCGGGCCAATGCGCGCAGCCGGTTCGACGGCCATTTCTGCGGCGCGACAGTGATCGCGGATCGGTGGGTTCTGACGGCGGCGCATTGCGTCGACACGGAATCGCCCAACAACCCGGTGGCGCTGGAAGTCTACGCCAACTCCTCCAGCCTGTCGGGCGGCGGAATCGCCTATGACGTGGACCGGATCTATGTCCATGCCGGGTATCAGGGCGTCGGCATCAACGACATCGCGCTGTTGGAGATGGCGCGCCCGATGGCGGTGACGCCGGTGCGCCTGTCGCAGGCGCCCACGGCGGCGACGGTCGAGGCACCGGGCGGGCAATCGGTGATCATCGGATGGGGCCTGACCCCGCCGCCGAATATCGCGCGCGGGCGCGGTCCGCTGACGGTCGAGGAACGCGGCAGCACCTCGGCCCCGTCACTATGGGACACGTCAGAGGTTCTGTTGGGGGCGGCGGTGCCCATCGTGCAGAGCAGTCTCTGCGATCCCTCCGCCGATGACACCATCATCTGCGCGGGCTTCCGCGAGGCGGTGGCCGATGCCTGCCGGGGCGACAGCGGCGGGCCGCTGCATGCCTATGATGCGCAGGGCTATGTGCAGGTCGGGCTGGTCTCGGGCGGCACCTATTGCCACCAGGACGGTGACCATTACGGCACCTATACCCGCGTGTCGGCCTATACCGACTGGATCAACGCCACCATGGCGGGCGAGACGCCGCAGGTCGATCTGCGCGCGAGCGAGCCCGATTACACCCTGCCGCCGACCTTCGGTTTCGTGCAGCTTTCCGCCGGGTTCCAGCCCGATCCGCACCGTCAGCAATTGCTGGCGGGGGGCAGCCTGCTGGCCTCTTCCGCCGGACAGGGCTGCGTCGGGCACGTCGCGGAAGCGCCGGATTTCCGGGTGCAATACCAGGGCAGTGGCGCACCGCTGAGCTTCGAGGTAACCAGCCAGTTTGACACCACGCTGCTGATCAACGCGCCGGACGGGCGCTGGTATTGCGACGATGACAGCGCGGGCGAGTTGCAGCCCAACATCACCTGGGGCAGCCCGTTGCAGGGTCAGTATGACATCTATGTCGGCACCTCAGCCCCCTCGGATGAGGTCGGCTATCCGCAGGCGGAACTGATCATCGGTGGCGGCGCTGGCGGGCAGGGCGGCACCGCGCCCGATCCGACCAAGTAGACGCGGATAGAAACCGGGGCGGGCATCGCGCCTGTCCGCGCTTGCCTCAGGCGGCCTCGCGCATTGCCTCGACCAGCGCCGATCGCACCTGTACGCCGCCCGGCATCGACAGCCAGACCTCGCCATCCACGATCTGCGCCTCCTCGATCGTGGCGTAGCCTTGCGCGGGCTGGACGCCGATCGGCTCATCCTCGCTGAAGTATTCGACATGGAAGCCATAGACTGCCTGCGGCAGGGGGCTGCCATCGGTGGTGACTCCGGCCCATTCGAAAGGCGTCTCGCTGGTCGGGACGCGCAGGCGCTGCATCTCGTTGCCAGCCCCGTCGGTGACGATCAGCTCCATCCGGTCGGCCAGCGGGTGGCCAGGGGCATAGAGGGTCAGCGGCTCGCCCTGGAAGGCCATCGGCATCTCGGCGCGGGCGTCCATTCCGATCCAGTTCGCGACCTGGCTCATCCCCCCCTGCGCCATGCTCTGGCTGAGGCCGGTCAGCAGGTCATTGGTGCGCACCTGCTGTTCCACCCCGGAAAAGGTGGCAAGCTGCGAGGCAAACTCGGTCGAGTCCATCGGGTTCAGCGGATCCTGGTTCTGCATCTGCGTCGTCAGCATGGTCAGGAAGGTCTGGAAATCCGAGTTGATCATGGTTTGACCGGTGCTGCCCGCGCGGGCGGTGGCCGGTGTGGATGCGGGGGTGATCTCCATTTGCTGGGTCTCCTTCAGATGCGGATATCGAGGCCGGTGGCCGCGAGGGGGGGCGTGGCGGTGGACAGGCCGGGGGTGTCCGAAACGGCCCGCTCTGGCGCGCCGGAGCCAGTGCCGTGATTGGCCTCACCGCCGCCCCGGCCTGTGAAGCTGAAGCCGGAATGCTCCAACCCCTGGCGCTGGAACTCCTGCGTCAGGAGGCCCGCGTGGCGGCGCATCAGGTCCAGTGTTTCGGGCCGGTCCACCGTCACCGCCAGAAACAGACCGTCATCGCCCTGACTGACCGAGATGCGCAGCTTGCCAAGCTCCGGCGGATCGAGGGCGATTTCCAGCGGTCCATTGCGATCCGGTGCAGCGGTGGACCCGGAGAGAGCGGCGGCCACCTGGGCCGCGACCTGCTCTGCCCGCGTGGGCAGGGGCGTGGCGGTCGGCGCCTGTGAGGTCGCTGTCGGCATGTCGGGCAGTTCCGACACCGGGGTTGAGAACAGAGTGCTGATCTCCACGGGATCGACCGATGCCGACAGGCTGAGCGCGGGGTGGGGCGATGGGGGAAGGGGCGCGTCCTGTGCCCCGACCGCTTGCAGCTGGATCGGGGGCGACGCGGCCCGCGCCGACGCCGTCACCGAGGCCATAACCGGCGCGGGTGTCGCCGGGGGCGGGAGGTCGCGATCCGGTCCTGACGATGCGCCGGGTGCCATTGGCAGGGGCTGCGTCTGAGGGCGCGGTACCTGGGTGGCGCCTGTAGGACCAGGTTTCGGACCGTCCGTCGCGACGGGCGGGATGGCTTGCCGGAACGGCTCGGGTGTAGCGGCAAGGGTCTGGGAGCCGCGCATCGCCGGGGCCACGACCGGGGTGGGCACCTCGGCGGAAATCGCAGCCGGGAGCGATGCGGCCCGCGGCAGAATCCTTTCTGGGGCCGGTGCCGCAGAAGGGCCTGCGGCACCGGGATCGGGTGGCACTGACTGGACAGTCGTGAAGGCCTTATGACCTTGAACGGGTTGCGCGGCCGCGCGCGGCTGTGGCGGCGGCAAGACGTCGGTTCCATCTGGCGCGGATCGTGCGAACGAATTGTCAGCGGCGGCGGGGAGCGACCCCGGAGCCAGGGCAGGTTTGATCGCCAAGTCAGATGGATGCGGAGGGGACGTCGCCGCTGTGGTGCCGGTCGGGGACAATGCCGCGTGTGTGACGGGTTGAACAGGGGCCGAGGCTGGTGCGAGGGGATCGCGTGACAGTGCAAAGGGATGGGTCGCGGCGGGGGCCACGCCCGATGGCGTGGCGCGCGGCAGGGGGGCGTCTGCCTGCTGTGTCATGGCGCGCGGTGACCCGTCGGGGCCTGGCGGCAGGGCGGTGTAAGCCCCCGTATCGACAGCTATGTCGCGTGCCGTGACAGCATCGGACATCCCCTCGGTCGTGGCTGAAGGTGTCGGACCCGACCCGGGCGGGGACGATTCGTCTGCCGGGGGCATGTGCCGGACCTCTTCATGAGGACGGGCAGCATGACGCGCCTCCGGCACGGGGATCTGTTCAATCATCCTCGCGGTCGGGGACGGGGGCACGTTCGTGTTCCCCGCGCGGCGCAGAGCGGACAGGCCGTCACCAGGCGCGATACTGTCGCGTCCGGCTTCCGGTGCCGAGGCGCGATGCTCCTGCCCCGCTGGAATCGGGGCTGGCTGTTGCGGCGCGGGATGGTCTGGTTCGTCCTTCAAGCCAGCACTGGTCAGCCGACGCGGCTGTTGTGTGGGCGGCGTATCTATCCCGGGCGCTTCAGTCAGCAGGTCGGCATCCGGCGCGGTACCGGCCAGTGACTGGCTTGCCGACGGGATTGATAGGGGGGCAAGTGGCATCTGACCCGGCAAGTTGACCGAACCGGGGCTCACCTCCGCCGATCCGGCAGTCGGGAATGGCAGCGCGCGCTCGGAGACCGGGGGGGGCGGCTGGTCCGTGATCATCAGACCGGACGGCTGAATGCGGTCGGAGCGATCAGGCAGCAAGAATGACAGGAACGCCCCATCGGACAGGACGCGCGGCACGGTGCCCGACGGGCCGGGGGCCGACAGGAACGGATATTGGGGCAAGGGGACAATGCCGGCTGTCATGCGGTCTCAAATCCAGGCTTCTTCCAGAACTCCGGGGCAGAATTGACCAGATAGCTTACCAAATCTTTACGACCGCGGCGGATAATCGCTCCAACTTGAGGAGGTTTCCCCGTGACCGAGATTGCACAATCCGTCGCCGCCGGACCGCCCCCCACCCCTGAGCGAACCGCGCAATTGCGCCAGGTCGCGCAGGATCTGGAGGCATCTTTCCTGGCCGAGATGCTGCGCCATGCGGGCGCGGGGGCCGCGCGCGATACGTTCGGCGGTGGCGTGGGGGAGGAACAGTTTTCGTCTTTCCTGCGCAATGAACAGGCCCGCGCAATGGCCCAGGGCGGCGGTATCGGCCTGGCCGAATCGCTCTTCCAGGCGCTGGTCGCGCGCGAAGGCGGCGGGCCATGATGCGCGCCGATCCGCTCGAGACGCTCGAGGCCGCGCTGGAGGAGCAGGGCGCCAGGATCATTGCGGGTGCCTTCGACGGCCTGGCCGAGATCGAGGCCCGGTTGACCGGCGCGCTTGCCGCCCTCGCCGCGCATCCGCCCGACAGGGCGCAGGGCGGTCGGCTGGACCGGATCAAGACACGCGCCGCGCGGCAGGGGCAGCTTTTGCAGGCCGCGCTGCGCGGGGTGCAGGATGCGCGCGCCGCACGACAGGGCGGGCGCGGCTTTACCAGCTATGACAGCCTGGGGCGCGCTGACCGGATCGGCGGCACCCGCCCGCGTTTCGAACGGCGCAGCTGAGCCCCGCGATTTTCGCTAAAATCCACGGGAAAAACCATTTTTCCTTAGGGGGTTGTTAGAGCTTTCCGACCCAGTGTGACCCTGCACCTGACCCAGGTGGCGTGACGGACCGAACGAGGACGTTACAGGCGTCAGAAGGACGTTTCGAGTGAGCCTGCGAAAGCAGGTCGGATCAATGGGCGCGGAACCTGCGCCCGGCAACTTGAAGGAAGGGCACTCCATGTCCAGTATTCTGACCAACACCAGCGCCATGGTCGCGCTGCAGACGTTGAAAAGCGTCAACACCGACCTCAACAAGACCCAGACGGAGATTTCCACCGGCAAGCGTGTCGATTCGGCCAAGGACAATTCCGCCGTCTGGGCGATTTCCAAAGTGATGGAGTCCGATGTGAAAGGCTTCAAGGGTATCTCGGAGAGTCTCTCCTTGGGTGAATCGACCGTGGCAGTCGCGCGCAACGCGTCCGAAACGGTCACCGACCTTCTGACCGACATCAAGGGCAAGATCGTCGCCGCGCAGGAGGAGAACGTCGACCGCGCCAAGATCCAGACCGATATCGACGCGCTGCGCGACCAGATCAACTCGGTCGTCGGTGCGGCGCAATTCAACGGGCTGAACCTCGTCAAGGGCACCGATGACGTGAACATCCTGTCCTCGCTGGACCGGTCGGAGAACGGCTCGGTCTCGGCCAGCAACATCACGGTGAACCGCCAGGACCTGACGGCCACGGCGGGCGTCTATGGCAGCGGCGCGTCGCTGGCGACCAACATCACGGCGGCGGCAGGCAGCATCGACAGCACCGCGGCGGCCAATTCCGTGGCGCTGACCTATGCCAACACCTCCGGCGCCGATTCGCTGGAACTTTCGATCAATGGCTCGACCGTCACGGTGGCCTTCGATACCGATGCGGCAACGATGATCGATAATGCCGAGGGGCAGATCAACGCACTCGGCCTGACCGGGATCACCGCATCCTCGAACGGATCGGGCGTCCTGACCCTGTCGAACACCAACTCCTTCGAGGAATTCACCGTCGGCTGGAACTCGGGCGGCACCGATACAATCGCGATGGCCAATGCCGGCACCGGCGACTCCGCTGTCGCGGCAACGGGCTCCGACACCACCAACCTGACCTATCGCGCCGAAGCGGTGGCGCTGGACACCCAGGCCACCGTCAACGATGGCGACAGCTACCGCATCTCCGTCAACGGCAACGACTACGACTATGTCGCGGGCAAGGGTGAGACCATGGAGGACGTGGCGCGCGGGTTGAAGACCGCGGTGGATGCAGGCGGCGAAACCGGTGTGACCACCAAGGTCACGGGCAACGCCACCGATGGCTGGAACGTGCTGGTCGATTATGACGGCAGCGACGCCACGGCGGGTGCGACCATGACGTTGACCGATAACGGTCAGGCGGGCGGCACCGCCTCGGGCGGGCTCTTCGGTCTCGACAATATCGACGTGACCAGCGATGCCGGGGCCGATTCGGCGCTGGATAACGTGGAAACGCTGATCCAGAACTCGATCGACGCGGCGGCCTCCTTCGGCTCGGCGCAGGGCCGGATCGAGACCCAGACCAACTTCATCGATTCCCTGGTCGATTCGCTGAAGGCGGGGATCGGCACGCTGGTCGATGCCAATATGGAGGAAGCCTCGGCCAAGTTGCAGGCGCTGCAGGTGCAGCAGCAGCTGGCGACGCAATCGCTGTCGATTGCCAACCAGGCGCCGCAGTCGATCCTCTCTCTCTTCCGGTAAGGCCGGGTTCGGGCCGGGGCATGATCCCCGGCCCGGATTTCGCATCCGTGCCCCTGACCTGACCCCCATCGGAAGGACCTCCTCGCCGTGACATCCTCATTCCTGGCCCAATCGGCCTACGCCTCCGTCAATTCCGCCGTGAAGACCGAACGCGGCACCGAACACGCCGCCTTTGAACGGGTGACCGCGCAGCTCTCGCGCGCCGCCGGACCCGAGGCCAGCATGGCGGCTCGCGCCGCCGCCCTGCATGACAATCGCAGGCTCTGGACGCTGATGGCCGCCAACGTGGCCGACGCCGAGAACGCCCTGCCGCAACCCCTGCGCGCGCAGATCTTCTACCTGGCCGAATTCACCCTTCAGCACAGCCGCAAGGCGCTGAAGGACGGTCTGCCCTTCGCGCCGCTGATCGAGATCAACACCGCCGTCATGCGCGGGTTGCGGGGGGAGGCGCAGGCAGCATGACCGGTCTTGTCCTGAAACTCAGCCCGAAGGAGCGCGTGCTGATCAACGGCGCGGTGATCGAAAACGGCGACCGGCGGTCGCGCCTGTCCATCATGACACCCAATGCCAACATCCTGCGCCTGCGCGACGCCATCCACCCCGAGGAGGTGACAACGCCAGTCCGGCGGGTCTGCTATATCGCACAACTTGTTCTCTCAGGGGACGCCGATGAGGACGAGGCGCGGATGCAGCTTCTGCGCGGGATCGAGCAATTGAGCCAGGTTTTCACTGACCCCGACAGTCGCGGGCAACTGGCCATCGCCACCGAACATGTCGTGGGCGGCAATGTCTACCAGGCGCTCAAGGCGTTGCGCGTCCTGTTGCCGCGAGAGGAAAGGCTGATGGCGGCGCGCCCGTCGTGAGCTACACGCCCGTCATCCCGCTTGGCGGTTACACCGGCTGGCAATTCCTGCAACGGACCCAGTCCGATCAGAGTGCGGCATTGGCGAACACGCCGTCCCTGCAACGCGACATGCAGTATTTCCGCGACAATATCGGCACGGTCGCGACCGGCGAAGACCTGGTCAAGGATTACCGCCTGCTTCGCGTGGCGCTGACCGCGTTCGGGTTGCAGGACGATCTGCCCAACAAGGCCTTCATCCAGCGTATCCTGGATGATGGCGTTGTCGCGGACGACGCATTGTCCAACCGGCTGGCCGACAAGCGGTATCGCGAGTTTTCCAAGGCGTTCGGGTTCGGCACCGACCTGCCGCCGCTCTCGCGCCTGCCGGGCTTTGCCGACCGCATCCTCGACCGCTTCACCGAGCAGAGCTTCGAGCAGGCCGTGGGCGAGGTCGATGGCGACATGCGCATCGCGCTCAATGCGGCGCGCGAATTGCCCGAAATGGCGGCATCCGGCGGCAGCGAGTCCACCTTGTGGTTCCGCGTCATGGGCAACACACCGTTGCGCACCGTCATGGAAACCGCCTTCGGCCTGCCAAGCTCGATTGCCGGGTTGGACCTGGACCGGCAACTGGAGATCTTCCAGGATCGGGCCGAATCCGTCCTCGGTTCAAACTCCATCACGCAGTTTTCCGACCCAGAAGCGATGGATGACCTGATCCGCGTGTTCCTTGCCCGCAGCCAGGTGGCGCAGTTTTCCGCGGGCACAAGCTCGGCCTCGATCGCGTTGACGCTGTTGCAGGGCGGTTAACCGGCGGCGGCCAGCACGTCCTGAAGCGCGGCGAAGGCGGCTTCCGGCCCGTCACTGTCCGCGGTCAGGAACGTATCCAGCCCCGGCCAGACCTTGATCGCGGCGTCGATGGCCGGGTCGGAGCCATCGGCGTAGAGGCCGGCCTGCAGCATCAACTCGGCCCGGTCATAGGCCCCCAGATGCCGACGCGCCGTGGCGATCTGCAGGTTTTCCTCGGCGCTGGCCGCGCGCGGCAGGCTGCGCGAGACGGAGCGCAAGAGGTCGATCGCCGGGAACCGCCCGCGTTCGGCAATTTCGCGGCTCAGCACGACATGGCCATCCAGCACCCCGCGCAGCGTGTCGGCGACCGGCTCCTCCATGTCAGACCCCGCGACGAGGACCGACAGGATCGCGGTGATGTCGCCCTGACCCTCTGCCCCCGGGCCGGCGCGTTCGCAAAGCGACATGACGGCCTGCGCCATCGAGGCGGGATAACCTTTGAGCGAGGCGGCCTCGCCCGAGGCCACCGCAACCTCACGATGGGCCTGCGCAAAGCGGGTGATGCTGTCGGCCAGGAGCAGCACATTGGCCCCCTGGTCGCGAAAGAACTCGGCCACCGCCATCGTCGTCCAGGCGGCGCGCTGGCGCACCAGCGGCGAGCGGTCCGAGGTCGCGGCGATCACCACCGCGCGTTGCAGACCGTCTTCGCCAAGTGTTTCCTCGACGAAATCGCGCACTTCGCGGCCGCGTTCGCCGATCAACCCGATCACGATCACATCCGCCGCGACCCCGCGCGCGAGGCGTGACAGGAGGTGCGATTTGCCGACGCCGGAGCCCGCGAAGAGGCCAAGCCGCTGACCTTGGACGATGGGCAGAAGCGTGTCGAACACGGCCAACCCCGTCGGCAGGCGCGCGCCCATGGCGCGGCGGCGCGTGGCGGGTGGGGGCGCGGCCCGCAGGCTGCGCGGGGTCGGCCCGGGGAACAGGGGCCGTCCATCCAGCGGCGTGCCATCGGGGTCGATCACCCGACCGATCCAATGCACCCCCGGCGCGATCATGCGGGGCCCCAGGTGACGCACGGCATCGCCGGGGCGCAACCCCTCGACCGGGCCCTCGGGCAGCACCTGCGCACGGGTCCGGCCCATGCGCACGATCTCGGCGCGCATCCCTCCCGCGATCTCGACGCAATCGCCAATGGCCGCAACGCGGTTCAGCCCGGTCACCCAAAGGCTGCCCGACTGAAGCTCCACCACCTGGCCCATCGAATGTACGGGCCGGATGCGCCCGAGCCGGGACAGGAGCGGATCGAAATAGGGCTGCTGCATGGAGACTCTCCGACAAGGCAAATGGGGCGCACTTACGGTTTCTAAACGAATCAGGGTTAAGCCTTGGTGTAGTCAGATCGAGGGAGAAGCCCCGATGTTCAATAATCTGGAAATTCTGGGGCTTGCCCAGGCCCGCGCCCGCCATGCGGCTGCGCGTCAGGCGCAGGTTGCCACGAATATCGCCAATGCCGATACGCCGGGATACCGGGCGCGCGATGTCGCGTCCTTCGATCAGGTGTTCCGCATCGACGGGGGCAGTGCCCGTCTCACGCTCAGGACAATCGACGCGGGCGGCGTGCAATCCCCGAACGGCAATACCGTCAGCCTCGAGACCGAAATGGTCCGCTCGGTCGAGGCGCAGCGCGACCACTCCCGCGCGCTCATGGTCTATCGCTCGGCGATGAACGTGATGCGCGCCGGACTTGGCCGGTAGAGGGGGCGTGACGCATGAGTGAATTCAGCAGCGCGCTTTCGATTGCCGCCAGCGGAATGCGCAGCCAGACCGTGCGGCTCTCCCATGTCTCGGAGAACATCGCCAACGCCGACACGCCCGGCTATCGCCGCAAGCTGACCAGCTTCGAGCCCGATCGCCGTGACGTGCCCGGCGCCGTCACCACCGGCCCGGTGCGTCTGGACCGGACGGAACTGCCGCAGGTCTATGACCCGTCGCACCCGTTGGCCGATGCCTCGGGGTATTACAACGGGTCGAATGTGGACCTGATCGTCGAGATTGCCGACGCAAGACAGGCACAGCGCAGCTACGAGGCGAATATGCGCGTCTTCGACCAGGTGCGGCAGATGTCATCTTCGCTCAACGATCTCTTGCGCCGGTAAAGGAGGGGTAGATTGGATATCAGAACGACACTCGCGGCCCAGGGCTATGGCCAGGCCAGGCAGGCCACACATGCGCCGCCCGCACAGCCCGACGCCGGAAATGCCTTTTCCGAGGCTATCCGCAACTTTACCGACACCGTCCAGCAGGGCGAGCGCATGGCGACCGCGGCGATGACCACCGGCGCCGATCCGCACGCTCTGGTCACCGCTCTGGCGCAGACCGAGCTGGCCGTGGAAACCGCCGTGACGGTGCGTGACAAGGTGGTCGAGGCCTACCAGGAGATCCTGAGGATGCCGGTCTGATGGATGAAGCGGTCTTCTTCGACACGCTCCGTCAGGGGCTGTGGGTGGCGGTGATGATTTCCACCCCCATCCTGACCGTGGCGTTGGTTGCGGGCCTGGTCGTGGGCCTCTTCCAGGCGCTGACCTCGATCCAGGAAATGACGCTGACATTTGCGCCGAAACTGGCCGCGATCCTGGCCGTCTTCTGGGTCTCGATGGGGTTCATGACGCAATCTCTAGTCTCCTATTTCACCGACACGCTGGTGCCGCTGATGGAGGGGATGTGATGGATAATTCCGGGATCGTCACCCTGACGCGGCAAGCGGGCCTTCTGCGCGAGATGCAGACCGTGGCCAACAATATCGCCAATATCTCGACCGCCGGGTTCCGCGCCGAGGGCGTGATCTTCGCCGAATATGTGGCGCAGCTTGAGGGGGCGAATGGCGGCAGCCTGTCGATGGCCAATGCCTCGGGGCGCATGATCCGGATGCAGCAGGGCGATATCGACCCCACCGGCGGCAGTTTCGACTTCGCGATCGAGGGCGAGGGGTTCTTCCTGATCCAGACGCCCGAGGGCGACCGCCTGACGCGCGCGGGAAGTTTCTCGCCAAGCGCGACGGGGGAGTTGGTCAATCCTGACGGTCACATGTTGCTGGATGCGGGCGGCGCGCCGATCTTCGTGCCGCCGGATGTCGAGAATGTCAGCCTGGCGCGGGACGGAACGCTGTCTGCCGACGGTCGCCCGCTGGCCCTTCTCGGGCTGTGGCAGCCGGTCGATCCGGCCGATCTCAGCCATCGCGGCGGCGTGCAATTCGCGGTCGACGGCGAGATGCAGCCGGTGCTGGAGGGGGCGACGATCCTTCAGGGCTTCATCGAAAACTCCAATGTCGATCCGGTCGGCCAGATCGCCCGGATGATCGAGGTGCAGCGCGCCTACGAGATGGGCCAGGGCTTCCTGGAACGCGAAGACGAACGGGTGCGCGGGTTCCTGCGTGCCATCGGGTCCACCCAGTAAGGTAGAAGGAGGTCCGCCGATGCGCGCCTTGATGATTGCGGCCACGGGCATGAGCGCCCAACAGATGCGGGTGGAGGTGATCTCCAACAACCTCGCCAACATGAACACGACGGGCTACAACGCGCGGCGCGCCGACTTCGCCGACCTGCATTACCAGCAGGCCACACGGGCCGGCACGATCAGCGCCTCGGACGGGTCGGTGGTGCCGGCGGGCGTGCAGCTTGGCCTTGGCGTGCGGCCCGCCGCGGTGTCGGTGAATGTGGCGCAGGGCAGTCTGAGCCAGACCGGCGGCGACCTGGATGTCGCCATCGAAGGGCGCGGCTATCTTGAGGTGACGCTGCCATCGGGCCTGCCCGCCTATACCCGCGACGGATCCCTCAACCGCACCGGCGACGGACAGATCGTGACCTCGGACGGCTTCACCGTCGCCCCCGGCATCACCGTGCCGGATGACGCGCGCAGCCTCTCGATCAACGCGCAAGGCGAGGTCTATGCCTATTTCGCCGACCGGGTCGAGCCTGAGCTTCTGGGACAGTTCACGCTGGTGAATTTCTCCAACGACCGGGGGCTGGAGGCGATGGGGTCGAACCTCTTCCTCGAGACCGCCGCGTCGGGGGCCGCGATCCAGGGCGATCCCGGCGAGGATGGACTCGGCACGCTGAGGCAAGGCTATCTTGAGGACAGCTCGGTCGATTCCGTGCGCGAGATCACCGACCTGATCGAGGCGCAGCGCGGCTATGAGCTCAACGCCAAGGTCATCACCGCCGCCGACCAGATGCTCGGCGCGACGACGCAGATCCGCTGACATGCGCTGGTTGATCGCTCTCCTCTTCGCCGCCACGCCCGCACTGGCCGACACGGTCGTCGCCAATGGCACCATCCGGTCCATGAGCGTGATCGGCCCCGTCGATGTGCGCCTTGTCGCAGGCGACACGCCGGGCGCGATCCTCGACCTCGCGGCCGCCATCGGCATGGAAGCGCGGGTCAACCTCTATCCTGGCCGCCCGATCCGCCCCGGCGACCTGCGCGAACCGGCGGTCATTAACCGCAATGAAATCATTACTTTGCAATATGACGCCAACGGCCTCCTGATCGTGACCGAGGGGCGCGCACTGGATCGTGCGGGCATCGGCGAACGGCTCAGGGTGCTCAACCTGTCCTCGCGCACCACCGTCACGGCGACGGTTCAGGGCGCGGGTCTCGCCACGGTCGGCCCCAGCTACTGATGAGGAATTCCATGAGATTTCATACCGCCCTGGCCATCGGCCTGATGATCCTTGCCACGATGCTGGTCGGCTGCGGGCGGTTGGCCGATGTCGGGCGCAGGCCGGACTTCAACACCGTGACCGATGGCAATGAGTTCTACGCGATGAATGTGATGTCCTTGCCCCTGACGCTGGAGGATGAAGGGCCCAGCGCCGCCTCCTCGCTCTGGTCGGGCGGGCGGCAATCGCTCCTGGGGGATCGGCGCGCGATGCAGCGCGGCGATATCCTGACCGTGGTGATCGAGATCGACGAAAGCGCCGAGATCTCCAATTCCTCGGACCGGTCCCGGTCGGGGTCGGAACAGATGGGCGTGCCCAATTTCTTCGGTATTCCGCAACGCATCGACCGCGACCTGCCGGAAGGGGCCAGCATGGCCGATGCGGTCGGGCTCAGCTCCTCCAGCCAGTCGGGCGGCCAGGGGTCGGTGCGCCGGAACGAGGAACTGACCTTGCGCATCGCCGCCACGGTGACGGATGTCCTGCCCAACGGCGTCTTGCGCATCGAGGGCAGCCAGGAGGTGCGGGTGAATTTCGAGCTGCGCGAATTGCTGGTCTCGGGCTATGTCCGCCCCGCCGATATCTCGCGCCAGAACGAGATCACCTATGACAAGATCGCCTCGGCGCGCATCTCCTATGGCGGGCGCGGCCAGATCTCGGATGTGCAGCAGCCCCGCTATGGCCAGCAGATCGCCGATGTCCTCCTGCCGTTCTGAAGGGCGCGCGCCATGATCCGCCTGCTCATCCCCGTGATCTTGCTCATTCTCGGCCTTGGCGGCGGCGTCGGGGCCGGGATGATGCTGACCGGCGATGCGGGGGGCGGGGACAGCCAGGCCACCGACGGCAATCGCGTCGGCGCGGATAGCGATGGCGAGGAGGCCGCCGATGAAGGCGATGGGGATGGCGGCTATGGCGAGGAAGCCGACCCCGACAGCCCCTATGAATATGTCCGCCTCAACAACCAGTTCATCGTGCCGATCATCCGTCACGGCAGTGTGCGCTCGCTGGTGGTGATCTCGCTGACCGTCGAGGTTCTGAACGGGGAAAATACCCTGGTCTATTCGCGCGAGCCGCGGCTGCGCGATGCCTTTCTGCGGGTCATGTTCAGCCACGCCAATGTCGGCGGATTCGATGGCAGTTTCACCACGGTCGAAGCGATGGCCCCGCTGCGCACCGGCCTGCGCGAGGCGGCGCAGCAGATTCTGGGTGAAATCGTCCACGACGTTCTGATCGTCGATATCGTGCGTCAGGACGCCTGACCGCTGAGCTTGTCCAGAACCTGGCGGCGACCCTCTTCGTAGCGGGCCCTGTCGCGCGCGACCTCCAGGCTCGCGCGCGCATTGGCCATGTCGCGCGACCGCGCCTGCAGGTCGGCCTCGCATCCCACCATCCAGCGCGCCGCCTGCAGCGCGGTTGCAGGATCCTGCAGTGCCGGGGCGATGGCCGCTTTCCGCTTCCTCAATCTGTCGATATCGACCTGCCGGTCCTGGACCTGTCGCAGCTCGGTCGCGGCCTCGGCCTTGGCGCGGGTGGCCTTGATCTCGGCGATCCCGGCCAGCAGGGCCAGACGTTTCCGGGCCGCGGGCGTCATGTCAGGGCCCGCGCAATCCGGCGCATCCGGTCGGCAAAGCGGATTGCGGCGGCCACGGCGCGGTAGTGATCGGGCGCAATACCCTGGCCGACGTCGATCGTGGCATGGAGGGCGCGGGCCGTGGGCGGGTCGCTGTAGATCGGCACACCGGCCTCCGAGGCGACCTCACGGATGCGCGCGGCGGCATGGTCGACGCCCTTGGCGACGCAGACCGGCACCTCGCCCTGGTCGCGTTTCCAGCTCAGCGCGACAGCGTAATGTGTCGGGTTGACGACGACCACGTCGGCCCCCGGCACATCGGCAAGCATCTTGTTCAGCGCGATGTCGATCCCCTTCTCGCGCCGCTGCTGTTTCATATGCGGATCGCCCTCGGATCTCTTGGTCTCATCGACCAGTTCCTGCCGGTCCATCCGATGTTTTCTGTGATGCGCGCCGACCTGCCAGACGTAATCGACCAGCGCGAGGAGGGCGGCCAGCATCACGACGGCGGTCAGGAACTCCAGCGACAGCCGCCCCAATTCGCCGGTGATCTGCCCGCCGGAGCTATGTGGTGTCGCAAGAATCCGGTCGCGGCGCGACCAGAGCATCCAGGCCAGAAGCGCGCCGTAGAGGCTAAGCTTGGCCGCGGCCTTGGCGAATTCGAACAGGCCATTGCGCCCGAACTTGTTCTTGGCACCGGACAGGGGCGAGATGCGCGAGAGCTTCGGCGTCAGGTTGGTGGGCGTGAACAGGATCGCCCGCTGTGCGAAGAGCGACAGGATCAGAAGTGCGCCAGGCACGACCAGGATGATCCCCGCAGGCACCCCGATGGCCAGCAGCACGCCGCCGCCCGTGGCCTGCCCGCCGCGCGACAGCATCAGGCGCGACAGATCGGGGGCCTGGTCCAGCAAGACCGCCAGGCGCGATCCGATCTGCTGCCCGAGCGTGGCGCCGAAGAGCGCCAGCACCAGAAGAAACCCGCCATAGACGATGGCGGTGTTCAGGTCGCTTGACCGCACAATCTCGCCCTTCTTGCGCGCCTCCTCCAGCCGCGCGGGCGTCGGGTCATATGGCTTGTCGCCGGGGGGGGTATCCTCGCTCATGGGGTCATCGGGGCGGCCAGAACGGCCTGCATCATCCGCATCCAGACCGGCAGGATGATCGGCGTCGACAGGAACAGGATCGCGAGCCCGCCGAAGGTGATCGCGGGCGCGCCGACAAAGGCGACCATCAGCTGCGGCATGGCCTTGTTGATGACGCCGAGCGCGACATTGTAGAGAACCGAGGCGACCAGGAAGGGCGCGGCCAGCGAAAAGGCCAACCGGAAGGAGGCGGCGACCCTCCCGATGCCCCAGGTGGCGAGGTCGCCTGCGACGGGAACCTCTCCCGCGGGCAAGATATCGTAGCTTTCAAGCAGCATCCGCGCGACATGGACATGCAGGCCCAGAAGCACCGCCAATGCCATGCCCGCAAGCATCAGGAAACCGGCGATGGCCGGTTGCGGATCGGGCGCCGCGCCGCCGGCGATCTGGCTGAGGGATGTCGCCTGCGCGGCCATGGAGCCCGCGATTTGCAGCGCGTGGACCATGAGCCGGATGGCGATGCCAAGAAGCAGCCCCGCCAGCGGTTCGGTGAAAAAGATCCGGGCGTCCAGACGTGCCGCGCTGTCCGTCAGGCTCGGGGCCAGCGCGGGGGCCAGCAGCACCGTCATCGCCACCGCCGCGCCAAGCCGGACACGGGCGGGGATGTATTGCTCGGCGATCGTTGGCAGCACCAGGAAACACGCGCCGACGCGCAGGAAGACGAGCAGCGCCAGGGCCAGCCAAGTCTGCGACGTGCCCAGAAGTTCGGCCAGCGCAAGGGTCATGGCGCGGCCACGCCGACGAGGGCGGGTTTCGCCTCCAGCCCGATCTCCTCGAAGGAGAGGACCGGGTTCAGGATGCCGCGCGATAGCAACACGGTGCGCAGAAAGCGCCGACGCAGGGCCGAGGTGACGATGGCGGGATAGGTGCCGTTCTCGCTGGCCTGTGCGATCTTGTCGCCAATGGACCGCGCGAGGGAGTTGAAGGTGTCGGGCGGCAGCGCGATCTCGGGCAGCCCCCCCTCACCGCCGATCTGGTATTCGGCAAAGATATCCTCCCACTGGCCGGCAAGCTGGACCAGCGGCAGGGTACCGTCATCGCGTTTGAGACCCGAGACCAGTTGGAATCCGAGCCGCTGGCGGACATGTTCGCATAGCAGGTTGGGTTGCTGGATCGTGGGCCGTGCCTCGGCGATGGCCTCAAGGATGAGCGGCAGGTTGCGGATCGAGACCTGCTCAGCCAGCAGGAGGCGCAGCACACCATGCAGCACGTCCATCGGCACCTTGTCGGGCACCATTTCATTCAGCAAGCGACGGTTGCCCTCGGATCGGGTCGGGTCGGACAATTCGACGAAGGCGTCAAGCTGGCGTTGCAGCGCCTTGAAGGTCAGCAGGCGCGAGAGGTTCTTTTTCAGCGTTTCCATCAGATGCGTGGCCAGAACCTCGCCCGGCGCGACCACGGTGGCCCCGGTCATGGCGGCGCGGTCGCGGTCTTGCGGCGCGATCCAGCGCGCAGGCGCGCCATAGACGGGTTCGGACACGTCACGGCCTGGCGGCAACGCGCCTTCATCGCCCGATTTGAGCATCAGGAACCCCTCGATCTCCAGGCTGGAGCGGGCATGTTCGACGCCCTGTATACGGATCGAATAGGTGCCGGACGGCAGGTCGTCGCGGTCGGTCAGGCGGATCTCGGGCAGGATCAGGCCGAAGCTGCGCGCGATATGGTCGCGCATGTTGCGGATGCGCGCATCCAGTCCGCTGCCGGGATCGAGCGCCATGGCGACGAGGTCCGGCGCGAATTCGACATGGATATCGTCAAGCTCCAGCACGTCGCCGATGCGTTCCGACGGCCCGGTCGTGTCCGTCCCGGTCTCCACCGGGGCAGCCTCACTTTCGCGGCGCAGGGTCGCGGCGCGAAAGAACGCCGCCGCGGCCAGCCCCGCCGCGCCCATCACGAAGGGCAGGAAGGGCAGGCCCGGCACGACCGCGAAAAGCGCCATCAATGCCGCCACCGTGGCCAGGGCCGTGGGGTGGCGGCCAAGCTGCGTCAGCAACGCCACATCGGTCGCCCCGGATGTGCCACCGCGCGCCAGAAGCAGCGCCGAGGCGATCGCAATGATCACCGCCGGAATCTGGCTGACCAGCCCGTCGCCAACGGTCAGGACGGAATAGGTTTCAAAGGCCTGTGACAGCGGCATCCCGTGCATGGCAGTGCCGAAGATCAACCCCATGACGAGGTTCAGAAGCGTGATCAGCAGGCCCGCGATCGCGTCGCCCTTGACGAATTTCGACGCCCCGTCGAGCGAGCCGAAAAAGGTCGTCTCGGCCTGTTCGACCTCGCGCCGACGCTTGGCCTCGGCATGGTCGATGGCGCCTGCAGACATATCGCTGTCGATGGCCAGTTGCCGCCCCGGCATCCCGTCGAGGGCAAAGCGCGCGCCGACCTCGGCCATGCGGGCGGCCCCCTTGTTGATGACGATGAAATTCACGATCAGCAGCACGCCGAACACCACCAGCCCCATCACCACATTGCCGCCCATGACGAACATGGCGAACCCCTCGATCACGCCGCCCGCGGCGGAGGTGCCGGTATGACCGTTGCCGATAATCAGCTTGGTCGAGGAGACGTTGAGCGACAGCCGCAGCATCAGCGAGGCGAGCAGTACGGTGGGGAAGGCCGAGAAATCCAGGGGCCGTTCAATGAAGAGCGTGACCGTGAAGATCAGGATCGCGAGGCCGAAGGACATCGCGAGGCCGATATCCAGGACCCAGGACGGGACCGGCAGAATCATCATGACGATGATGGACATCAACGCGAAGGCGAAGAGGATGGTCGGCTGAAAGATGTTCCGGATGCTCATCAGTTTCGCTGGCCTTTCTGACCGAACTCGGACCGGGCCTTCAGCCCCTGCCATCAAGGTATAAAATCAGAGGGTTACCAAAAGCTTAGCTTCCGGGCTCGGCCGTGGTGAGAAGCGCCTGAACCGCGGCACGCCGGGCGCGGCTTTCCTCCAGCAGGGTCGTGATCTCCTCGCTGCCGGTCGCAGGCGCGGGTGGTGGGTTCACCGGGGCGATTGCGGGGTCGGGCGCTGGCCGGTCGGTCCCATCCCGGGTCAAGCGCTCGAAGGCGCGGGTCAGAATCTCCCGATCGGCGGCGCGGTCGGTGCCGCCTGCCATGATGACGTCGCGGGCAAGGTCGGGCAGGCCGTTCGACAGGAAATACTCGGCGACCTGGCGGCGATAGGCGGGTGACGGGAAATGGCCGAACTGGCCAAACTGCGGTGAGGAGAGCAGGATCAGAAGCTGCGCGGTCTGGTCCTGATCCATCAGGATATCGACCACGTCCGTGAAGATCGGCATCGCGGCTTCGGCGTCGCGCTGCATCGTCGCCGAGAGGTGCTGCATGATCGGGTCGAGATTGCCGTCGAGCGCGTGGGCCAGCGCCGTGACATGGACCAGTCCGTTCCGGTCCGGTTGCGGGTCGGTTTCCAGGATCAGCGCCTCGGCGGCGATCAGGTCGGCGGGGTCGGCACGGCCATCGGTCTCGATCTGGGCGCGCAGGCGATGCGTCATCGCCGAGGCCGCATTGCTGGCGCTGACATGGGCGGGCGGGGCGGTCGGAGCGGCCAGCCCGGGGGCGGCCTCGGCCAGGTCGAGATCGAGAAGGGTCAGCGCCTCGGACGGCAGGCGTCCGCCCCGCCCGAGATTCTCCCGCACCTCCATCGCGGCGGCGTCATCGCCGGTCTCGACGAAATTGCGGGCCAGGGCCGGGCCGAAGAAATCGCGCAGGATCGCGGGCAGAGCGTAGAAATCCGCGAGGATCCGCGCGCGGACCTCCTCATCCGGCCTGCTTGCGGGCGGAGCGGTCAGAAACAGCCAGAAGGCCATCGCAGGTGCGCAACTGTCCTGCATGTCGAAGCTGCCGAGCGTGCCGCGTCGACCCTGTTCGAGATATTGGGCGAGGCCGGCATGAAACGGTGCGTCCAGTCCGGCCTGCGACAGCCAGAAGGCGGCCTCGGCCCCGAAACCGTGATAGAGGTAGAACTCTGCCAGCAATTGGGCCTGACCCGCAACCAGCTGACCGCGATCGTCATAGAGCCCGACGCGCAAGGCCCCGATGCCGTTGGCGAAACTCATCCCGTCGGACCATTCCGCCACCGGTCTGGCAGGGGGCGCGATGCAACTGGTGGTCGCAGGGGGGATCAGCCGCTCGGGCACTGTATTGGCATTGAGGTCGAAGGCGTTGGCCATTTCAAGCGGGGGGGCAACCGTGGCCTCGGGTGCGGGGGGGTGCGGGTCGGGCGGGGTGGCCGCGGACGGCTCCGGTTCAGGGGGCACGACCGCGGGGTCCGGGTCGGCGCTGGCGAAGGGCTGGCCGGGGGCGATGTCCAGAAGCCCGGCTGCGGTTGCCCGCGCCAGTTGCTCTGCCAGCGCATTGCCCGCATCGGTGATGTCGATGCCGGGAAACTCCGCGGCAGCGAGAGGCGCCGGAGGCAACTGGGACGGGTCGGGCGCGGCCTCGGCCTCAATGAGGAGCGGCAGGCGCAGTTGCGGGGTGGACATGCCGTCGGGGGTCGGCGCGGAAGGCGGAGCCGCCGCCACCTCCGGCTCGGGCTCGGGCGGCGAATAGGGCGTGTCGTTAATATCGATGATGAGGAACTGGTCCTGGTAGCGCTCCAGCGTGACGGTGCAGGCGCAGGCAAGGTCCAGGCGCAAACCGTCCCCGGCGCTGATCTCGGTCAGGCGATTGCGTCCGATCAGGGTGAAGACGCCGGACAGATCGAACCCCGGCGCATCGGGTGTGAACCGGATCAGAACGCTGTCGCCCGTTCGCGTCATCTGCCAGTCCCGATCCGCGCCGACCCGCGCCACCAATCGGGTGAAGCCCGCATGATCGCCCGAGCGTATTGAAATGGCCTGCGCTATGGTCTGCTGTCCGGCCAGGAGCAGGCAGAGGGCGCAGAAACAGCCGATCAGCGCCCTCATGCCGCGGCCTGCCGCAGACCTTTGAGCGCGTCCTCGAGATCGTTGAAGGAGGGGCGAATATGGCCCGGTGTGTTCTGGCGCCCGACCTCGATACAGATATTGGTCGCGTGATGGTGCAGATTTGCCACCAGAACCTCGCGAATCAACCCATAGAAATGATGCTCCTCCTCGATCACGGTCTTGACCTTGGCGGCGAAGGGGCCGACCAGCCCATAGGCCAGGAACACGCCCAGAAAGGTGCCGACAAGCGCGCCGCCGATGAGTTTGCCGAGAATTTCCGGAGGTTGGTCGATAGATCCCATGGTCTTGATCACCCCCAGAACCGCCGCGACAATGCCAAGCGCGGGCAGGCCGTCGGCGATGGTCTGCAACGCATGCGAGGAGTGCATGGCGTGATGCAGATTGGCCTCCATCCGCTTTTCGATCACATCCTCCACCTGATGCGGATCGTCGTAATTCAGCGAGGCCGAGCGCAGCGTGTCGCAGATCAGATCGACGGCCTCACGGTCGGCGAGAATCCGGGGATAGGTGCTGAAGATTGAGGACTCCGCGGGGTTCTCTGTATGTTCTTCCAGCGCCACGGCGTTTTCGCGCCCCAGGCGGATCAGTTCATAGAGAAGGCAAAGCAGGTCGCGGTAATCCTCGTGCTTCCATTTCGGCCCCTTGAAGACCTTGAACACGTCCTTGACCGTATGCTTCACGCCTGAGAAATCGTTCGACAGGAGGAACGCCCCGACCGCCGCACCACCGATCATGGTCATCTCGTAGGGCAGCGAATAGAGGATGATGTCGAGATTCCCGCCCGAGGCGAGGTAGCCGCCGAAGACCATCCCGAAGATGACCAGGATACCGATAATTCCTATCATGCTGAACCTTCTGTTCCTGCTGATCCGTCAGGGTTGCGTTGCGGGCGGTGTGGCGTTGCGGGTCGCCAGCAGGACCGAGATAGAATAGGCGACGGCGGGGTCCAGCTCGGCCAGCACACCGGCCGCGGCATCGGACTGCATCCGGCCCAGGAAACCGGCGGCAAAGCTCGGGTCCATCTGGGTGAAGAGGGCGGCGGCGTCGCCAGCATCCATCGTCTCATACATCTCGGTCAGGCGTTCCAGGTCCGATTCGGCGGCGGTGTCGGACAGTGAAAGAAGCGCCTCCAGCCTTGCCTCGGTCTCCTCCAGCGCGGCGAGCTGGCCGGTGACCATGGCCTCGGCCTCGGCCACGGCCTGCGCCCGGGCGTCAATCGCGGCTTCGCGCGCGTCCAGCCGTTCGGCCCGGCCCTCGACGCGCGCGAGCGCCAGTTCCAGCGGTTCGATCGCGGCGCATTGCCCCGGATCGGATGAATTGGCGGCGGTCTCGCGCCCGGGGTCGCCCGCCGATGCAAAGGCGATGTCGAGCGTGCCGATGCGCAGCGCACCTGAGGCCATGAAAAGCGCGAAGAATGTCACCAGCCCGATGCGTTGCCAGAGCCTGCGACGCGGTTTTCCTGTCGATTTGCCCATGGCTCAGCCGATCTCCGCAAGACGGGATTTCTTTTGCAGAAAGAGAGGGATGGCGTTGTCCTTCTCATCCTCGGGCGGATGGCGGCGCGAGCCGAATGTCACGACCGGTTCGACCGGCTGCACTGTCTTCTCGATATCCCATGCTTCCAGGTTCGCCTCGGTCGGTCGGGCGTCTTCGAGCGGGGCGAAGTCATGGCAGGCCGACATGGTCAGTTCCAGTTCCTCCAGCAGGCGCTGCGCGTCGGCGTTGAGCTCCTCCAGCCGGGTTGCGGAGCCTTCCGAGCCCGATCTGGTCTCGGCCAGTGCCTTGCTCATGTCATCGACCTGCGCCGACAGCACGGCGATGGCACCGCCGAGCCCGTTGTCGATGCGCGACAGCCGGGTCAGGCGGCGCGACAGGATCAGGCAGAACGTCCCCGCCCCCAGGGTCGCGAGGATCAGGAGGATATCGGCTGCGTTGCTCAGGATCAGGTCCATTCAGTTCACCACGAATTCAGTCACGAGAAGGTCACGCACCAGCACATCGCCGGTGACGATCTGGATGCGGCGCAGAAGCTGCGCGCGCAGGCGCACGAGGGTGCGGGGGTCGTTCAGCTCCTCCATGTCGATAACGCGCAGGTAGCTGTTCAGCACGTCGAGGACGCGCGGCAGGAGATGCGTGACCTCTTCTGCATCGTCGGGTGCGACCTCAAGCTCGGCCGAGAACATCAGGTGACGGCCAGTGGTGCCGGGTCCGAGCGAGATTACCAGCGGTTCGAGCGGGACGAAGGCGACCTCCTCCAGCTCGGGGCGGATATGGGTCACGACCTCGTCTTCCTCTTCGTCGCCCTGCCCGTCATCCGAGGCTGACTCGACCGATCCGGCCAGGGGGCCGCTGGTCACCGCCCAGTAGCCGCCCGCGCCGCCGCCGACCGCCAGCACAAGGCCGACAAGCAGCGGAATCAGAAGACCTTTCTTCTTTTTCGGGCCGTCTTCGGCTGTATCTGTCTCGGCCACGGTCCGCACCTCCTGCGCTTGTCTGGCAATCCGATCATTAGCCGCTCAGCACTAACCAAATCTTAAGCGGCTTGCGTTTTGATCGCCCTCATCAGGCCAGAACGGCTGAGAGGAGATTTCATCGGTGCAGCAGCTCATTGATACCTGGGGGGGCCTGGATCTGCGGCGTCGCGCGACCCTGCTCGGGGGCATAGCGGGTCTTGTCACGGTGCTTGTTTTCCTGTCGCGCATGGCCATGGCCCCCAGTTTCGCGCTGCTCTATTCCGGCCTCGATCCCGCCGCCGCAGGTGAGGTCATAACCGCGCTGGAGGCGCGCGGCGCGCGCTATGAGGTGCGGGGTGATTCGATCCATGTCGAGGTGGTGGACCGCGACGCGCTGCGCATGAGCCTGGCGGGCGAGGGACTGCCCGCGCTTGGTGCGGCTGGCTATGAACTGCTCGATTCGCTGTCGGGGTTCGGCACCACGTCGCAGATGTTCGATGCCGCCTACTGGCGCGCGCGCGAAGGCGAATTGGCCCGCACCATCGCCGCAAGCCCGCGCATCCGCGCCGCCCGCGTGCATCTGGCCACATCCGACAACACGCCCTTCCAGCCCGAAGCCGAGCCGACCGCGTCGGTCAGCATCCGGCCCGTGTCGGGGGGCATCACCTCCAGCCATGCACAGGCGCTGCGCTACCTCGTTGCCTCTGCCGTGCCGGGGTTGCTGCCGGAAAACGTGACCATCATCGATTCCGATTCGGGCCGCGTTCTGGCCGGGACTGACAGCCAGAGCCCGACCTCGGACGCGACCGGGCTCGCCGACGGGCATCGCCGCAATATCGAACGTCTCCTCAATGCGCGCGTCGGCCCCGGCAACGCGGTGGTTGAGGTCAGCGTCGAATTGATCAACGCCTATGAAACCGTCTTCGAGCGCCGGATCGACCCTGACAGCCGCGTCATTATCGGCACCGAATCCGAGGAAATGACCAACAGCTCCTCGGAAAACGGCAGCGGGGCGGTGACCGTCGCCTCCAACCTGCCCGAGGGCGACGCGGCAGGGGGCGAGGGCGGCCGGTCCACCCTGCAGAACTCCGAAACCCGCGAAAGCGTCACCTATGACGTGTCGGAAATCCAGCGCGAAACCGAAAGCGGCCCGGGCACGATCCGCCGCATCAGCGTGGCGGTGCTGGTCAATGCGGTCTCGGCCCCCAATGCGGATGGCATCCTGGAAACCGCACCGCGCGATGCCGCCGAACTGGCCTCGCTGCAGGCGTTGGTGCGCTCGGCAATCGGCTATGACGAGGCGCGCGGCGATGTCGTGACCATCGAATCGATGGCGTTCGAACCGGTGCCGAACCAACTGCCCGATGATGTGGCCGGTGCGGGAATCTTCGCGCGCTTCGACTTGATGAACGCCCTGCAATTGCTGGTCCTGGCCATTGTCGCGCTGACCGTGGCCTTCGGTGTCATCCGACCCCTCTTCGCGCAACAGCCGCGCGGCGAGGGTGGGCCCGACAGCCGCCCCGGTACATTGGCCGGACCCACCCCCGCCCTCGGCATTGCCGCGCCGCCCGACAGCACCACGGCCCCCCGCGCCGCGCTGGCCGCGCCCGCGCAGGAGCAAGACGCCAACGCGCCGGCGCGCGAGGCCCCTCCGCTGGAAAACGCCCCCGCCCTGGTGACGGAAGAACCCGCCGACCCGGTCGCGCGTCTGCGCCGGCTGATCGAGGAACGGGAGGAGGAAACGGTTGAAATCCTGCGCTCCTGGATGGCCGAGGATGAGGAGGCGACATGAGATACCGTGCCCTGAAACTGGAGGTCTTCGGCGCAACCCCTGTAACCGCCTCGGCCCCGTCCGATGTCGATGTCGAGGAGGTCCGGCTGGCCGGGTACGAGACCGGCTACCAATCGGGATGGGACGATGCGACCACCGAGCGGGAGAAGTCCGACCAGCTGATCGCCGCCGACCTGGAACGCAACCTGCGCGACATTTCCTTTACCTATGCCGAGGCGCGGAACGAGATCCTGACGGGCCTCGGCGGGCTTTTCTCGTCGATCCTGTCGCAATTCCTGCCCGCCATCGCCGCCGAAGCCGTCGGTCCGATTGTCGATGCCGAGCTGGCGGCGCTGACCAACGATCTGGGCGAGGCGAGGTGTGAGCTTCTGGCGGCCCCGCGTACGGTCGAGCAACTGGGCTGGCTGGCCGAACGGCATATGGAGATCGACCTGCGCCTGACCTCAGAGCCCGCCTTTGCCGATGGCCGCGTCGCGTTGCGCTTCGCGGGCGAGGCGCGGGAGATCGACCTGTCCGCCATGGTGGACGCCATGGCCACGGCGATCCGCGACTTCACGCAGCAAGAACCCCAAGAAAAGGAGCGGCGGAATGCCTGACCTTCCCGAATCCCGGAGCGCGGGCCAGACCCGCCTGCGCTCCGTCCCCGTCGAGGTCCGCGTCTGCGTCGGCCATGCCCGACCCACCGTGGCCGAATTGCTGGAGCTGCGCCAGGACGCGGTGCTGCCGCTCGACCGGCGCATCGAGGATCCGGTGGAACTCTATGTCGGCGACCGGCTGGTCGCCTATGGCGAGTTGGTGGAACCCGACAGCTCCGGCACCGGTGCGCTTGGCGTGCGGCTGACCGGCCTCGTCGATGGCGGCGCGGCATAGCTGCGTGCGTCCTCCCCTGCTTCCCCTGATCCTGGTTCTCCTGATGTTCGCCGCCGCCCCGGCGGCAGCACAGGATATTTCCATCGACCTGGGCGAGGGCGGGTCGCTGACCGCGCGCACCTTGCAGATCATCGCGCTGATCACCGTGCTCAGCCTGGCGCCGGGGCTGGCGATCATGATCACCTGCTTTCCCTTCGTGGTCACGGTCCTGTCGATCCTGCGTCAGGCCATCGGCTTGCAGCAATCGCCACCCAATATGCTGATCGTCAGCCTGGCGCTGTTCCTGACCTATTTCGTCATGTCACCCGTGTTCGAGGCCGCCTACCAGGCCGGGATCGGCCCGCTGATGGAGGGCGACATGGACACGATGGAGGCCCTGGCCCAGGCCTATCAGCCCTTTCGCAGCTTCATGATGGCCCGCGTCGATCCCGACACGCTGCAATCCATGGCCAGCCTGCGCGAGGTCGCGGACCTGGGCGCGCCAGAGCCTTCCATCCTGATCCCCTCCTTCATGCTGAGCGAGGTGGAGCGCGCCTTCCAGATCGGGTTCCTGATCTTCCTGCCGTTCCTGATCATCGACCTCGTGGTCGCGGCGATCCTGATGTCGATGGGCATGATGATGGTGCCGCCCGCGATTGTTTCCTTGCCCTTCAAGCTGGCCTTCTTCGTGGTCGCGGATGGGTGGGCGCTTGTCACCGGCGCATTGGTGCGCAGCTATTTCTAAGAGGGAGATCCCATGCAATCGGAAGCGTTGAAACACAGCACCCCGGCCCGAAGCGACCGTTTTGCGCGCAAGGCGCGGGTGCTGCTGGACCTGATCGGCCCCGGCGGGCTGGAACGTCTGCAAGGCGCAGGGCTGGAGCCCGAGATCCTCGCCGCGCTGGAACAGGCCGCCGACGAGCCCGCGAATGCCGGCACGGCCACCTTGCCCGATCCGACCGGCCTGCTGCAGCGCTTTCGCGAGCGTGGCATGCTCGACCGGGAGGTGCCGCCGCCTCGCCCCGCGCCATCGCCGCCGAAGGCCGATATCGCATCGACCCTCGGTCAGCGCATCGCGGCGCATTTGCAGGATGACGCGTTGGAGCAGGAGAACCCCGCCGTCATCGCCTATATCCTGCGCGCGCAGCCCAAATCGGTGCAGGCGCGCGTCTTGCGGGCGCTGCCCGGCGCCTGCGCCCGCGCCACCATCCGCCACATGAAGCGCTGAACCTCGCGCCCCGACGACAAAAAAAGCCCCGGACCGATTGGCCGGGGCTTTCTTCGTGCCGGATACAGGCCCCGTTACCGCACGATCAACTCGGCATGCAGCGCGCCCGAGGCGTTGATCGCGTTCAGGATGTCGATCATGTCGCCGGGCGACACGCCGAGCGCGTTCAGCCCCGCGATCACCTCGGACAGCGACGTGCCGCCCGGAACCTCGGCGAGGCCAGTCCCCGCCTCCTCGTCGATCCCCACCTGGGTGCGCGGCACGATGACGGTCTCGCCTTCGGAAAACGGATTGGGCTGGACCGCGATCGGGGCCTCCTCGATTCTCAGCGTCAGGTTGCCCTGTGCGACGGCGACACGGGATATGCGGACATTCTCGCCCATCACGATGGTGCCCGAGCGCTGGTCGACCACAACGCGGGCACGGCTTTCGGGCTCGACCAGGATATTCTCGATCCGGAACACGGAATGTGCCGCTGAAAGATCATTGGTGGCGCTGAGGTCCAGCGCCACGGTGCCCGCATCCAGCATCAGGGCGACGCGGCGGTTGTAGAAGGCGTTGATCGCGGCCTCGATCCTGGCCGCGGTGGTGAAGTCGGGGGTGCGCAGCGCCAGGCGCATCGTGTCCAGGCTGGCCAGCTCGAACTCCACCTCGCGCTCGATCCTTGCCCCTGACGGTACAATCCCGGCGGTCGGCACGCCTTCGACGACGCTGGCGGCCTCGCCCTCGACCGAGGCGCCGCCCGCGATGATGCTGCCCTGCGCGACGGCGTAAATCTCACCGTCGGCGGCGGTCAGCGGCGTCATCACCAATGTGCCGCCCATCAGGCTTTCGCTGTCGCCGATGGCCGAGACCGTGATGTCGATCTGGCTGCCGGCGCGGGCGAAGGCGGGCAGGGTGGCGGTCACGATCACGGCAGCGACATTCTGCGGCCGAAACTGTTCGCCCGAGACGTTGACGCCGAGCCGTTCGAGGATGTTGGTCATGATCTCCTCGGTGAAGGGAGAATTGCGGAGGCCGTCGCCGGTGCCGTTCAGCCCGACGACAAGGCCGTAGCCGATGAGGTCGTTGCCACGCACGCCGTCGAACTCGACCAGATCCTTGATCCGGATCGGGGTGGCGGCGGCGGCCCAGGCCAGGCAGGTCAGGATCAGGGCCAGGATCAATCGGGTCATCGCATGAACTCCGTCAGGCTGAGGCGGGTCAGCCGGGTGGTCAGAAGGTAGAGGCTTTCAAGCCGCGTCTCGGCCTCCTGCAACTGGGTGGCGACGCTGTAGGGGTCGATGGATGTCAGCGCGTTGCGTTCAAGCTCCAGCAGGCCGCGGGCGGTGTCGCCGCGAACCTGTGCGGCTTCGATCCGCGCCTCGACATCGCCCAGGTCGGCACGCATGTCGGTGATGCCCTCATTGCCCTCGATCATCTGCAGGGCGGCATATTCCAGCATCTCGCGGGTGTTCGCATCGCCGGGCGGCCCCTGGCCGTCCGAGACCAGCGTGGCCAGCGCCATCCCCATCAGCGCCTTGCGCAGGGGCGGGTCCAGCGCGGTGAACGGGTTCGACACGGTCTCGCCTTCGGCGATGGAAAACCCCGCCGCCGGACCGGTGCCGCCCTGATAGGCCAGCGTCTCAAAGCCGCCGCCGGGATCCATGAACCAGATGTCCAGCGTGGCGATCAGATCGGCGGCATCCGTGGCCCCGGCGGCGAGCGGAGCAAGTTGGGTGAGCAGCGCGTCGCCGGTGATCAGGGGGGCCGTGTCGGTGGCGGTGCCCGAAAACAGCGCCCGGCCCGCGACCTCCTGGTTGAGCATGGCGATGGCGGTGTTCAGCCGGTCGCCCGCGCTATGGGCGACGATCTCCATCTCGTGGCTGACGCCGACGCCGGTGGCGGCAAGAAGGGACGGGCCGATCTGGTCAAGCTCGGCCTGCACGGTGGCGAGCGCCGATTGCGCCGATGACGTGACCAGCGCGGCCTCGGCCCCGGCGGATCTGTAGGCCTCGGTCAGGCGCAGGCTGCGCTCGATCCCGGCCAGCGCCGAATAATCGCCGCCAAGTGTCCGGGTCATGTCCGAAGTCTGGCCGCTGGCAAGCTCCTGCGTGAGGCGGGTGAGGTCGGATTTCACCTGCGCGTGCTGCTGGCGCAGATGATAGCTGCGGGCCTGGTCGGCGACAGAGGTGATCGGCATGGCTCAGATCCTCATCAATTGGTCGAGCATCTCCTCGACGGTGCTGACCACGCGCGCGTTCGCGGCATAGGATGTCTCGATCTCCAGGAGGCGCTGCATCTCGCCGTCGGTGTCGACGCCGCCGCGCAGTTCGGCCTCGCGCAGGGTGGCATACTGACCGCTGGCATGGCTCAGATCGGCCTCGGCGAAATGGCGGTCGGTGGCGGTGAGCGACAGGAAATCGGCGGAAAGCTCGCTCATGGAGCGGCTGGTGCCGGAAAAGACGGCAGAGGCGGTGGGACGGTCGGCCTGCAGGATCTGCAGGCGCCCCTGCAAGAGGGCGGGGTTGCCCGCGTCGCCCTCGGCCCCCGCGCCGATGCCGTCGCGCAACCGCCAGACCGCGCCGCCCTGGGCCGGGTCGGTGACGGCGTTGATGCGCAGGCGCGCGGCCAGGCCGGTCTCGTTCAGGGCCGAGGCGCGGGCGCCCGCATCGGTGAAGAGGCCGGGATCAGTGGGCCCGAGCGTCGGGTCGAGACCGGGGTCATCCATGCGCGCGGCCAGGTCCATCGCAACCCCGTCAAGCTGCGCCTGCGCCTTGGTCGTGATGCTGTCGCGCACCTCGAAGAGCGCCGCCAGCCGCCCGCCCTGAAGCGCGCCGTAGCTGCCATCCAAAGTGACCGGGCGGCCATTGACAGTGAGGCCGGAAAGATCGCCATCGGCATAGGTCATGTCGGGCGTGATCGCGGCGGCCGGGGTGAACCCGAACTGCGCCGGGCGGCCATCCAGCAGCGACACGCCATCGCCGGTATAGAGTGTCACCATACCGGCGTCGTTGCGCCGCTCGCGGATGGGCACGAGATCCGAGATCGTGTCGATCAGCGCCTGCTGCTGATCCTGCAGCCCGAGCGCGTCCTCGCCCCGCGACACGGCGGAGCGGATCGAAATGTTGAGGTCGTGAATGGCCGCCAGCGACCGGTTCAGCGTCTCGACTTGGGTGCCGATCTGGCGGTCGGCCTCTAGCCGAATGGACTGGATCCCGTCCGACAGGCCGTTCAGCCGTCCGGCCAGGCGCTGCGCGCTTTGCAGCACGCCCTCCAGCCGGGACTGGCTGTCGGGACGGCTTGCGGCGGAGACCAGCCGCGCCTCGAAATCGTCGAAATGGCCCGAGAGGCTGCCGGGGGTGTCGGGCGTGCCGATCAGCGTCTCGATCCGCGCGAGGTATCCGGCACGGGTGTCGGCATGGCCCTGCGCGGCACCTGCATCGCGGCGCTGTCCGGTCAGGACCGGGTCGCTGTCGCGGGTGATGCCGACAACGCGGACGCCGCCATAGGTGCCATAGGTCATCGAGGTGACCGCCAGGCGCCGCACGCCGTAGCCTTCGGTATTCGCATTGGCGACGTTGGACGACACCACCGAGGCCGCGCGGGCGCTGGCCGACAGACCGGAGAGCGCCGATCCCAGGGCGTTGGAAATGCTCATGGGTCAGCCCCGCGCATAGCCTGGTTCAGCGCTTGATATTCGTGGTTTCCTGCAACATCTCATCCACCGTCTGGATGATCTTGGCGTTGGAGGAATAGGCCCGCTGCGTCTGGATCAGCTGTGTCAACTCGCCCGCGACATCGGTGGTCGATTCCTCGCGCGCGAAGCCGATCACGTCGCCTGTCGGCCCGTCGCCCGCATCCCACATGAAGAACGATCCGCTATCGGGCGAGATCTGGTAGGCTTGGTTATTCATGGCGATGAGGCCGTTGGGATTGGGCACGTCGATCACCGGCACCTGGTAGATGACGCGGGTGAAACCGCTGTCATAGATGGCATGGACCATGCCCTCGGGATCGACCTCGACCGAGGTGAGGTTGCCGACCGGAGAGCCATCCTTGACCACCGGCGCGAAGGAGAACGTGTCGGACAGCTGCGTCAGGCCCGAGGGATCGCCGATCGCACCGATCTCCACCTCCAGCGGGCCGCCATCGACGGTCAGGGCAATCGAGCCTGTGGTCGCGTTATAGGCCCCGCCGCTGACGGTCGCGACCGACAGGAGGTTGCCGCCATTGCCCGGCGAATCGTCGAAGGTGACGGTGTATTCGCCGACCACGGCATTGCCGGAGGCGGAATCGCGCATCGTCATGGTCCATTCATTGGACGATCCGGTGGCGGGCACCGTGGGGGTATAGGTAATCTCCAGCACCTGGCTGGTGCCGAGATTGTCGAAATATTCCGTGGACATGAGCACCGGATCGCCGGGTTGTCCCGCGGCGGTGGCGGTGGCGGGCAGGTTGACCGTCAGGTCCATCTGCGTCGTGCGGTCGCCCGCGAATTGCCCGGTATTGGCGCGCACGGGTTCCAGCGCCTCCGTGGTGTCGCGCGGGAAGGTCGGGATGGTGCCGTCCGCATTGGCGGGCCAGCCCATCAGGACAAGCCCGGTTTCGGTCGTCAGGTAGCCTTCCGAATTGGGCCGGAAGGAGCCGGTCGTGGCCAGCATGACCGTGCCGCTGGCGCTGCCGTTGATCGAGGTTTCCGTCGTCACCGGCAACATGCCGCGCCCGCCGATGGCGAGGTCGGTGGGGTTGTTCGTCGTGATCAGCGTGCCGCGCTGGTCGACCATGCGGTCGGTGATGACCCGCACGCCCCCGGCGGAATAGCTGCCATGGCCCTGGCTGATCACCATGGACTGGAAATCGGTCACCGCACGCTTGTAGCCGTAGGTGCCGGAATTGGCGATGTTGTCTGAAATCGAGGCAAGGCGGCTGGCGTTCACGTTGAGGCCGGCAACGCCCGCGTTGAGCGAGGAGGAAATGGTCATGAATGCGCCTTTCTGCTGCATCTCGTCGTGTCGGATGCTACACAAGCACGGGTGGCCTTAATGTCGGCCTAACAGGTAAAATTGTCCCGAGATTTTCGGCTACTGCCCTGTTCTCAATAGAACAATTTCCAGCCGGTCATTGCGCACCGCCATCGGGTCCGAGGTGGCGGGGCTGCGGTCGGCATGGCCGGTGACGCGGCGAAAGCGCTGCGTGTCCAGTCCGGCCTCCTGCAATTGCTGGCGCAGGATATGGGCCTGCGCGGTGGAGCGGTCCCAGATCGTCTCGCGTGCGATGACGATGGGCTCGGAGCGGACATACGCGCCGATGGCGACGCTGTTGGTGACGGTGTCGAACAGTTCCGCCATGACCCGACTGAAGGCCACCAACCAAGGCTGCAACGTGTCTTCATCGGTGAAGAGCGGCGCGCCGGGGCGGGCGAAGATCTCGATCACCAGGCCCTGATCGGTCAGGCGGGTCTGCACATGCTCCAACGCCTGGTCGCTGATCCGCGAATCGCCCATGCCTTGCAGGCTGTCCTCGATTTCCTCCAGCACCGCCTGTTCCAGCGCCGCGCTGTTGCCGGTGCCGAGCGCCCCCATTGCCTGGCGTCCCTCGGTCGGGTTTTCCGATGTCGCGCCGGTGCCGCTTTGCGCCAGGTCTTCCTCGGAAAACGGGCTGTCGCCCCCGAAGGAGCCGACGCCGCCGCCCGAGATGCGCGCCACCGGCACGGTCGGGGTGAAGTAGTCGGCCAGGCCCTTGCGCTGTTGCTCCGTGGTCGCGTTCAGAAGCCACATCAGCATGAAGAACGCCATCATCGCGGTGACGAAATCGGCATAAGCGACCTTCCACGCGCCACCATGATGGCCGCCGCCCGCGATGACCTTCTTCTTCTTGATGATGATCGGACGCAGCGCTTTTGAACCGTCCATTGCGGAGCCTCGGAAACCCGTGATTGGCCCGGACGCTAACAGCGACCTCTGAACAAGCGCTTAAAGCGTCACCGCCTGACCCATGAGGGCCGATTGCTGCGCCGCCAGCCCCATCCGCACCGCCATCGCGCCATCGTTCAGCGACACGGCGGGTGCGCCTCCTTGCCGGATCGCCTGCGCGAACAGCCGGTGCTGGTAAAAGGTCGAGCCGTTGTGATCGCCCGCCTCCAGCAGCGTGGGATCGACCGGAATATCCATCTCGACCGGGCCTTTCGGGTCACGCGGGCTGACGATCAGGCGCGGGACCGGGGCCGCGCCCAGATGCTCGGGCCAGAACCGGCCCGGTCCCGGCACCAGCGCCTCGATCTTGCCGCTCGGGCCGGTGGCGCAGACCTCCTCCTGGTAGCGGCTGCCCTCGGCGAACATACACAGTTCCAGCATCGCCCGTGCGCCGCTGGCGAAATCGACGATGACATAGCCATTGTCCCAGATATCGGGCGCAGCACCGCCATAGCGCTCGTCCAGGTGGTTCACCGATTGCCCGGCCGAGGCCATGATCCGCACCGGCTCCGATTGCAGCGCCAGCCGCATGAGATCGAAGAAATGGCAGCATTTCTCGACCAGGGTGCCGCCGGATTTGGCGTTGAACCGGTTCCAGTCACCGACCTTTTGCAGGAAGGGAAACCGATGCTCGCGGATGGTCAGCATCCTGATTCCGCCGGTGGCCGCCTCCGCCTGTTCCAGGAAGGCGGCAATGGGCGGCATGTAGCGGTATTCCATCGCCACCCAGCTTAGCGCCGGGTAGGCCGCGGCGAAGGCCGCAACCCGGTTGGCATCGTCCGGCGCGGTGTAGAGTGGCTTTTCTATAAGAATGGGCAGCGGGCGGGTGCGCGCGATCTGATCCAGCTGATCGACATGAAGATAGTTGGGCGATGCGATCAGCAGCGTGTTCACCGCCTCGACCCCCAACAGATCGGCAATGGTCTCGACCACCTGCAACCCCGGCACCAACGCGCGCGCGGCGGCCTGCATCCCCGGATCGGGCTCGCAAATGGCCACCACCTCGGCCCCGTCCACCAGGGCGATATTGCGGATATGCTCCTGCCCCATCATGCCGCAGCCGATGATGCCATAGCGCAGGTCGGTCTTCATGTCTTCTACCTCATTCGGGCGACATAGCGTGCCACGTCGCTGTCAAACCAGTTGCGGGAGACCTCGGCAACGCCGCCATCGCGGGCGTGGCTGTGTCGGGTGACACAGCCGCAGGGGGTGCCGGGGGCGGGGGCGAATTCGGGCGGGCTCCACTCGGGCGCGGCATCGACACCGACACTGTCGCGGAACCCCGTGATCCAGAGGCCGAGCGCCTTGCGGTAATAGAGATAGAGCGAGTGCGACAGGTGGTCGGCATCGAGCCGGTCGGCATAGCTGCCATCCAGCCAAATCTCCTCGACCGAGGCGGGCTTGCCGCCGAGGAACCGCAACCGGCGAATCCGGTGGCCCTCGATTGATGCACCGAATTGGGGCAGGTCGGCGGGCTTGGGCAGCCGTTTCACATCCAGGATGCGCGCCGTTGGCAGTCCGCCGCCCTCCAGTAGTTCCAGCCGGTAGAGCGCGTAGATCCCTTCCGGCGCGGAGGATCCCCTGACGTAATTTCCCGACCCTTGCCGCCGTTCCAGCAGGCCCTTTTCCTCAAGCTCCGCCAAGGACTTGCGCAATGTCCCGACCGATGTGTCGAGCGACTTCGCCATCTCGCGCTCGGGCGGCAGGCGGGTGCCCCGGGGCAACCGGCCAGAAGCGATATCGCGGATCAGCATCTCGCTGATCTGCAGGTAGAGGGGCAGGGCGCCTGAGGGCTGTTGTGCGGGCATCGGGAAAGGCAGTCGTCCTATTGATACAGTATTGATCTACAAGGTTCGCAATGTTACGCAAGGGAAAAATAACGAACATGACAGCGGGGAGGCTTGCATGACCATCGTTCCCATCACATCGCCCGATCTGGACGCCGCCGAGGTCTCGTGGTTCGCCGCGCTCTGCTCTGACGATTACCAGTTCCTGGGTGTGCCGGATGGCGATCTGCGTTCCAGTTGGGCGCATTGTTCGGGCATCGTGCAGGAGGCCGAGCGGCAAGGCTTCCGCAACATCCTCTGCCCGTCCTCCTACCAGGTGGGGCAGGACACGTTGAGCTTCGTGGCGGGCTGCGCGCCGATCACCGACAAGATCAACATGCTGGCCGCCGTGCGCTGCGGCGAGATGCAGCCGATCATGCTGGCGCGCACCATCGCGACGCTGGATCACATGCTTGAGGGGCGGCTGACGGTCAATATCATCTCCTCCGACTTCCCCGGCGAAGTGGCCGAAAGCAGCCTCCGCTACCAGCGCTCACGCGAGGTGGTGGAGATCCTGAAACAGGCCTGGACGCAGGACGAGATCAATTACCAGGGCGAGGTCTACAATTTCGAGGGGCTGACGACGGACCCCGCGAAACCCTACCAGACCGGCGGTCCGCTGCTCTATTTCGGGGGCTACTCGCCGCCCGCGCTGGACCTCTGTGGCCAGCACTGTGACGTCTACCTGATGTGGCCCGAGCCGAAGGAGCAGCTCGCCGAGCGGATGAAGGCCGTCAACGCGGTGGCCGAGCGCTACGACCGCACGCTGGATTACGGCTTGCGCGTCCACATGATCGTGCGCGACACCGAGGCCGAGGCGCGCGAATATGCCGAATACCTGACCTCGAAGCTGGATGACGACTACGGCAAGCTGATCCGCGACCGGGCGCATGATTCCATCTCGCTCGGCGTGTCGCACCAGGCCAAGGCGCGCGAGCTTGCGGACAAGTTCGGCTATGTCGAACCGCATCTGTGGACCGGGATCGGGCGCGCGCGCTCGGGCTGTGGTGCGGCGCTTGTGGGCTCCGCCGATCAGGTGCTGTCCGAGATTGAAGAATACAAGAAGATGGGCATCCGGGCCTTCATCTTCTCGGGCTATCCGCACATGGATGAATGCCGCCATTTCGGCGAGTTGGTCATGCCGCATCTCAAGACCTGCTCGCTGCCGCATGAATATGGCCGCGTTCCGGCGTCCGCGCCCAAGACACCTCTCGGCACGGGAGAGCGTAAATGACCGACCGATTGTCCCTCTCCGGCCAGCTTGAGATTTCGCGCCTCGTCTACGGCATGTGGCGCGTGGCCGATGAAGACGACACCCGCGCGCCCCATGTCCAGGCCAAGATCGAGGCCTGCCTGGATCAGGGCATCACCACGATGGACCAGGCCGACATCTACGGCGACTATGGCGCCGAGGCGGTGCTTGGCGCGGCGCTGAAAGCCGCGCCCGGTCTGCGCGACAAGATCGAGATCGTGACCAAATGCGATATCGTCGCGCCGATCGGCAAATACGCGGACAAGCGCGTGAAATACTATGACACCTCCGCCGCGCATATCACCGCGTCGCTGGAGGCGTCGCTCGCCAACATGGCGACGGATCGGGTCGATCTTCTGCTGATCCACCGGCCCGATCCGTTCATGGATCACGAGGAAACGGGTCGCGCGCTGGATGATCTCGTCGCCTCGGGCAAGGTGCAGGCCGTGGGTGTGTCGAATTTCAAGCTCAACGACTGGACCCTCTTGCAATCGGCGATGTCGACGCCGCTCTGCACCAACCAGGTCGAGGTCAGCGTTCTGCACTATGCGCCCTTCGTTGACGGCGACATCGCCTGGATGCAGGAACGCGGCATACGCCCGATGGCGTGGTCGCCGCTTGGCGGCGGGGCGCTGTTCGGGGATGACGGCGCGGATGTTCGGGCGGTCCTGGCGCGGATCGGCAAGGATCAGGGCGTCGATGCCACCGCCGTGGCCGTGGCCTGGCTGCTGGCCCATCCCGCGAAACTGGCCCCGGTCATGGGCACCAACAACCTGAGCCGGATCGCCGCGATTTCCGATGCGTTGAAGGTCGAGATGGACCGCGAAACATGGTTCGAGATCCTGACCGCCGCCATGGGGGCCGAAGTGCCATGACCCTGCAATGTCAGATGGAGCATTTCAGCCCCGGCCCCGATATGGGGCGCGAGCTGCGCGGCGCGCTGTCGCGGTTCGGAACCGGCGTTACCGTGGTCACCGCGCAATCCGAGGCGGGGCCGGTCGGGATCACCGCCAACAGCTTCTCGTCGGTCTCGCTTGACCCGCCGCTGGTGCTGTGGTCGGCGGCCAAATCCTCCAGCCGCTTTCCGCATTTCACCCGCGCCGAGCATATGGCGATCCATGTGCTGGCCGAGGAACAGATGCCGGTCGCGCGCGCCTTCGCCGCCTCGGCGCATGGCTTCGACCAGGCCAACTGGAGCGCGGGCGCGAAAGACCTGCCGTTGCTGGATGGCTGCCTCGCGCGGTTCGAATGCGAGCGCTACGCCGAATATGACGGCGGCGATCACGCGATCATCGTGGCGCGGGTGCTGCGCGCGTCGGTGCGCCAGGGTGAGCCGCTGCTTTTCTTCGGGGGCCGCTTCGGCAATTTCGCGGCGGCGGGCTGAGCCATGACTCTCCGGGACCGGCTGGCGACGCTTCTGGGGGGCTATTCCGGTGACGGCTTCGCCTCGGTCACGCAGGGGCGCGTGCGCAGGTTCGACGGTTGGGTGCTGGAAGACCTGTGCTTTCACCGCGCTGGCGAGGATATTCCCGCCCTCTTTCTGCGCCCGCCCGAGCGGCACCCCCCGGTGCCCGCCGTGATCTATGCCCATGCGCATGGCAACAATTACGCCACCGGGCGCGAGGAACTTGTCGAAGGTCGTCCGGCGCTGATCGGCCCCTATGCCCCTGACCTCAAGGCGCTCGGCTGTGCCGCGCTCTGCCTCGACATGCCTTCCTTTGGCAATCGCCAGGCCCCCGATGAACAGGCCCGCGCCAAGGCGCATCTGTGGCGTGGCGGCACACTGTTCGGGCAGATGCTGGCCGAGCTTGGGGCCGGGATCGGGTTTCTTTCGGATCATGGCTCGATCGACGCCACCCGCATCGGAGCGCTCGGGTTTTCGATGGGCAGCACGCATGCCTTCTGGTTGGCGGCGCTGGACGTCCGGATCCGGGCGGCGGCGGCCTTGTGCAGCTTTGCCGATCTCGGGATGCTCGTTGAAAACGGCGCGCATGTGGGGCACGGGCTTTACATGACCGTGCCGGGCCTGGTGGGGCGGGCGAGCACGGGAGAGATCGCCGGTCTGACCGCCCCCCGCGCGTTGATGATCGCGGCGGGGTTCAAGGATTGGTCCACGCCCGAGCAAGCTTTTCGCAAGGCCGAGGGTGAGCTGCGCGCGGCCTACGCGGCGGCGGGTGCGGTGGAGAAGCTGCGGTTTCATATCGAGCCCGAGATCGGCCACCAGGAAACCGCCGCGATGCGCCGCGCCGTGCTGGACTTCCTGCGTCAGGAATTGGTCGGGTAATCCGCAACCGCCCGCGCAATGGCGCGGGTCCAGCCCTGCGGCGCATCGCCAAGCCCGACATGTTGGGCAAGCGCCGGGACCGGGGCCGCCGCGTTGTCACGAACGGCCTGCTCCAGCGCCTCTGCCTTCGGGTCCGCGATGTCCCGGCCCTCCGCCACGGCCCGCGCAAGAAACACCACCCAGGCGGCAATCGCGCGGATGGTCTGCGGTGCGTCGCCCTCCAGCCCGGTCACGATCGGCACCAGTCTCTCGCGCAGTTTCAGGCTGCCATCCATGCCGATCTGCGCCAGTTCGTGCCGCATCTCGGCAACCTCGAAGCGCTGGATCAGCGCCGCGCGGTAGGCGGGCAGGGTCGGGGCGAGGGCGTCGGGCAGGGTCTGCGCGGCCTCGTCCCAGAGCGCCTCGACCCCCGCGCGCAACTCCCCATCGGCCATCGCTTCGTGCACATATCTGTGCCCCGCCAACTGCCCGGAATAGGCCAGCCAGGAATGCGCCGCGTTCAGCATCCGCAGCTTGCGCTTCTCGAACGGGGCCACGTCGGGGGTGATCTCGACGCCGACGCGGTGCCAGTCGGGGCGGGGGCCTGCGAACCTGTCCTCGATCACCCATTCGCTGAACGCCTCGGTCATGACCGGCGCGGCGTCCGGCTGGCCGGTCGCGGCCTCGATCTCGGCGCGGATCCGGGGGCTTGTGGCGGGCGTGATGCGGTCGACCATGGTGTCGGGGAAAGTCGTCGCGGGGTCGATCCGGTCGCCTGCTGCGCGCGCGAACGCTGTCACCGCCGCCGCCAGCTTGCCGCCATTGCCCGAGATGTTGTCGCAGCTGATCACCGTGACCGGACCCGCCCCGGCCTTGAACCGCCGTGCCAGCCCGCGCGCCAGCAGGCCAATGGCGGTTTGCGGCACGTCAGAGGTCAGGTCGGCGGCAATTTCCGGCGCGTCGAGATCAAGACCACCATCCCCGAGGTGATAGCCCTTCTCGGTCACGGTCACGGTGATGATCCGCATGTCGGGATCGGCAATCGCGTCCAGCACCGCGCCCGCGTCCTCGGACGCCACCAGCACCCGGTCATGCACGGCGATCTGGTCGACCCGCAGGCCCTCCGGCCCGCGAATGCCAAGCGCATAGCGCCCATTCTGCGCTTCCATCGCATCCCGCAGCGCAGCGTTCCGCATCGCGACGCCGGTGATGTGCCACGTCGGCCCGTCGAACGCATTGGCGCGCGCCGTGTACCAGGCCTGATGCGCGCGGTGGAAATTGCCCAGACCCAGATGCAACAGGCGCGGCATCCTACGGCTCTCCAAGGCGGTAGGTCTCCACCGCCAGATCATGCGCCAGAAACGGGGCCAGCCGGTCCGCATCTCCCTTCGTCAGCACCCCGCGCCCGATCTGGTCGGCCAGATGCAGGCACACCCCGCGCCGCCACAGATCATGCCGCGCCGGGATCGACAGGAAGGCGCGGGTGTCGTCGTTGAAGCCCGCCAGGTTGCGATAGCCCGCGGTCTCGACCACCTGGTCGAAATAGCGCCGGATGCCGTTCAGGCTGTCATGGAACCACCAGGGCGGGCCGATGCGCAGGCAGGGCCAGTGACCGGCCATCGGGGCCAGTTCGCGGGCATAGGCGCTTTCGTTCAGCGTGAAGAGGATGATGCGCAGCCCCGGCGCGTTCCCGACCTGGTTGAGCAGCGCCTCCATCCCGCGCACCCAATCGGTTCGCATGGGTATATCCGCGCCCACATCCGGGCCGAAACGGTCCAGAAGGGCGGCGTTGGTGTTGCGGCGGCTGCCCGCGTGGATCTGCATGACAAGCCCGTCCTCGACCGACATCCGCGCCATCTCGACCAGCATGTGACCGTGATAGGCACGGGCCTCCTGCGCCGTCAGCCTGCCCGCCATCCGGGCCTCATGCAGGCGGGTGATCCCGGCGCGGTCCAGCCAGCAGGTCGCAAGCTCGGGCACGTCGTGATCGGTGGCCGTGGCGCCAAGCGCGCGGAAGGCGGCGCGGCGCTGGCGGATCGCGTCGAGAAAGCCGGGATAGCTGGTGACATCCAACCCGGTCATGTCGCCAAGCTCGCGCAGCGCGGCGCCAGCGGCCTTGCGCGCCGGGTTCAGAAGGTCGTCGGGGCGGAAGGTGGGCAGGATGCGCCCCCGCCAGCCGGAGGCGCGGATGGCCTGATGCGCCGAGAGCGGATCGGTGGCCGGATCGGTGGTCGCCAGGGCCGAGATGTTGAACCGGTCGAAAAGCGCGCGGGGGCGGAACTCCGGCAGAGCCAGCCTGGCGGCGATCTGGTCGTGGACCTCATCGGCGGTCTCGGGGGTCAGGGCGGTCTCCACCCCGAGCGTGTGGTAGAGCGTATGCTCCAGCCAGAGGCGGCTTGGCGTGCCGAGGAACGCATCCCAATGGCGGGCGAAAAGGCGAAACACCTCCGCCGGGTCGCGGTCCGCGCCAATTCCCAGATCCTCCAGCGCGACGCCTTGCGAATAGAGCATCCGGAATACGTAGTGATCGGGCGTGATCAGAAGCGCGGCGGGGTTGGGGAAGGCCGTATCCTCGGCCCACCAGGCCGGATCGCAATGCCCATGCGGCGAGACGATGGGCAGGTCCGCCACGGCCTCGTACAACGCGCGGGCGGGGCCGGGAAGGCTTGGGCTGATCGGGTCCGGCATCGGCCGCTCCTGCAAGGGCTCAGGCTTCGAAATAATCCTGGTTCTCATCCACCAGCGTGGACAGCGTGTCGAGGATGCGCCGCAGATGACGGCGCATCCGGTCCATCGCCTGCCCGGTATAGCCCGCGCGCACCGCGTCGAAGATACCGCGATGCTCGGCCAGCAGCATTGTCATCTGGTCGGCGTCATTCAGGCTGAGCACGCGCAGCCGGTCCAGTACCGCCTTTTCGCGGGTCAGCAGCGTGGCGGCACGGTCATAGCCGGTGGCGTCGGCAAGGATGGTGTGGAACCGGTCATCCTGCATCTGGAAGGCGGCTTTGTCCCCGGCGTGCAGGGCGGTCTCCTGCCGGGTCAGGCACTCGGTGATCTCTGCCGCTGCCGTATCGGGCAGGCCTTGGGTGCAGAGCCGTTCGACAACCGCGACCTCAAGCGCCTCGCGCAGGAACTGCGCGCCGCGCACCTGCTGTTCCGAGATGCGCGAGACATAGGTGCCGCGACTCGGGCGGGTCAGGATCAAGCCTTCCTCGCGCAAATGAGTGAACGCCTCGCGCACCGGCGTGCGGCTGGCCCCGAAAAGCGCGCCGACCTCGTTTTCCGAGATCATCCGGCCCGGATGCAGCGAGGTGTCCATGATCGCGGATTTGACCGCCGCGAAGATCTGATCGGCGGCGGGGCGGGTCAGGTCCAGCGGTGGCACCGGCATCGCCGATGCGTCGATTGCGGGCGTCTTGCGGTTCACGCCGGCCCCTCCTGGTCTCAATACGGCTCAATTGCCGGTATACCGGTATACGAATGTGTTGACAACCGGTATACCGGTGTGGATCACTGGCGCTTGCGAGATGACAGGGAGACGCGAAGGCCGATGGCCGAACCGCAGCAGATGACAGCAGCCTTGATCGGGGCGGGCATGGTGGCCCGGACCCATGTCGCGGCCTGCGCCGATGCGCGGGGTGTTCGCCTCAAGGGGATCATGTCGCGCACACGGGCCCGGGCGGAGGCGTTGGCACCGGGCGGTGCGGTCTATGCCGACCTCGATGCCGTCGCCGCCGATCCGGAGGTCGATTTCGCCATCGTCGTCACGCCGCCTGACGCGCGCGCCAACATCGTGGCACCCCTGGCCGCCGCCGGGAAACACATCCTGCTGGAAAAGCCGCTTGGCCGGACGGCGGAGGAGGCGCGGGCCGTCTGCAAGCTCTGCGCGGATGCGGGCGTGACGCTTGGCGTCGTGTTCCAGCACCGGATGCGCGCGGCCTCGCGCAAGGCGGCGGAGCTGGCCGCGGGCGGCAGCCTCGGCGCGCTCGGGCTGGTGGAGATCACCGTGCCCTGGTGGCGCGATCAGGGCTATTACGACGAACCCGGTCGCGGCACCTATGCGCGCGACGGCGGCGGTGTCCTGATCAGTCAGGCGATCCACACGATCGACCTGGCGCTCAGCCTGGCCGGACCGGCTGTCCGCACCCGCGCCATGGCCGCGACGACCCGGTTTCACGCCATGGAGGCCGAGGATTTTGTCACCGCCGGGGTGGAGTTTGCAAACGGGGCCGTCGGCTCGCTGGTCGCCAGCACGGCCAGCTATCCGGGCGGGGCCGAAACGATCACGCTGCATTTTGACGTCGCCAGCCTGCGCCTTGCCTCCGGTCAGCTGCATGTCCACTGGCGCGATGGCCGCGAGGAAACCCATGGCGAAGAGGCCGGGACCGGCGGCGGGGCCGATCCGATGGCCTTCACCCATGCCTGGCACCAATCGGTGATCGAGGATTTCGCCGATGCGCTGCGCGAGGGCCGCGCGCCGGCCGCGACCGGGAGCGATGCGGTAGCCGCGCAGGCGCTGATCGACGCGATGATCCGATCCTCCAAATCCGGCGCGCCCGAGGAGGTGACCCCATGACCCGCCCGATCCGCTTTGCCGGTATCGGCATCGACCACCGCCATATCTTCGGCATGGCCGCCAACATGATGGAGGCCGGGGCCGAGTTCGTCGGCTGGTGGACCGATGGCGACCCCGAAACGCTGGAGGGGTTCCAGAAGCGTTTTCCCGACGTGCCGCGCGAGGGGCGCGCCGAAGCGCTGCTTGACGACCCGGAGATCGACCTGATCCTGATCTCCTGCATCCCGCGCGACCGTGCCGGATGGGCCATTCGCGCGATGGAGGCGGGCAAGGACGTGATGACCGACAAGCCCGGCTGCACGACACTGGACCAGCTTACCGAGATCCGCGCCTGTGTCGCGCGCACCGGGCGCATCTGGTCGGTCGACTTCTCGGAGCGTTTCGAGGTGCCCGCCGTCACCCGCGCCGAGGAACTGATCGCCGAGGGTGCGATCGGCCGCGTTGTGCAGACGCTCGGGATCGGCCCGCACCGCCTCAACCGCGCCACCCGGCCCGACTGGTTCTTCGACCGCGAGGCCTATGGCGGCATCCTGACCGATATCGCCAGCCACCAGATCGACCAGTACCTGTGGTTCACCGGCGCGCGTGACGCCGAAGTCACCCTGGCCAGTGTCGGCAATTTCGCCAATCCCGACGATCCCGGTTTGCAGGATTTCGGCGAGATCGCCCTGCGTGCCCCCGAGGGCCACGGCTATATCCGGGTCGATTGGTACACGCCCGATGCGCTGCCGACCTGGGGCGACGGGCGGCTGACCATCCTCGGGACCGAAGGCTATATCGAGCTGCGCAAATATGTCGATGTGGGCGGGGCGGACGGCACCGATCATCTGATCCTCGTCAATGGCTCGCGTTGCGAGAAGATCGACGCATCGGATGCGGGCCTGCCCTATTTCGCGCGCCTTGCCGCCGACATCCGCGACCGGACCGAGACGGCGATGCCGCAGGAACACGCGTTCAAGGTCTGCGAACTGTCCCTGATCGCGCAGGCGATGGCGGAGGGCGCATGATTTCGGTCGCGATCATCGGGGCCGGGATCGGGGCCAAACACCTGGTGGGCTACCGCGCGCTGCCGGACCGGTTCGCCGTGCGGCAAGTCTGCGATCTGGACCTCACGCGCGCGGCGCAGGCCACCGGCGATGACCCCGACATCAGCCTGACCGACGATCTGGACGCCGTGCTGGCCGATCCTGAGATCGACCTTGTCGACATCTGCCTGCCGCCGCATCTGCATGTGCCGGTCGCGGTGCGCGCGCTTGAGGCAGGCAAGCATGTGATCTGCGAGAAGCCGCTGGCGCGCTCGCTGGCGGAAATGGACCTGCTGGAGGACGCGGCGCGGAAGGCGGGCAAGCAGGTCTTCCCGATCTTCCAGTATCGCTATGGCCTGGCAACCGCGCAGCTTCACGCGCTGATCGAGGCGGGGCTGGCGGGCAAACCCTTTGTCGCCAGCGCCGAGACGCATTGGAACCGGCAGCCCGATTACTACGCGATTGCCTGGCGCGGCACCTGGGCCGGGGAGGCCGGAGGGGCCGCCCTTGGCCATGCCATCCACGCGCATGATCTTCTGTGCCATTTCCTCGGCCCCGCGCGCGAGGTCTTCGCGCAGACCGCTACAGCCGTGAACGAGATCGAGACCGAGGATTGCGCCGCCATCGCGCTGCGCATGGAATCAGGTGCATTGGCGACAAGCTCTGTTACGCTCGGCGCGGGAGATGACACCAGCCGGATCAGGATTTGCTTTCAGGGGCTCACAGCACAAAGCGGCAGCGCGCCCTATACCCCGGCGGAAGATGCCTGGACCTTCACCGCGCGCGCGCCGGTGACGCAAGGCCAGGTCGATGCGGTGCTGGCGAAGGTTGCGCGCGAGGTTCCGGGCGGCTTTGCCGGGTATCTGGCGGCGGTGGCCGATGCGCTGGCGGGTCAGCCTGGGCGCGAGGTGACGCTGGCCGATGGCCGCGCCTCCATCGAACTGGTCAGCGCGATCTACAGCGCGGCCCGGCAGGGCGGCATGGTCCGCCTGCCGATTGCGCGAGACGATCCCATCTACACGGGCTGGCAGCCTGACGACCGGTAAAACACAAGAAAACCAATCAATTCCAAGGGAGGAACTGGAAATGAAAATGACGACAATGACCACGACGGCGATTGCCGCACTGGTGGCGGGGGCCGGAATGGCCTCGGCCCAGGAAGTGCGGTTCATGTGCTATTCGGACGGCAATGAATGCGAGGTCTACGAGGATGTTCTGGGCCGGTTCGAGGCCGAGAACCCCGGTATCGACGTGGTGATCGACGTGGTGCCCTACCAGTCGATCCTGGAAAACCTGCCGGTGCAGCTGGCCGCCGGGACCGGGCCCGATATCGCCAAGGTCACCGATCTGGGCGGCTTGAACGAATACTACCTCGACCTCGCCCCTTACGTGGATCGCGAATATTGGGAAGAGAGCTTTGGCGACACGCTGGACTGGTATCGCGCCGGCTCTGACGATGACGGCATCTACGGGATGCACAGCCAGCTGACCATCACAGGGGCCTTCGTCAACGCCACGCTCTTCGAGCAGGCCGGCGTCGAGATGCCGGGCGAGGGCGCGACCTGGGACGATTGGGCGGCAGCCTCGCGCGAAGTGGCCGAGGCGACCGAGGCCAGCTTCCCCATGGCCATCGACCGCTCGGGCCACCGGGTGGCGGGACCGGCGATTTCCTATGGTGCGCAGCTGTTCGACGATGAAGGCAACGGCCAGCTGGTCGATGAGGGCTTCACCGCCTTCTCGCAGCAATTCGTCGATTGGCACAATGACGGCACCATCGCGCGCGATGTCTGGGCCGGGCAGGGTGGCTCGACCTATCAGGACGCCGCGCAGGAATTCATCAACGGCGATCTGGTGTTCTACTATTCCGGCTCGTGGCAGGTAGGCCGCATGGATGAGCAGGTCGGCGATTTCTTCGACTGGCAGGTCATCGGCTCGCCCTGTGGTCCGGCTGGCCCCTGCTCCGGCATGCCGGGCGGCGCGGGGATCGTCGGGTTCGAGCAGACCGAGAACCCCGAGGCCGTGGCCGCGGTGATCGACTACCTCGCGCAGGAGGATGTCTATGCCGAAGTGACGGCGCGCACCCGCAACCTGCCCGCGCACCTGGGTGTTGCCGCCGCAGGCGTCGAGTTCGAGAACGCCTCGCCCGCCGCGCAGGATGCGCTCAATGCCTTCGCCGCGTCGCTGCCCGACGTGTCGCCGATTGCCTTCGCCTATCAGGGCTATGCCGGCAACCGGGCCATGTTCGGCATCACGGTCGAGCGTCTGAGCCAGGCCATCGTCGGTGAGCTGACCGTGGCCGAGGCCATGGAGCGCGCCGAGGACGACCTTGAGGCCGCGATGGCCGAGGCCAACTGATCCGACCAACGCCCCCTGCGCCAATGCGTGCGGGGGGCATCCTTTCGGCAAAGGACGCGCCCATGCTCAGCATCATCTCGCCGCTCATGCGGCTGATCGAGATCCCCATGCTGGCCCTGCAGCGGCTGCTTGGCATCAACCGTCTGGCCTGGGTCTTCCTGCTGCCCAACCTCGTTCTATTTGGCCTCTTCGCCTTCCTGCCGGTGATCCTCAATTTCTTCTACGCCACCTCGGGCAGCGACAACGTGATGCTGGCCGACCGGCCTTACGTGGGCGCGCGCAATTTCGTCACGCTGATGGATTGCTCCAGCTATCTCGACCCGAACACCTGCCGCGAGGACAAGTTCTGGCGCGCGGTCTGGAACACCTCGTGGTTCGTGACGCTGCAAGTGGGTTTCATGGTCGGTTTCTCGCTGCTGACCGCGATCATCCTGAACCGCGACATCCGGGCGCGCGGCTTCTTCCGTTCGGTGTTTTTCTTCCCCGTCCTGCTGTCGCCGGTGGTCGTGGCGCTGATCTGGAAATGGATCCTGCAACGCGAAGGCGTGATGAACGCCTTTCTCGATTGGACCGGGATCGGCGGCTATAACTGGCTGGTCGATGCGCAATGGGCCTTTACCTGGTCGGTCTTCATCTCGGTCTGGGCGCATATGGGGTTCTACACGCTGATCCTGCTGGCCGGGCTTCAGGCCATCCCGCGCGATGTCTACGAGGCCGCCACGATGGACCGCGCCAGCCCCTGGCGTACGTTCAGACGGATCACCCTGCCGCTGCTGTCGCCCACCATGCTGGTGGTGCTGGTGCTGGCGCTGATCAAGGGGGTGCAGACCTTTGACGAGATCTATGCCTTCACCGGCGGCGGTCCCGGCACCGCGACGACCTTCATCATTCAATATATCTACGAGGAGGGTTTTGCCGGTGCGCCGCGCCTCTTCGGCCTTGCGGCGGCGGCGTCACTGATGGTGGCCATCGTGCTGCTGATCCTGACGCTGATCCAGCTTTGGGTGAACCGGAGGAATGCAGATGGGTGAGCAGGTGAACCGACACAACGTGGCGGCGAAACCTCCGGTGGAGGTTTCGACCTGCGAACGGGCGGAGCCCCGGACAGTCCCCCGGGTCCGACCCGCAATGGAGGATCGTCCATGAGCCGCATCTTCTCTTTCCTTACCGCCACGCGCGGCAAGGGGCGGCTGCACTGGACCGATTGGGTGTCCTATGGCTACCTCCTGTTCGGCGTCCTGCTCATGTTCGGCCCGGTGGTCTGGCTGGTCCTGTCCAGCTTCAAGACCCCGAACGAGCTGGACCGCTTTCCACCCCGCTTCCTGCCCTATGCGCAGGACGTGGCCGAAGTGGAGGGGTTCGAGGAACCGCTGCTTCTGTTCACCGTGACCGAGGGCGACCTGGCGGGCCAGATCGTCGCGCAGACCCGGCGCGCGGCGGGGCGGGCCGAGGTGGTGCTGCCGGACGACCCGGAAAACCGCATCCGGATGCCAGCCGCCAACCTGGAGGCGATCGAGGGCATCGCCTTCGCCACCGAAAACTACACAAGCCTGTTCGAGCGCTTCAACTTCCTGCGATTCTTCTGGAACTCGACCTTCATCACCGTGATGGCGACGCTGATCATGCTGCTGGTCAACTCGATGGCGGCCTTTGCCCTCTCGAAATACCAGTTTCGGGGTCGCACGGCAGTGCTGTTGATGGTGGTGGGCACCCTGATGATCCCGCAGACGGTGGTGCTGGTGCCGCTCTTCCTGATCACCTTCGAATTGGGGATGCTCAACAGTTTATGGGGCGTCATCATACCGGGGGCGGCAACGCCGACGGGGGTATTCCTGCTCAGGCAGTACATGATCACCATACCCGACGAGATCCTGGATGCCGCGCGGATGGACAAGGCCAGCGAGTGGAAGATCTTCTGGCGCATCATCATCCCGCTCTCGGCGCCCGCCATCGCGGTGCTGGCGATCCTTGCGATCATGTGGCGCTGGAACGATTTCCTGTGGCCCCTCATCGTGCTGACCCGCTCCGAGAACTTCACCCTGCAACTGGCGCTCAACTCCTTCCAGGGCGAGCTTCAGACCGATTGGCCGAGCCTGTTGGCGATGACCGTCCTGACGCTCTTGCCGATCGCGGCGGTGTTCATGTTCTTGCAGAAATACATCGCCACCGGCATCGCCTCGACGGGCGGCAAATGACCGGCGGACTAGGAAAGAGGGTCTGACATGGCCAGTATCGAGCTGAGAGACGTGCGCAAATCCTACGGCGCGGCGGATGTGATCAAGGGCATCGACCTCAATGTCGCGCATGGCGAGTTCTGCGTTTTCGTCGGCCCCTCGGGCTGCGGGAAATCCACGCTTCTGCGGATGATCTCGGGGCTGGAGGATATTACCGGCGGCGAGGTCGTGATCGGTGGCGACGTGGTCAATTCGATCCCCGCCGCCGACCGGGGCCTGGCGATGGTGTTCCAGTCCTACGCGCTCTACCCGCATATGACGGTGCGCCAGAACCTCAGTTTCGGCCTGGAGAATATCAACACGCCGAAATCCGAGATCGCGACCAAGATCGACGAAGTCTCGAAGATGTTGCAGATCGACATGCTGCTGGACCGGAGGCCCAAGGACCTGTCGGGCGGGCAGCGTCAGCGCGTCGCCATCGGACGTGCCGTGGTGCGTGAGCCGCGCGTGTTCCTCTTCGATGAGCCGCTGTCGAATCTCGATGCGGAACTGCGCGTCGACATGCGCGGCGAGATCGCGGCCCTGCACCGGCGGCTTGGCAACACGATGATCTATGTCACCCATGATCAGGTCGAGGCGATGACCATGGCCGACAAGATCGCCGTCCTGCGGCTCGGCGAACTGGAGCAGTTCGGCGCGCCGCTGGAGCTTTACAACCGGCCCGAAAACATCTTCGTGGCGGGGTTCATCGGCAGCCCCAAGATGAACTTCGTCGCGGGCCGCGTGGCCGAGGGTGACCGCACCGTGCTGGAGGTCGCGACCGGCGAACGCATGGTCCTGCCATCGGGCGGTTTCGCACAGCGCCCCGGTCAGGCGGTGACGCTTGGTGTGCGGCCCGTCGACCTGCAACCGGTGCAAGGGGGCACGCTGACCATGCAGGTGCGCAGCGTCGAACAGCTTGGCGGCGAATCCTATATCTACGGCCACCTGACCGACGCCACCCCCATCACCCTGCACAGCCCCGGCCAAACGCAGGTGAACATGGAGGAGACGATCCAGATCGGGCCGATCAACGACCAGCTTCACCTCTTCGATACCGAGACCGGCCGCACCTTGCGGATGGATTGAGCGGGAAGGGGCGGGGATGCGGCAGACATGGCGATGGTTCGGTCCGGCGGATGAAATCCGGCTTTCCGAGATCCGGCAGACGGGGGCCGAAGGCATCGTCTCGGCCCTGCATCACATCCCCTCGGGCGCGCTTTGGCAGATCGAGGAAATCCGCGCCCGGCAAGATTTGATCGAGGCGGGCGGCCTGACCTGGGACGTGGTGGAAAGCCTGCCGGTCTCGGAGGCGATCAAGACGCAGAGCGGCCCCTGGCGCGCGCATCTGGACAGCTACCGGCAGAGCCTGCGCACCCTCGCCGCCTGCGGCATCGAAACGGTCTGCTACAACTTCATGCCGGTGCTGGACTGGACCCGCACCGACCTGACCGCACAGCAACCGCCGGGCGGCCACGCAATGCGCTTCGACCTGGTCGATTTCGCGCTGTTCGACTGTTTCCTGCTGGCCCGCGACGGGGCCGGGCAGGACTATTCCGCCGCGCTGGTCGAGGAGGCCGCCGCGCGTCATGCCGATATGGACGATGCGGAACGCATGGCGCTTGCAAGCAATGTCGTGGCCGGTCTGCCCGGTGCGAATGAACGCTGGACGCTGGAGGATGTGCGCGACCAGCTTGGCGCCTATTCGGACATCGACGCCGACAGGCTGCGCGCAAACCTGATCGACTTCCTGTCCGAGGTCGTGCCGGCCGCCGAGGAAGTCGGCATTCGCCTCTGTTGTCACCCCGACGATCCGCCCTTCCCGCTGCTCGGCCTGCCCCGCGTGATGTCGTCGCTCGACGATTACAGGCAGGTGTTGGGGGCGGTGGACAGCCCCGCCAACGGCGCGACGCTCTGCACCGGGTCGCTTGGCGTTGCACCGGAGTTCGACCCCGCGGCCTTCGTCGAGGCGCTCGGCCCCCGCATCCATTTCGTCCACCTGCGCAACACGAAGCGCGACGGTGCGTCGGATGGCGCGCGGCACAGTTTCCACGAATCCCCGCATCTGGAGGGCGATACCGACATGGTCGCCACCATCCGCGCCCTGATGGCCGAAGAGGCGCGCCGCAAGAGCCAGGGCCGCACCGATGCGCAGATCCCGATGCGGCCAGATCACGGGCAGGCGCTGCTGTCCGATCTGGAACGCCCGATGATGCCGGGCTATCCGCTGGTGGGCCGGTTGCGCGGCTTGGCGGAACTGCGCGGGGTGATGGCGGCGCTGGCGTGAGCGCGGGTCAGGCGGTCAGGGGGGTGACGACACCCTCGCGGATCACTGCCGGATCGTAGGCCTTGCGGGCAAAGACCTCGCGCACCATCGGCTCGAAATGCGCCAGCGGTTCGGGGTCGTAGTCGGGGTCGAAGCTGGCCTGGTCCCACCGCTCGCAGAATGTGGCGCAGCTTTGGTAACACGGGTGATCCTTGAACCGGTCGCGCGCGTTGCGGTCCCAGCCGTAATGGTGGCCGTAATAGACCATCTGGAAAATACCGTGATGCTCGACCACCCAGGCCACGTCCCACCGCAGGAAGGGGCGGATCACCTCGGCGGAAAACCGGTCATGGTTCTGCGGTGCAAGCCCGTCGCCGATATCATGCAGGAGCGCGCCGACGATCCAGTCGAGATCGGCCCCGTCCCGCTCGGCCCGTGTCGCCGATTGCAACCCGTGCTCCAGCCGGGTGATGCGGTAGCCCTCCAGCGAGACCTCGCCCTGACGGCGCAATTCGTCCAGCACACGGCTCGCGGTGAGGGCGAGATAGGGTTTCTCCAACTCCTCCAACAGGGCGTAATCCTCGGCGGTGCCGTGTTTCATCTGGGTGAAACTGACGGTGCGATCCTTGCTCATTGATCCGATTCCCCCTTCGATCCTACCTCTCGCTGCGCGGAGGCTATGCCAATCCTGTCGCTGCGTCATCCACCGATCCGGGCCGTTTCCGGTGCGAAACCTGTCGCCTTCCTGCCCCGAAGCGGAAAAATCCGCGATTGCCCCTTTCCAGATGCGTCTCGCTTGGGTTGTATTGCGCCGGGGACGTGTGGGCCATGACGGCCATTCAGCCAAATAGGGAGAGAAGAGATGGGCAAACGCGACGATCTGATCGCCATGTATGCAGAGGATTTGCGGACCAAATGCGGGATGACACCCGATATGGACCTGCTGACGAAAGTGACGATCGGTTGCGGACCGGCGATCTACAATGCGGATGCCTCGACCGTGGCAGGCTCGCAGAAGGAAGAGCTTGAGACGGTGAAGAACAACTTCCTGATCAAGAAACTGGGCCTTGCCGACGGCCCGCAGCTGGATGCCGCGATTGCCTCGGTCATCGACACCTATGGCAAGTCCGAGCGCAACAAGTATCGCGCCGTGGTCTATTACATGCTGACCAAGCATTTCGGCAAGGAAGCCGTCTACGGCTGACACTGGCCTGCGGATCGGTATCAAAGAAGGCCCGTCATTGCGCACGGGCCTTTTTGCTGCTTCTGTCTGGCCAACAGAGGAGACGGACCAATGCCGATCAGGAACCGCTACGCCGAGCTGCACCCCGAGATCACCGAATGGCGACGGGATTTCCATACCCATCCCGAATTGCTGTTCGAGGTCCACCGGACGGCGGCCAGGGTGGCCGATCTGCTGCGCGGCTTCGGCTGCGATGACGTGGTCGAGGGCATCGGGCGCACCGGTGTTGTCGGCGTGATCAAGGGCCATCGCACCGAAAGCGGCAAGGTCGTGGGGCTGCGTGCCGACATGGACGCGCTACCGATTCATGAAGCGACGGGCGTGGATTATGCCAGCCAGACGCCGGGTGCCATGCATGCCTGCGGCCATGACGGGCACACCGCGATGCTGCTTGGCGCGGCGAAATACCTGTGCGAGACACGCGCCTTCAACGGCACTGCCGTGGTGATCTTCCAACCGGCGGAAGAAGGCGGCGGCGGCGGGCGCGAGATGTGCAAGGACGGGTTGATGGACCGCTTCGGCATCCAGGAGGTCTACGGGATGCACAACATGCCGGGCACGCCCGTGGGCCATTTCGCGATCCGCCCCGGCCCGCTTCTGGCCTCGGCCGATGAGTTCGAGATCGTCGTGACGGGCAAGGGCGGACACGCCGCAGCCCCGCACCAGGCGGTCGACACCACGCTGGTCGCGGCGCAGATCCTGCTGTCCCTGCAATCCATCGTGTCGCGGACCGTGAATCCGCTGAGATCCGTGGTCGTCACCGTCGGCACCTTCAGGACCGACAGCGATGCCAGCAACGTCATCGCGCACACGGCCCGGATGGAGGGCACGGTGCGCACGCTGGACCCGGAATACCGGACGATCGCGGAACGCCGCATCCGCGAGATCGCGGAAGGCACTGCCACGGCGCATGGCGCGAGCGTCGAGGTGACATGGACCGAAGGCTACCCCGTCACCGTGAACTGGCCCGAAAACACGGGCTACGCCGTGGAAGTGGCACGGTCGATCTCGGCCCATGTCGATGACGAGACCGACCCGATCATGCCCGCCGAGGATTTCAGCTTCATGCTGGAGGAACGCCCCGGCGCCTATATCTTCCTGGGCAATGGCGACACCGCGATGTGCCACCACCCGGCCTACAATTTCGACGACGAGGCGATCCCCTTCGGCTCAAGCTGGTATTCCGGCATGATCGAAGCGCGGATGCCGATGTAACGCGACCTGAAGGCGGGGCGATGCGCTCGGTCGACCGAGCGTATCTGCGGCCCATCGACGGGCCGCATCGCCCGGTGCGAAGGTTTTGCCTAAAAGGCGAGGCGCAATTCAGTTGCGGAGACCGCGCGCGTCCGGCTAATCTCCTCCTTGTCCGGCCAGTATGGTGGACCCTCATAGAACACGTGCGGAGCGAGGTGATGCGCGTGGGTGAAAGGAGGGTTCCGGGGGGTCGGAACCCTCCTTGTTTTTTTGGGGGCGGCCTCGAACCGACATCCATCCGGATCAGCGCCTTGGCGCGGGCACAGCCCTAAGCGGAAAATCCGCCGAGATCGCAGATGATGCGCCATTCCTCCGCGCGCACGGGCTGCACCGACAGGCGGGAGTTCCTGACCAGCACCATCTCGGACAGGCGCGGGTCGGCCTTGATCGTGTCGAGATCGACGGGCGTTGCGAACGGGCCGACGGCCTTGATGTCCACGCATTCCCATCTTTCGTCATCCGTGGTGCTGTCCGGGTGCGCCTCGGCGATCACCTCGACCACGCCGACGACGGCCTTTTCCTTCTGCGAGTGGTAGAAGAAGCCCCGGTCGCCCACCTCCATTTCGCGCATGAAGTTGCGCGCCTGGTAGTTGCGCACCCCGTCCCATTCCTCGCCCGCGTCGCCCTTGGCGACCTGATCGTCCCAGGACCAGGTGGAGGGTTCCGATTTGAACAGCCAGTATTTCATCGTCAGATCACCTTGTTCCACGCCTCGATCCGCACATCGGCGAACAGCCCCGCCTTGGCGTAGGGGTCATTCGCGGCCCAGGTCTCGGCCTCCTGCCGGGTCTCGACATCAATCACGACAAGCGAGCCGCACATCTCGCCGCCTGCGTCCAGGAACGGCCCCGCCATCTCGGCGCCCGTGTCCCTGAGATAGGCGACATGGGCGTCGCGATTGGCCTTGCGGACCTCCAGGTGGCCGGGTTTGTCGGTGCAGATCATGGCGTAGCGCATGGGGGGTCACTCCTGTTTCAGGGGGCGGTTCAGCAATTCGGCCATCACATCCTGCACGCTGGCTTGTCCCCCTGACAAGGCGGCGACGGCGGTGGCGATGGGGGTGTCCAGGTCGGGATGGGCCGAGATCTCCTGCGCCGTGGCGGTGCCTTCGACGGTCATTGCGGCATCAGGGGTTTTCCCCGCGCCAAGCGCCTGACCGAAGCGGTAATTGCGCGACTTTTCCGACGTGCAGGTCAGCACGAGGTCGCCGAAGCCCGAGAGGCCCGCGAGGGTCTCGTCCCGCGCCCCCCGGTCGCGGGCAACGCGACGCATCTCGGCGAAGCCGCGAGCCATCAGGGCAGCCCGCGCGCTTTCGCCAAGCCCCGCGCCCATCACGGCCCCGGCGGCAATGGCGATGACGTTCTTCAATGCCCCGCCCAGTTCCGCGCCGACCACGTCCGTCGTGCGGTAAAGGCGCAGGACGGGGGTGGAGAGACGATCCTGAAGCTGCGCACCAAGCGCATCATCGGCGCAGGCCAGCGTCAGGGCGGTCGGCAATCCGGCGGCGATGTCGGCGGCGAAGCTCGGGCCCGTCAGCGCCCCTGTCGTGACGCCTTCGGCATGGGCAGCGATCAGCGCCGAGGGGCTGAGCCCGGTCGCCTTGTGGATGCCCTTGGCGCAGGAAAGCACTGTGCCGCTGCGCGCGGGCAACCCGTCAAGGAACCCGTCCAGCTTCTGTGTCGGGATCGCGACCAGCAGGATATCCGAGGTCAGGTCGGACAGGTCGCCCGTTACCCGCAACGCATCGGGAAACCGATGTCCGGCCAGGCGCTTGGCATTTTCGCGCGCGCCTTGCATCCCTTCCGCCCCGGCCCGCGCCCACAGAGTCACCTCTGCCCCGCCGCGCGCCAATGCGATGGCGAGCGCCGTGCCGAACGCGCCTGCGCCTGCGATGTCGATCATGCCTTGGCCCCTTTCCTGCCGGACCCGAGCAGCGGGGCCGAGGCGGTATCCAGCGGCCAGCGCGGACGCGCCATCAGGTCCATGCCGTCGCGATGACCGGCACGATAGGCCTCCCACCCCGCCCAGGCAATCATCGCCGCATTATCGGTGCAGAGCGCCATGGGCGGCGCGATGAAGGGCAGGGGGGTGGCCACCTCCTGCAAGGCCGCGCGCAGGGTCTGGTTCGCCGCCACCCCGCCCGCGACGGCAAAGCCCGTCAGGTCCGATTGTCCGGCCAGCGCGCGGCGCGATTTCTCGGCCAGCACGTCGCGCATCGCGGCCTGGAACCCGGCGCAGATGTCGGCGACGTCCCCTGCGTGAAGCCCGCCCTGATCGGCCACCAGCCTGTCGCGCAGGCGCAGAACGGCCGTCTTGAGGCCGGAAAAGGACATGTCGCAACCGGGTCGATCCGAGAGCGGACGGGGCAGGGCAAACCGCGCAGGATCGCCGTCCTTCGCCGCCCGCTCCACCGTCGGCCCGCCGGGTTGGGCCAGACCCAGAAGCCGCGCGACCTTGTCGAAGGCCTCGCCCGGCGCATCGTCGATGGTGCCGCCGAGCCGGGTGAAATCCTCGGCCCCGTCCACGCGCAGGAACTGGCAATGCCCGCCCGAGACCAGCAGCATCAGGTAGGGAAACGCCACCCCATCGGTCAGGCGCGGCGTCAGCGCATGGCCCGCCAGATGGTTCACGCCAATGAGCGGCAGACCAAGCCCCATCGCCAGCCCCTTGGCGCACATGACCCCCGAAAGAACCCCGCCGATCAGTCCCGGCCCTGCCGTCACCGCGATGACGTCCAGGTCGCGCAATCCGATGCCTGCCTCGGCCACCGCCTGCTCTACCATCAGGTCCAGCTTCTCGGCATGGGCGCGGGCCGCGATCTCGGGGACCACCCCGCCGAACGCGGCGTGCAGGTCGGTCTGGCTGCTGACGACCGAGGACAGGAGCGCCGGTTCGCCCCCCGTCCGCAGCACAGCCGCCGCCGTATCGTCGCAGCTGCTCTCGATGCCCAGGATGGTGACGGGATCAGACATGCGGCCCCTCGTTGCGGAAAATCTGCTTTGCAGGTAGCACTCGGCCCCATGACTGACAATGCCGCGCCCCTGATCCTGCTGACCCGCCCGCGCCCGGCTGGTGAACGCTTCGCGGCGGCCTGCCGGACGGAGTTGGGGGAGGGGGTGGAGACCCTGCTCGCCCCGTTGCAGGAGATCACCGAGGTCGGCCCTCTGCCGGTCATTCCAGACGATGCCGCGCTGATCTTGACCTCGGAAAACGCTGCGCTCTCCTATGCCGCCCAGGGCGGGCGCCGGGGCCTCATCGCCTATTGCGTCGGAGACCGGACCGCCGAGGCGGCAAGCGCGGCGGGGCTGGAGGCGATCTCGGCGGATGGGGCGATCGACGATCTGCGCGCCCTGATCATGCGCGCACCCGAGAAAGGGCCGCTCCTTCACCTGCATGGGCGTCACGTCACCGGTGATCTGTCGGGGCAATTACGCGCAGCGGGGCTGCGGGCCAGCGGTCATGTCGTCTATGAACAGCGCGACCTGCGGCTGAGTGACGAGGCACGGGACGCTCTGACAGGCCCCCGCCGGGTCGTCGCGCCCGTCTTCTCGCCCCGCAGCGCCCGCTTGCTTGCTCGCGCCGCCCCCGGCATGCGCAACACCGTCCTTCCCTGCATCAGCGAAGCCACCCGCGCGGCCCTGCCCGAGGCGCTTCGCCCTCATGGCACGATCAGCGACAGGCCCGCCGCCGCCGCCATGCTGATCGCCGTGGCGAGACAACTTTGCCCCTAGCCCTGCCTTGCCTGCCATGTCAGTTTGATCCTTGACTCGGGCCGAGGGGCGGAACTTTCCGCCTGCCCGCGCATTGGATTATCGGGGAAGGGAGCCTGTGGTGGCCAAGAAGACGACAACACCTGCCGAAGACGAAGCCGCAACCGCCGCAACCAGCAACGCGACGGCGGACACGCCCGATGTCGAAGAGGCGGAGAGTGTCGAAAGCCCCCCCGAGCCTGAGCAATCCGAGCCCGAGCAAGTCGATGCCCCCGCCCCCGCGGACACGCCCCCCGGCACGCAGGAGCCGCCGCAGCTCGAGACACCTGACCCCGCCCCCCAGGTCATCGAAAGACGCGGCCCCGGCTTCGTGCCGCTGGTCCTGGGCGGGATTGTCGCAGGCGCCATTGGCTATGGCGTGGCCTATTACATGGCCGATCAGGCCCCCGGCGTCGATATCGACACGCCGCTGGCCGAGGTTTCCACCCAGTTGGAGAACCAGAGCAGCAGCATCGCGGCCCTGACCGAGCGCACCGCCGCCGTCGAGGCGCAGATCGGTGAGATACCCGAGCCCGCCGAGGCCGTCGACCTGACCCCGCTGACCGCCCGCATCGACGAGGTTGCCGCCAGCGTGGCCTCAAACGGCGAGGCGATCCAGGGTCTCACCGACCGGGTCGCTTACCTGGAAACCCTGCCTTTGGGCGAGGAGGGCGCGGACAACACCGCCGCGATCAACGCCGCCGTGGCGCAATTGCGCGCGCAGATGCAGGAGGAGGCCGAGGCCCTGGCAGCGCAGCAAGCCGCGAATGCGAACCTGACCGAGGAGTTGCAAAGCGTCGCCGCCGCTGCCGAGGACCGCATCGCCGCCGCCGAGGCGCGCGCCGAGGCCCGCGTGGGCGGGGCCACCGCGCAGGCCGCCTTCGGCCAGTTGCAGATCGCCGTCGCCACCGGCGCGCCCTTTGCCGGGGCGCTGGCCGACGTGGCCGAAGGCGCAGGCGTGGAGCCGCCCGAAGCGCTGACCGCCGCCGCCGAGACCGGCGTGCCGACCTTGCGGGAGTTGCAGACATCCTTCCCGGCGCTGGCCCGCGAGGCGCTGCCCATTGCCATCCGCGAAACCTCGGGCGAGGGCGCGATGAACCGCGTCACCGCCTTCCTGCAAAGCCAGGTCGGGGGCCGCTCGCTTGAGCCGCGCGAGGGCGATGACCCGGATGCGATCCTGTCGCGCGCCGAGGCCGACGTGCAGGCCGGTGACTTAAACGCCGCGTTGCAGGAACTGGACAACCTGCCCTCTGCCGCGCAGGCGGTCATGGCGCCTTGGGTTGAGGATGCCAATGCCCGCCTGTCCGCAACCGACGCGATGGCGGAATTCGCCGCCGCGCTCGATGCGTCGAATTAAGGGGGCCGGTCGATGATGCTCTGGTCCGTTCTGAAAATCCTGATCTTCGTGCTGCTTGTCGTGGCGATCACCTTCGGCGTCAGCTTCCTGATGGAGACCGACCAACTGGTGCTGGTCACCATGTTCGGGCGCGAATTTGCGCTGACGCCGCTCTCGGCCGCCATCGCAGCGCTTCTGCTGTTGCTGGCGGTATGGATCGTGCTGCGGGTCGCGGGCCTGCTGGTGGCGACCTTCCGTTTCCTCAACGGCGATGAAACCGCCCTGTCGCGCTATTGGGACCGCCGGTCCGAGCGCAAGGGTTACGAGGCTTTCGCCGACGGGATGCTGGCGCTGGCCTCGGGCGAGGGGCGGCTGGCCATCCGCAAGGCCGAACGGGCCGAAGGCTACCTGAACCGCCCCGAGCTGACCAACCTGCTGGTGGCCCAAGCCGCCGAAATGGCCGGCGACCGCGCCAAGGCGACCGAGACCTACAAGGCGCTGGTGCAACGGGACGCGACGCGCTTTGTCGGTATTCGCGGGCTGATGCGCCAGAAGCTGGAAGCCGGCGATACCGAAACCGCCTTGGCCCTGGCCGAAAAGGCCTTTGTCCTGCGCCCGCAACATGGCGAGGTTCAGGATACGCTCTTGCAGCTGCAGGCCGGGTCCGAGAACTGGACCGGCGCGCGCGCCACGCTGGCGGCCAAGCTGAAATCGGGATCTCTGCCGCGCGACGTGCACAAGCGCCGCGATGCGGTCCTGGCGCTGGCCCATGCCCGCGACGCACTGGCCGCGGGGCAGATCGAGGAGGCGCGCAAGGACGCGACCGAGGCCAACCGCCTCTCGCCCGACCTGGTGCCCGCCGCCGTCATGGCCGCGCGCATGGCGATCGAGGAGGGCAAGCCGCGCGTGGCCACCAAGGTCATCCGCAAGGCCTGGGACAAGGCCCCGCATCCCGACCTTGCCGCCGCCTTCGCCGAGATCGAGCCGACCGAGTCGCCCGTGGAGCGGCTGAAACGCTTCCGCGTCCTCTTCTCCAAGCATCCCGACGACCCTGAGGTGAAGCTGCTCAAGGCCGAGCTGCATATCGCCGCCGAGGATTACGCGGCCGCCCGCGCTGCCCTTGGCGATCTGGCGGAAACCGCGCCGACCGCGCGCTCGCTGACCATCATGGCGGCCATCGAACGCGGCCAGGGGGCCGAGGATCATCACGTCCGGGCGTGGCTGGCCAAGGCCGTCACCGCCTCGCGCGGGCCGCAATGGACCTGCGAGGCCTGCGGCCATGTCCATGCCGATTGGCACCCGGTCTGCGAGCATTGCGACCGCTTCGACACGCTGGCCTGGCTCGAGGCCCCGCAAAGCAACGCCGCGCTGGCCGCCACGGCCCCGATGTTGCCGTTGATCGTCGGCGCGCTGGAGCGTCCGCAGGCGGATGCCGAAGAGGCCGAGATCGTGGTGATCGACCCTGAAGAGAAGGATGACGAGGCCGCCACCGAGGCGGATGCACCCGCGCCCGAGGCGGAAACCGAGGAAGACGACCGCCCATCCGCGACAGCGGCAAATTAGGGCTACCATTGCGCCCGCAGGCTTGCTAAGAGCCCGCGCAGATGAAGAAGCGTGCCGCTGTAGCTCAGCTGGTAGAGCACGTCATTCGTAATGATGGGGTCGGGGGTTCGAGTCCCTTCAGCGGCACCACGCTTCTCATGTCAATCTCGCAAGCCCGGATGTCACGATCGCGGAAGGTGACCGCGTGAAATGGCGTTCGGCGTGTCCCCTGTCAGGGCTGTCCTGTCCGCTCAGTAGTCATGCAGGCCGGCTGCAATCCTGAACAGCGTGAAGCGTCCGGTTGACGCGATCCGCTCCAGCCTTGGATCGTCCGGTATCTCGACAGGGTCCATCAGCAGGACATGGGTGAACTTCCGCTCCCAATCGCGGGCGAATTCCGGGACAACGCGGGCGGAGCCCTGGTCCAGCACAATCCTGATGTCGATCGCAAACAGCGCGGGATGAGTGGAACTGGTCCATTCCGGCCGCACCCGCATGGCATGAACGCCCTGGAACAGGGTCGGCACGAAGACATCGCGCTGGTCCACAAGCAGGCCCTGAAGATGGGCCAGCCGAAGATCGAATTGCAGTCCGGGTCCGCGAACCGGCAGCAGGCGTGCCCCCGCAGGCAGGGTTTCGGTCGCGGTCAGCATATCCTGCACGTCACTTTCATACCGTGCCGCGAAGCGCTCGAAGGCGAAACCTCGCGCGCCGATCAGCAAGACCAGTGCTGCGGCCAGGAGAACGGCGTGGCGCGGGGCGAGTGCGTGCCATGTCGTGCCCGCGATCAGCAGCACGGAAAGGAGGACAGGGGCGCGAATATCGACCAGCGCCACCCCGTTCAGCCAGCTTGGGGCGACCAGCATGGCAAGCGCAAGTGCCAAGGTGGCGCCGCGCAGTTGCGGTGCAAGAACAAGCTGCGGCCCGCGCACGGAGAACAGCCGCGAGAACACCAGCGCCAGGAGGGCGAGGCCAAGCATCGCAAGAAACCACAGCGCGGGCGCATCGCCTGTGCTCGGGGAATGCAGCGGCGAGGCGAACATCCAGAGCCGGTTGAGGAGCGTGCCGAATTCGGTGCGGCTGCCTGCAGGCGATGGCCCCGCCCCGTGCAGCGTGATCGCAAGCCAGAGCACCGGCAGGACGAAGGGCAGCATCAGCCCGAAGAGTCGCAGCACCCGGAACCGCGCGTTCGCGGGTCTCTCCCGGAGCACCTGGATTTCGCGCCCCAGAACCAGGATCGCGAGAAAGCCGAAGGCGAAGAAATGCATCAGGTAGAGGATTGCCGCGAGCGGCAGGAAGATCGCGATACGCAACCAGATGGGCCGGTCCTGGATGACAAGCCACAAGGCGAAGCCATAGAGGCAGAACGGCAGTGCCCAAACGAAATTCTGGAAGCCCCAGAAGAACGGTGCATTGAAGACCAGGAGCGCGGATGCGGCCGACCAGACGGTCCAGCGCCCGTGGACCACCCGCGCCAGGACCATCGAGGACAGGATCAGGTTCACCGCATAGGTGACCATCACCAGGTTGGCGAAACGAACGGCGTCCAAGGGGTATCCGAAACCGCGCCAGAGCAGGTCGATGGCCGCGTTCGGAACAAGGGACGCGGTGTAAAGGTAGTAACGCGACAGGTGGCCTTCATTGCCGGTCTCGGCGATATGCAGCCGTGCGATGTGGTTCGGCAGGTCGACCAGTGGCAAATAGGGGTGGAGCAGCAGCGGCAGCGCCGTGAACAGCACCCCGAAGGTGAATGCCAGGAACGGCATCCACCGGCTCAGGTCACGGCTGCGCCCGTCTTCAAGGCAGTCGACCGTGGTCATCCGGCGCGGACCAGTTCGATGGGTTGCGGTGCGACGATGGTGTCATGTCCCGCGTGCTTGCTGGTGACGGTGTCGACGATGAAGCGTGGCCGCCGCTTGGTTTCCTCGTAGATCTTGCCGACATATTCGCCGATCACGCCAAGCGCGATGAGATGCGCGCCGCCAAGCAGGCTGAGCGGCAACACCACCGAGGTCCAGCCCGGCACCACCCGCCCTCCGGCCCAGGCCACGATGGCCATGAGGCTGAACAGGAAGGCGAGGGCGGCCACCGCGAAACCGAACATCACGATCATCCGCAGCGGCTGAACCGAAAAGGAGGTGATGCCTTCCATGCCGAGGGCCAGCATCTTGCGCAGCGTATACTTGCTTTCCCCGGCGACGCGGGCGCTGCGGCTGTAGGTGACGATCTCGCTTTGGAAGCCGAGCTCGCGCACCATGCCGCGCAGGAACAGGTTGGTTTCGCCGAATTGCGACAGCGCCTTGAGCGCGCGGCGGCTCATCAACCGGAAATCGGCGTGATCGGGGATCAGATCGACCCCGAGCCTGCGGAGCGTCGCGTAATAGGCCCGCGCCGAGCGGCGCTTGAACCAGGTATCGGTCTCGCGGCATCCGCGCACGCCATAGACCACCTCGGCCCCGCGCATATAGGCCTCGATCATCGGGGCGATGGCGTCCGGGTCATCCTGCAAATCGGCATCCATGCTGACCACGACATCGGCCTTGGCCTGCATCAGCCCGGCAAACAGCGCCTTCTGGTGGCCGTGATTGCGCGACAGCTTGACCCCGGTGACGGCGAAACGGGCGCCGACATTCTGGATCGCGGCCCAAGTGCCATCGGCGGAGCCATCATCGACCAGGATCAGCTCGAAGGGCTGCGCGATCAGCTTTGCCGCCAGGAGATCGGTGTTGAGTTGCTCCAGCCGACCAAAAAGCGCGGGCAACGTGGTTTCCTCGTTATAGCAGGGCACCACGATCGACAGCCTGGGTGTGTCGCGCTGCATGCTTTCGGGAGGGTGCGGCAGGTCAAATGCGGTGTATGAAAACGACATGTCTGGCTCCGAGGAAAACGGCGACGCTGTAGAACAGCGTTCCGGCGATCTGTGCGAAAAGGTAGGGGGTGTTCAGCGACTGAAGGATGGAAATGATCAGGATATTCGCCACGAAGGCGACCAGGACCAGGACCAGGAAGACGGGCAGGGTCCGGTCGATGCGTCCACGATGGCCAAAGGTCCATGACCGGTTGAGCCCGTAGGCCACCAGCCAGCCAAGCCCGTAGCCCGCCGCGTTGGACAGAACCAGATCGACTCCGGCGCCGAGATGCAGCGCGAGGATGACCGCCAGTCCGAGCCCGGTGTTGATCAGCCCGACCACCACGTAGCGCCAGACCTGCACGGACAGGCTCGGGAGGGTGTTTTGCTGCGTCATGGCCATGCGTCAGGCCATCGCAAGGCAGGCATATTGCGCGCCTGCGGGGCACCAGCGCAGGCGCGCCTCAAGCGGGCGCAACCGGGCCAGCGCGCGGGGGAAGAACACGTGATACTCGGTGCGGGGGGCCGTCCAGCCCGCCTTGCGCAGCCGTCGGCGCATCTCACCCGCGCGGATCAGCACGGCGTTTTCGTCAAAGGGGCAGTTGCGCACCGCATGCTGCGTCAGGGGGTTCAGCGGGTTGTGCTCGAAGATCACCAGGCGGCCACCGGGGCGGGTGACGCGGCGAAGTTCGCGCAGCCAGTGAAGATGCTCCTCCTCCGGGATGTGGTGGAACACGCAGGCGGTGAAAGTAATGTCGAAACTGTCGCTCGGGGCCGGGATCTCGGTGGCGGAGATCAGCAGTTGCGCCTCCTGCGCGCCGTAACGAACCTGCGCTTCCGCCAGGCTCTTCTCCGACACATCGGAGGAGACGGTCGGCCTGTCGGGGAAGTACTTGCGGAACGCGGGCAGCGAATTGCCCATGCCGCTGCCGAAATCCAGGATCGCGGGGGCGGTCATGCCCCAGGTCTGTGCAAGGCGTTTCAGGTTGCGGATCTTGTAGTCGGCGAAGTAGCCCGGATCCTCTCCGGACAGCCGGATGCTTGCACTGTGCTGATCTTCGTAATCCGACACGTAGCCGTCAAATTCCGCATCCAACATGGCTCTGACGCCTCACGCAATTGCTTACATTGAGACGTTTTTCACCAGCAAAACAGGCGGAAATAGGGCGCGGTCGTGGTGATAAGGTGAGGCGCGGCAAAGCTGCGACCTCACATATCGCCTCTCGACACGCGCTACAGCGTGACTTCGATCAGATAGGGGCCTGCCGTGTCGAGGCCGGTCTGCAATGCGGTGGACAACTCCCCCGGCGTCGTGACCTTCGAGGCCGGAACCCCGTGGCCACGCGCCATGGAGACCCAATCCAGCAGCGGATCCTCGACATCGAACATCGCGTGGGCATTGCGCCCGACACGCGTGACCCCGAGGTTTTTCAGCTCGCCATGCAGGATCTGGTAGCCGCGATTGGCGTAGATCACCACGGTCACGTCCAGCCTCTCGCGCGCCATGGTCCAGAGCGATTGCAGCGTGTACATGGCCGATCCGTCGCCGCTGAGCGCGATGACCTTGCGGTCAGGGCAGGCGACGGCGGCCCCCACGGCGGCGGGCAGGCCCTGGCCGATGGCGCCCCCCATCGTGGGCAACCAGTCATGCCGGCGCGCGGCATAGGTGGCCCCGGCCAACGGTGCGCCCGCGGTGACGGATTCGTTGACCAGGATGGCGTTCTCGGGGATGTGGCGGGCGATGACGGCTGCGGCGGTCTCGGGCGTGAGGTCTGCGTCCGGCTCCGGCATCTCGGGCAGGTCCAGCGGGACAGGGGCGGGCGGAGTATCCGGCGCGTTCAGGCGCTTGGCCAGTTCCGACAATGCGTATTCCACATCCATCGTGCCGTCGCAGAGGTCGAGGATATGGCAGTCCGGCGGGGTCGGGACCGAGCCCTTGCCGGGATAGGCGAAGAAGTTGACCGGCGCGCCGGTGCCGCAGGTGACAAGGTGCTTGAGACCCGCGAGGATCTTCTGATTGGCCTCGATCACATAGACCAGTTGCTCGATCGGCAGGCTGCCCGCGCCGCGATCCAGACGGGCCGCATGAAGCGGGGCCAGCAGGCGACACCCCGCCCCGGCAGCGACGCGCGAGGCAAGATCCCGCCCCGGCCCGAACAGGGCCAGACCCCCGACCAACAAGGCGGAATCGGGCTGGCGCAGGGCCTCGGCCGCGGCATCCAGCAGGTCATCGGACGGACGCAGAAGCTGGGGCGGCGCAGCGGCCTCGACCGGCTCCGCGCCGTCGCCCCAGGCGGTGTTGGCGGGCAGGATCAGAGTGGCGATCTGGCCGTTCTTCATCCGCGCCGCGCGGATCGCGGCGGCCCCGTCACCCGCCACATCCAGGGCGGTCTCGCAGGTCCGGGTCCAATGCGAGATCGCCTGCGAAATCCCGTCCGTATCGCCCTTGAGGGGGCTTTCATATTTCAGGTGATAGGTCGCATGTTCGCCCATCACGTTGACCACGGCACTGCCCGCCTTGCGCGCATTATGCAGGTTCGAGAAGGCGTTGCCGAAGCCCGGTGCCAGGTGCAGCATGGTCGCCGCCGGTTTGCGCGCCATGCGGAAATAGCCATCCGCCGCGCCGGAGGTGCCGCCCTCGAACAGGCACAGCACGCAGCGCATCTCGGGGTGGTCATCCAGCGCCGCGACGAAGTGCATCTCGGAGGTGCCGGGATTGGCGAAGCAGGTCTCAACCCCGCTGGCCAGCATGGTCTTCACAAGGCTTTCCGCACCGTTCATCTCGTCCCCCCTTCGCGGTTTCCCGAAGCTGATCACGGATGGACGCAAACCGGAAGGGCGCGCGTGAAAAGCTCACGGGTTTGTCCGGTTTTTCCGACAGGGTTGTCCGGTTTCCGGGCGGTCACGCCGCCCCGCCGAACCGCGCATCCAGATCGGCCATGACGGGGGCGATATCGCCGAAGCACTCGGTCACCCAGGCCGGGTCGTGATAGGTGTCGAGATAGCGTTCCCCCGCATCGCAAAGCAGCGTCACGATGGAACCGGTCTGACCCCGCGCGCGCATCGCGCCGGCCACCTGCAACGCGCCCCAGAGGTTGGTGCCCGTGGACGGCCCCGCGCGGCGTCCCGTCAGCTTGTGCAGCCAGTGGATCGTCGCAACGCTGGTCAGGTCGGGCACCTGCATCATCTCGGTGATCACGTCGGGCTGGAACGAAAGCTCCACTTTGGGCCGCCCGATGCCTTCGATCATGCTGGAACATTCGGCGGTCAGGCTGCGGTCGCCGGTCCGGAACGCGTCGTAGAAGACCGAGTTCTCCGGGTCCACGACAACCAAGTCTGTCTCAAAACCCTTAAAGAATATATAACGCCCGAGCGTGGCCGAGGTGCCGCCGGTGCCTGCGCTCATGACGATGGTGTGGGGGACGGGATGGGCCTCGCGCGCCATCTGGGTAAAGATGCTCTCGGCGATATTATTGTTGCCGCGCCAATCGGTTGCGCGTTCTGCAAAGGCGAACTGGTCCATGAAATAGCCACCCATTTCCGAGGCCAGGCGCACCGCTTCGTCGTGCATCCGGGGGGCGCTTTCGACGAAATGGCATTGGCCGCCGTAATGTTCGATCAGCCGTATCTTGCTGCGCGCGGTGCTGCGGGGCATGACGGCGATGAAGGGCAGGCCGATCATGCGGGCGAAATAGGCCTCGGAGACCGCGGTGGAACCTGAGGAGGCTTCTATTATGGGTTTGTTTTGGCTGAGTTTTCCGTTGCAGAGCGCGTAGAGGAACAGGGATCTGGCGAGGCGGTGCTTCAGACTGCCGGTCGGGTGCGTGCTTTCATCCTTGAGGTAAAGGTCGATGCCCGCAAGCGCCGGAATATCCAGCTTTATCAGGTGCGTATCGGCCGAGCGCTGGAAATCGGCCTCGATCTTGCGGATGGCGTCGGTGATCCAGGGGGTCATGGGCGGGGCCTCTCGTTGCGGGGGTAAACTGTCAGGTTTCCGAGGCCGCGGGAAGGGGGGTGCCCCCCGTACACCCCCCGATGCACCCCCCGTACACCCCCCGGATGGGTTTTCACGGGATTTTAGGAAAATGCCGTCAGACTGGCCCCGGAGACATTTCCAGACAGGAGACCGGGGCCATGAACATGGATGGCAAACCGCTGACGAAAGCGCAGCGGGAACATCACCACTATCCGATCGACCACATGTCGCGGGTCGAGTTCGACATGCATCACCGCATCTGGATCAACGAGCGGGTGCCGCGCGACTGGGCGCGGATCGCGGAGGAGGCCTCGCCGAGGAAAAAGCGGGTGACGATCCGGGTGGACGCGGACGTGGTGACGTTCTTCCGCAAGATGGGGACAGGGTACGGGCCGCGCATGAATGACGTGCTGCGGGCGTTCATGCATGCCAAGCTGATGGGGCTGTTTCAGGGGGACGAGACCCTGGACAAGTTCAAGGAGCAGGAGGAGAACGGGCCGCATCGGAGGCCAGAATGGGGGGATACGGACCGGAAGATGGCGAGGTTGGAGGAGATGCGGAGGCGGGATCGGCGGTGAGGGGGTGGCGGGGTGAACCCCGCCTTACGGGTTTGAATTGCCGCCCGCGCGGAATCAAGGCGAAGCCGCCGCGCGATCGCCGATCCGCCCGTCGCATCAGAGGTGCGCCGACGATACATCGGCACGCCTTTGGCGTGACGGGGGTGAGGGTTGGGTGAGGCCTTGCGCGACAAATTTGTCACTTGTGTATGGTTCAAAAGAAAAGGCGGCATCTGCCGCCTAAGTGGGAGTATCCGAAACTCTGTGTATAAGGCTTAGCCCATGCGCGTTTGACGGATCATTTGTTGAACCGTTCTGGGTATAAGATAGCGAATTGGTTTCGGGCAGCAACCCATTCTCGGACGGCC